>CEVM01127953.1_pt1 | contig 32501 bp, 33 predicted proteins | sample 531481 | NCBI WGS metagenome assembly CEVM01 (sample SAMEA2623649, study PRJEB7988) | marine metagenome | biome: marine biome (ENVO:00000447); feature: mesopelagic zone (ENVO:00000213) & marine oxygen minimum zone (ENVO:01000065); material: "saline water (ENVO:00002010), including plankton...
CGGTGTCATATTCCAGCAACTGCTCAATCATTTTCGTAGCGCGCTATTTCCCGATCGTAGAATTCTGTTGCCTCTCGAATATAATTTTCGGTTTCCGTTTCCAATTCCTTTTGATCGTGTTGATCGAACTCTTCAAGCCATTCTACCTCATCGGTTGTCAAATCAATGATAAACCTCGGAAAATCGGTATGGATCACAAACAACGAATCGGGATAATCAGAATTATCGCCCATTAAATACTTAGGTATTTCCATGAAAAACTAATTTATGTCGCAAAGATACTTATTCGACGATCAATTTCTTCGAAAGTGCATTGAATCGAATATACAATAAAACTCCACAGGTTGTGAGTCCGGCCAACAAGCCCAACCAGATCCCGGAGCTTGCATACTCGGTGTACATTCCCAAATAATAACTCACCGGAAACCCGACCAACCAATACGATATAAACGTAATAAGGGTGGGGATCTTCACATCCTGCATTCCGCGTAGCGCGCCTAAAATAACTACTTGTAAAGAATCACTAATTTGAAAGATCGCTGCAATCAGTAGCAATTTGGAAGCAATCGCCCACACCTGAAAATTGTCGGTAAATTGAGCCGCATCATCGTAATCTAAATACAATTTAGGCAGTTGTTCTCGGAACAACGCAAAGATCACCGCAAATACTGCGGCCAGCAAGGTGGTTAACAACAGTATAGAAAATGTAATGCGCCGCAACTCCCGGAATCGTTTTAATCCTTTTTGATTTCCCACGCGGATCATCGCCGTCACGCTAAAGCCCATCGCCACCATAAAGGTCATGGAAGATAAATTGAGTGCAATTTGATTGGCGGCTTGTGGATTCTTCCCAAGAATTCCTGACAACCAGATCGCAGCTGTGAAGATGGCCACTTCAAAGAACATTTGTAAGGCCGAAGGAAAGCCGAGGTTCATCAATTTTTTCAGCATTACTTTCCGAAGTTCAAAAAACTTGATTTGAAGCACATAGAAACGCGATTTATGATGCTGCGACATCAAATACCAAAGGTATCCCAACATGATCACCCGAGAGGCCAACGTACCAATTGCAGCACCTACGATTCCCAATTTTGGAAATCCGAAAGCACCAAAAATAAACACATAATTCAAAGCCACGTTCACCACATTCGCCACGACGGTAGCGTACATAGGATATCGGGTCATTGACAACCCATCACTACATTGTTTGAAGGCCTGAAAAATAATGAGGGGCACGAGCGAAGCAGCCACGAGGTTTAGATAGGGCATCGCCAAAACAACTACTTCTTCCGGTTGATTCATGATGTACATAAGGGGTTTGGCTCCTAATACCAAAAGAAACAAGGCCACTCCTAATACCGTGCATAGAAAAAGTCCGTGTTTAAAAGCCGCCTTACCTCGCTCCTCATTTTTTTCACCGTCAGCTTCGGCAACCAAGGGAGTGATCGCCGTAGAGAACCCTATTCCTAAGGACATGGCAATGAACATAAAGCTATTACCAAGCGACACAGCAGCCAGTTCTGCCGTACCCAATTGCCCTACCATGATATTATCAACAAAAGCCACTAGCGTATGCCCTAACATGCCTAAAATTACGGGTGTAGCAAGCTGCACATTGTAGCGAAATTCTTTGGTGTATTGAGATAGCACAGGTTAGGTTTTATGCAAAAATAGAAAATACCCTTTCAAAATCGGGTGTTGGTTCGAAGAGAAGTATTCCTTTTGTATCTTTCAGCCATAAATTGTTAGCCTATGACCTCAAAAGCCACTTCCCCAAAAGAATATATCGACGAATTGCCCGAAGACCGCAAAGCCCCTATTCAACAACTGCGACAAACCATTCTTGAGCATCTTCCGGAAGGGTTCGAAGAGCAAATGAGCTACGGCATGCTGGGCTATGTGGTGCCGCATAGTCGGTATCCCGATGGCTACCATTGTGACCCAAAACAGCCACTGCCTTTTATGAGTCTGGCTTCGCAGAAGAATCATATCGGACTCTACCATATGGGGCTTTACAGCGACCCGGAATTATTGGAATGGTTTAAAAAAGAGTATGCAAAAAAGGTTGCCACTAAATTAGATATGGGGAAAAGCTGCATTCGATTCAAGAACCCCAAACACATTCCGTATGAACTGATTGGTGAATTGACCGCGAAAATGACTGCTGCCGACTGGATAGACCGCTACGAGAAGGCTGTTAAACGTTGAGCATTATTGCGATCATACGATATTGGGTACTTTCCCTTCTAGTAGGAAGCATCCTGCTTTCTGTGTTATTATTTGTGCATGAAAGTATTCTGGAAGGAGCATTTGGAGAATGGACCTTATTATTCGGAAATACCGTATTTGCCATTTATTTCAGTGGAATGTTCTCCTTTCCCTTGCCATTGCTATTGATAGGTTATGAACGCTGGATTCGAAAGGAACCACAGCCCCCTTATTTCTATCTTCGCATCATGCTTGCACTCACCGGATGCTACCTTATTTTAGGCTGGTTACACCTGGGGTGGACAGAAGGCATAAGACCTTTATATTTCTCAGCCGCGTATGCGGTTCCGGGAGGATATTTTCTTCGGAAAGAACTATTAAAACAAGTACCCTATTAATTCTTTTGATTACTTCTTCGGAACAACTAACCTACCTCTGGCCAAAGAGGAGGATGTGTTTATGGACGCCAAATTTTCGGAAGTGCAATCGGTTGCCATCTCAACAGAAGACTTAGAAAAAAGGCTATTGGGAAAGCAGGCGGAATGGCTCATGGAATGCTATCTCAAGCAATCCCATCGCTATGAACTGCTAGCGTCACAGGTTCAAATTCAAGGAGACAACAGCACACTTGGAGAATTAGATTTTCTAATATTCGATCGAGAAACGCATACCCCGATTCATTTGGAAATGGCTTGCAAGTTCTATCTTCTCGATACAACTTCTGAAACGACCCAGCTATGGATTGGCCCAAACAGACGCGATTCGCTTCCGAAGAAATACCAAAAATGGCGTACGCGTCAATTTCCCATATTGTATCATGAGGCCACAAAAAAAGCGCTCCGGCCTTTGATATCCTATCCCGTAGAAGCATTTCAACAACAATGCTACTTACGAGCCTTTCTTTTCGTTCCGGAAGGCTATGATGTTTCTGTGCTATCTAATTCTGAACGTAATTGCCTGGCGGGCACCTACCGTGGCAAAGAGGCCCTTGAAATGCTAAATGCGACGGCGCAGTATGCACTTCCTCAAAAAAAGAAATGGTTGGTACCCCCATCGATATACGATGTTTGGATGTCACACACGGAAGCACGAGCGAAAATTTCAGAAGCAATTCAGCAACAACGTGCTGTGTTGGTCTACGAAAAGAAAGGAGATTTCATCAATCAGTTTTTTATGGTGTGGTGGCGATAAAAAAAGAGCCCTTGAAGCAGGGCTCTTTTTACACAAGGATAGATAAACTAACCATCAAATTTTCTGTCTACTACAGAAAATCACTACAAAAGAAACAACTGAAATGACTGCGAGGTTGTACCAACCAAACCATCTTAAATGCAGTCATCTTCTATTATTAATTAACCTACTCTAAATAACAAATAATTGAGGAAAGAAACGTAAATCCCGATAATGGTTATCTAAAATTCCTTCGCCTACGCCTCTAAAGAAGCGATGAATTGCGTAGGGGTAGCCGCGGTAATTCGCTTGAACGATTTATTGAAGCTCACTTTATTATTAAAACCCACTTCATAAGCGATATCAATGATATTTCGATCTCGATGCTCCTCAGATTCCAAAAGTCGAATTGCTTCTCGTACTCTATAGGTATTGATCAGTTCGTAAAAGTTCATTTGAAAGTGTTCATTGATTACCTGCGAAGCACTATGGCGTGACGTATCGAGTTCTTCCGCTAATTTTTGCAAGCTTAAGGTGTTGTCTTTAAAAATAGTTTCCTTCTCCAAAAGTTCGACCAACCGATCTTTTAATTCTTCGGAAAGCGAATCTGTAAGTCGGGATTTTTTGTATTTGAATAGGGTTCCCGGGTCCGGCAAACTTGTTTTTCCCGAAAAGACTTCCGGTTGGGCATAGGCCACATACGAAACATACAGTACTAATACCACCATCACAATGATCAATGGATGGATCATTCCTGCCGCCGGAACCCATTTCAGTAAAACCAATGCATAGGCAAAGTACGCGAGTACATAGGTACTGTAAATAGCCACAATATTGCGCTGCCACAGCGCTTGATGGGGGTGCTTTTCAGTATTCAAACGATTATTTTCATACAACCTGAATATCAAGTATCCGTAAATACTCAAGGAAAGTATTTTTCCTAAAATAATCCAGTCAGCTCCGGGCATTAGATAATCGTTTCGAGAGAAGAGAATGTTTACTTTCTCAACTTCCGGAAGCAAATAGAACGGAAAGATGTAACACAGTAATCCCACAGAAGGAAGTATGTGCCATAGATCTTTCCATTGAAAGCGATATTGATTGATCACACGTTTGAAATAGAAATATAATAGCGGTCCATACAAAAACGAAAAGGTTGTAGAGGCCAAAAGCGCATGTGGAAATGTATACTGTAAATTGGCTACATATAAACTTAGATGTAGCATAAATAGGGAATGAAACAAAACAAAGGCACCCATCAAGTATTGGGTAACACGATGTTCGGTTCTCCTAAAAAATAAAATAAGACTAATAAAAACTCCAAATAAGCCGGCTAATATGTAAATAATAGATAGCGGTCCTATTTTGGGCGTGTAGTGCTCTTTAAGTGAAATGTATGCACTATGCCCCTTGATTGATGCAAAGAGGTGGTCATTTAAGATGGTGAGGTCTCCGGTATGGAGTAAGTAATGATATAAAGATATACTGGCTTGTTCTGCATCTCCGGCGGCAGCAAACTGTAAGGCTTGTTCTTTATATGCTGTCGCACCTTCAGTGGAAGGTTGTGTCTCTAATTGTCCAACCATATCCTGCGTACCCATCATCCAAAGTACCATAAATGCACTTAGGTAACGAGGATGCCACATTTGGAATAACGGAAAGAAACGCCCCATAATAACTTTTGCTTGTTACTAAAGATAGCGAAACGTCTTGTGAAAAAGAAAAGTAAAGGGAATCCCCTATCAAGTTTTACCCTAAGCGGGTGGCGTTCTAATTTTTTACGGTGGTCATTTCTGTCTTGGTTCCGTATTTATCAAAGAGGTAAATTAAACTGGCCATAGCAGCACCGCCTAGCTCTAGTTCTCGTTTATTAACGGCGTCAAACGTATCATTTTCGGCGTGGTGATGATCGAAATAGCGCTGGGAATCCGGTCGCAATCCTGCGAGCACCATGCCGTCTTCTTTCAAGGGACCAATATCGGCACCGCTGCCTCCTTTTTCAAAATAATGAATCAAATACGGTTTAAATAAAGGTTTCCAAGAAAGTACCTGATCAAAATTCGCTTGATCCAGATCGAAGGAGAATCCTCTGGGAGTGAAGCCTCCTGCATCACTTTCTAATGCAAATACATGCTGCTCTTTTTTCAGTTTGGCTTCTTCTGCATATTTTCTACCTCCGCGAAGCCCGTTCTCTTCATTCATAAATAAAACGACTCGAATGCTGTGTTTAGGACGATAGTTCAGTTTTTTGAAGAGTCGGAGTACCTCCATGGACTGTACACAGCCCGCTCCATCGTCATGCGAACCGTCACCCAAATCCCAAGAATCAAGGTGTCCGCCTACCACCATATACTTGTCAGGATAAGTACTTCCGGTGATCTCGCCTATTACGTTATACGATTGTACATCTTCGTAGGTCTTACAATTTTGCTTGAAGTAGAATTTCAAATCCGGTTTGATCTTCAAAGCGCTGCTCAGATAATCAGCTCCGTTGGTACTAATCGCACAAGCAGGAATACGTTGATTCGCCGATGTATCGCCATAGCTCATAGAACCCGTATGCGGGTAATCATCCAGACGTAAATTCATAGATCGCACTACGATCCCAACGGCACCGTATTTGGCGGCTTCCATGGCACCTGCGTAACGTTGGTCAACACAGCCGCCGTAGGCTTCAAAGGTATTGATCAAATCAGCTTGCATGGGGCGGTTATAAAAAACGATCTTTCCTTCAATATTTTCGCGACCGTATCGCTCAAGATCTTCAAGTCCCTGTACTTCGATCACCTCTGCTTTGAGTCCGATAGCCGGCGTGGGAACTGAGCCCCCTAACGCACAGACATCCGTGGTTGTAGAAATACCGGGCGCGGTCTCAATGTAAGCGTATTCTTTAGTTCCCCGCGTCCATTTAGGCACCATAACCGGTTGCAGCCAGACCTTGTCTAAACCGAGTTTGTTCAGTTCAGATTCGGTGTATTTTACAGCGCGTTCTGCTTCCAAAGAACCTGACAAACGCCCACCGATCTCATTAGAGAGATAGTCGAGCCATTCGTAGCTTTTTCCTTGCAACAACGCCATGTCATAAATAGAGCGAATCATAAGCGAATCGCTCTCATTGACCTGTTGTGCTGAAATCTTCGTGACAGCACCCGCAATAATTATAAGGGTAAAAAAAAGTGTTTTTATGAATTTTAGGGAATCATTCATCTTCTAAGCGTTCTTTAAACGTTTCTAATTCGGCTTTTATTTTTGGGGCCAATTCGGGCTCCACGATGTCTTTGTATTTGGAAAGTTCTTGCAAGAGAATTTCGGCTACCGTATAACGTGCAGTAGGTTTATCGTCTGCAGGGATCACATACCAAGGCGCATGGGGTTTGGAGGTTCTATTGATCGCGTCTTCGTAGCAGTGCATGTACGAATCCCACAGCTTGCGTTCTTCTAGATCACCCGGAGAGAATTTCCAATTTTTATTCGGTTTATTGAGTCGGCGTAATAACCGATGCTTTTGTTCCTCTTTAGACAAGTGAAGAAAAAATTTGAAAATGATCGTTCCATTCTGTGCAATGGTTTGCTCAAAATTTTTGATCTGTTCAAAGCGACGATGCCAAAAAGCATCGTTAATATCGTCAACATCGTGTACATCGGGCAAGTGCTCCCCCAAAATATATTCTGGATGGACACGTGTAACCAACACATTTTCATAATGCGTTCTATTGAAGACCCCAAACTTGCCTCGTGCCGGCAGCGCAATATAATGTCGCCACAAATAATCGTGTTTTCGTTCTAGATCGGTGGGAACTTTAAAACTATGCACCACTACGCCACGCACATTGAAATCCTTAAAAACTTCACGAATCAGGCTGTCTTTCCCGGCAGTATCCATCCCTTGCAAACAAACCAAAACAGCATATTTTCCGTGAGCATACAAGGTATCTTGAAGTTCCCCCAGCTTTTCCCGCGTATTCTCCAGCGCTTTCTCCACCTCTTTTTTAGAGGCTCCCAGATCGACCTCGGTAGCGCGATCGCTTAGTTGAATGGTTTCAGTGACTTTAAATTGGGATACTGTAATGGGTTTCATAGTTACTTGCTTGCAAAGGATTGTACGTCTTTTTCGCTTACTTCACTTCCGCCCAAGATAATCAAACGCTCTACGACATTACGGAGTTCACGAACATTTCCTGTCCAATCGTATTCTTTCAATTGTTTTAATGCTTTTTCTGAAAAATTCTTCTGCGCGGTACCGTGTTCATCGGCAATCTTCTCAGTGAAGTAATTTACTAACAAGGGAATATCATCACGGCGTTCATTTAACGGCGGAACTTTAATTAAAATAACCGCCAAACGATGGTAGAGGTCTTCCCTAAAATTCCCTTCTTCGATTTCTTTCTTCAGATCTTTATTGGTGGCAGCAATAATGCGAACATCTACTTTAATATCTTTATCGCTCCCCACGCGTTGCACCTTATTTTCTTGTAGGGCTCGTAATACTTTCGCTTGCGCGGAAAGGCTCATATCTCCCACTTCGTCTAAGAAGATGGTGCCTTTATTGGCCGCTTCAAACTTTCCGGCGCGGTCTTTATTGGCTGAAGTAAACGCCCCTTTCACATGTCCAAAGAGTTCACTTTCGATCAATTCGCTGGGAATGGCAGCGCAATTCACTTCGATCATCGGTCCTTTCGAGCGATCGCTCTTTTGATGCAACCAATGCGCCACAAGTTCTTTACCGGTACCGTTGGGACCAGTGATCAAGACCCGTGCTTCGGTAGGCGCTACCTTTTCGATCATATCTTTGATCTGTTCGATCTCTTTAGAATCGCCAATCATTTGGTAATTTTTACTCACCTTTTTCTTCAGACGCGTATTTTCTTTGACCAGTTCTTTTCGGTCTAAGGCATTTCGCACAGTATTCAGCAAACGATTGAGATCCGGGGGTTTCGAAATATAGTCGAAAGCGCCCAATCGCATGGTATTCACCGCCGTATCCAAATCGCCATGCCCCGAGATCATCACAATAGGAATTTCAGGTTTTACTTTTTTAACCGCTTCCAGCACTTCAACCCCGTCCATTTTCGGCATTTTGATATCACAGAGGATCAGGTCAAAATCTTCTTTTTTTATCAACTCGGTACCCGCCAGACCATCTTCCGCTTCTTGCACCTCGTAAGAATCGCTTTCTTCCGTTAAGATTTTTACCAATACGCGACGGATGGCCGCTTCGTCTTCAATAATTAAGATTTTGGGCATGCTTAAAATTTAAATTTTATTCCAGTTCTAAAATAAAAGGAATTTCCATTATCGATTACATAGGCTGTTTCGCGTTCATTATCGCGTAAACGGAATTCGTTGTGCACTGTGTGTGCAAGATACCCGTAATATAACAAATGATCTGTAAAGTAATGTTCGTATCCCAATCCGGCTAAGACATTGGTCATAGAAATGTTTTCTGCCTGAACATTCAGGTTGCCGTTAACAAAGAAGTTGTTCTGAATATTTGCAAAGAAATTATCGAGAGTTACGAAGGCTTGGAGCGCATCTTTGTGAGAGGTATTTAAGTAACGGCGCAGGTTCATCTTAGGAACCCCAATGGTATAGGTCCAGTCGGGATGAAATTCACGATAATAATTGATGAGCGGCAACGGAAAGTTTCGACCCGGTGTCGAGGTATAATTCAAGCCCATGATCAAACGCCAGGGTTTGCTCACTCCTTCTCCCTCTTTATGATCAATAATCACATAAGCAGCTCCCGTATAGATGATATCATCAGAGATCACGCTTGTTTCTAAATTAGAATTGATACGGGCACCTCCTCGAATTCCCATGATCCAATTCTCTTTAAGGCGAAATGTGTAGCCTAAATATCCTTCGATACGATGTAGCGAGTTTACACTTTCAATTTGCTGTTGGGTTAACACCAAGTTGTTTTCAATATCAATATCTATATATCGATATTCGAGTCCGATAACAAAGTACTGATCTTTTTCCCGATTGATCGGAATGGGCGCTTGCAGTAAGGCACGATATCGTTGAAGCGAATTATCGGAACCTGAAAAGGGAATATATAAATATTCAACCCGCGCTATATCGGTGGTCTGCGCACTCGCTGTTGGTAGCAATAGGCACAGTAACATTCCGATGAATACATGTTTGAAAGAAAGGTGTTGCATATAGTATCTCAAAATTATTTGGTATTTCCTGAAGGGGTTTCGTAAATATGTACATCTCGCTGTGGAAATGGAATGGTAATACGATGCTCCCTAAAGAGCGAGTCGATACGAAAACGTATTTCACTTTTAATACGCGGATCGACAAAGCTGTCGTTAATAAAAAAATTGATGTTGAAGACCAAAGCCGAATCTCCAAAATCCTGAAAAAGCACAAACGGTTGCGGCTTTTTGAGTACTCCTTGTTGTTTTTCTACGGCTTGCAGCAAAAGTTTCTTAACAAGCTGAGTGTCGCTGCCGTAAGCAACCCCCACCTGAACCGATTCACGCGTCGTACGATGGTTTTGCGTGTAATTGTAAATAATATCTTCAATAAACATATGATTCGGAATGATAATGATCTTATCGTCCCGTGTGATCGCTCTACTCGTACGCAGTTTAATGTCGATAACGCGACCTACCTTTTCATCTACCTCAATAATATCGCCCACCATTAACGATTTGTCTACCATAATAAAGATGCCGCCCATCACATCTTTGAAAAATTCTTGTAATGCCAATCCTAATCCTACTAATAGCGCTGCAGAAGCCGCTAAAAACGGAGTAATATTAATTCCGGCAAAGCTCAAAGTGGCAAATACCACAATAATGTAGGTGACGTATTTGATGAATTTAAAAACACTGATAAACTTCAGTTTATCGGTTTCTTCCATCTTTCGGGTGAAGAACATGCGCGTCCATCGCAAAATAAAACTGGCCGCCAAAAATGATATAATTACTAAGATCAATAACCCAATGGTGATATGAATTTGGTTTTGATCTTCACCAAAGTGGAATCCCAAATCTAAAAACTTCTTGATGCTGCCCCAAATGTCTTCGGTGACAACTTCTTCGATCTTATCTTTGACTTTACCTTCTTGTATCATGATTGGGATGCATTAGTACTTCAACCATCTCATTAATTCTTTGTAACTGGCTTTCTTTCCATACATCAATATGCCCACGCGATAGATCTTTGCTGCCACCCAAACCGTTCCGAAGAATGTAATAAATAACAGCGCCACCGAAATAAGCTGTTGCCATAAGGGTACCCCAAATGGGATGCGCATCAACATGACCACCGGCGATGTAAACGGTATGTACGAAAATACTTGTGAAACCATTCCGTGGGGATTGTCAATAACCGTAAAGAAGCCAACATATACGGCCAAGATCAGCGGCATCAAGATGGGGAAAATAAACTGTTGTGTATCGGTTTCACTGTCTACCGCAGCTCCCACTGAAGCATAGAGCGAAGCGTATAACAGATACCCGCCCACAAAGAATAACAAAAACATCACGATGAGATTGAGAATGGGCAACTGATTGATCTCTAAGAATACATCTTGAACCATTTGTTCCATGCCGCCCAGAGATTCTGCTTGAGCAGCTGCTTGTTGTTGTTGTAAGGCCGCCGGATCGATGCCAAAAACAGCAGTGATCATCCAGCCAAAGATGCCGATTAAGACCACCCAAGCGACAAACTGTGTGACTCCTGCCAGTGACGTGCCTATTATTTTTCCCAGTAATAGTTTGGTAGGCTTCACGGAAGAAATGATCACCTCTACAATTCTACTGGTCTTTTCTTCGATCACACTTCGCATGATCATGTTCCCATAAATAATGATGAACATAAAGAGTAAATAACCGGCGGCCCCTCCAAAGATGAGCTTTAGACCCGAGCCCATTCTCGAGGTTTCCTCTCCTTCAAACGTTTCCAATTTAGGACGAATATTCAAGCGCAGGCCTTTAATTCTGGCAGCATCCAAACCTGCCTCTTCAAGTTTTAGCGTATTGGCCCGAGATTCTAGGGTATTCTCAAGGTCTCGCATGAGGGTGAGCGAAGGCGAGTCTTCCGAATAAAAAACAATGGTTTTCTCTAACCCTGAAATCGTTTCTGTTTCGGGAATGTAGAGTAGTCCATAATCTTCTGATTCTGAGATATTCCGTTTTGCTTCTTCCAATGAGATCTGTTCCGAAATCATCTGAAAGCTCATGTTCTCAGTACCCTCTAAGTATCCTGCAAATAAGCCACTTTCATCCAACACATCAATGACCCGAATTTTTTCATTATTCAATTGCGACAAGTATGCAACTAAAGCAAAAATTCCGACCATGATCAACGGACTCAAAAAGGTCATGATAACGAAACTTTTGTTCCGAATCTTGGTGAGATATTCTCGTTTTATCACTAATGATAAATGGTTCATACTAGTTATTTTTTACCGTTTCAATAAAAATATCATTCGCCGAAGGCACCACTTCTACAAAGTGTGTGATTTGTCCGCGTTGGGTTAAAAACTGAATCAAATCATTGGGGGAAGCCGTTTCCGGAATTTGAATTTTGTATTGCAATTCATCGTTAATCGTTTTAAAATGGGCCGGCGACACATCAAAACGATCTTTCATTTCAGCAAGGACTTTCACATCATCATCGGTGAGCAATCCTACTTCATACGTATTATTCTTGTAAGCTCTCTTAATATCCACCAAACGACCGTCTAGAATTTTATTTGACTTATGTATCAACGCAATATGATCACACATTTCTTCCACGCTTTCCATACGGTGTGTAGAAAAAATAACAGTTGCTCCTTGGTCGCGAAGTTGAAGAATTTCATCTTTGATCAAGTTGGCGTTAATGGGGTCGAAACCACTAAAGGGTTCATCGAAAATAAGGAGCTTTGGTTCGTGCAATACGGTGACCACAAACTGAATCTTTTGCGCCATTCCCTTGGAAAGTTCCTGAATCTTCTTGTCCCACCAATCGCCAATCTCCAATCGCTCAAACCAATACCGAAGCTTTCTTTTCGCTTCTTGTTTATCGAGCCCTTTTAGCTGTGCCAAGTACAGCGCCTGCTCCCCTACTTTCATCGATTTATAAAGTCCGCGTTCTTCCGGCAGATATCCAATATGCGTGATATGATCAGGCTGTAGCGGTTCACCATCTAAGGTGACTGAACCGGTATCGGGCATGGTAATTTGGTTGATAATTCTGATAAAGGTGGTTTTCCCGGCTCCGTTTGGGCCTAACAGGCCGAAGATACTGCCTTTGGGAACTTCAATTGAAACGTCGTTAAGTGCTTTAAAGCTGCCAAATGATTTTGAAACGTTTTGTGCTACTAATAGTTTTTCCATACATGTAATGCCGTCATCGTAAAGATAGCTATTTGCCTACGAAGCCCGATAAACATTAAGATTATTTTAGGAGGTTCTCCTATTTCTAAGCGCAAGTCTTTGGAACAAATAAGATTAGAAAGGAAGTAAAAAACAAAACCCACCCTAGACAATGCCTAGGGTGGGAAAAAAATTGCTATGAAAAAGAAAAATTATCGCTTATCAAGACTAAGCGATATTCAAATATAGATAAATAATTTGAATTAACGTTCCCTTAAGAAAACATATCTTTCACTTTTTCAAAAAATGACTTATCCTGCTTTTCAGGTTTCGGCTGAAAATGCTCGTCTTCACGCATCTTTTCAAAGAATTCTCGTTGTTCTGACGTCAACGTTTTAGGGGTCCAAACATTTACATGCACCAGCAGATCGCCGGTTCCATATCCGTTAATACTCGGAATCCCTTTATTTCGTAATCGAAGAATCTTACCACTTTGGGTACCGTTCTCAATCTTGATGCGAACCTTCCCGGTCACGGTGTCTATTTCTTTTGAGGTTCCTAAGGCTGCTTCAGAAAAACTTATGTAAAGGTCATAATGAAGATTATCTCCATCGCGTTGTAACGTAGCGTGTTGTTTTTCTTCGATAGCCACCAACAGATCTCCGGGAATTCCGTCGCCCGGCGCATCATTGCCTTTTCCGGAAACCTTTAATTGCATGCCATCGACCACTCCCGCCGGAATCTTGATAGAAACCGTTTCCTCCACGGTGGTCAATCCATTCGAATCGGCACCATCGCCTTTGCGATCCATTACTTGCCCGGCTCCACCACAGGTGGAACAGGTGGTTGCCGTTTGCATTCGGCCAAGAATGGTGTTTTGGATGCGTGTCATTTGACCTGTACCGTTACAGGTACCACAGGTTTTGAAGGTGGTTCCTTTGGCTACCTTCTTCCGTTTTACCTTGATCTTTTTCTCGACTCCATTTGCAATCTCTTCTAACGAAAGTTTGACACGAATACGCAGGTTGCTTCCTTTGACGCGACGCTGACCTCCGCCACCGAAACCGCCAAATCCGCTAAAGCCACCTCCGCCACCGAAAGCACTTCCGAAGATATCTCCAAACTGACTGAAAATATCGTCCATATTCATGCCGCCACCGGCGCCACCAAAACCACCTTCGAAGGCTTGATGTCCAAACTGATCGTACTTCGCTTTTTTGTCAGGATTGCTCAATACTTCATAGGCTTCGGCCGATTTTTTAAACATGTCCTCGGCCTTTTCATCGCCCGGGTTCTTATCAGGGTGATATTTAATGGCCATTTTACGATATGCCTTTTTTATTTCGGCTGCCGTTGCATTCTTTGAAATTCCAAGTATGTCGTAATAATCTTCCTTCATATTATTGTCCTATAACCACTTTTGGATAGCGAATGATCTTTTCACCCAACGTATATCCTTTTTCAATCACATCGATGATCTTCCCTTTCATATCGTCATTAGGCGCAGGAATTTGCGTCACTGCTTCATGAATTTCAGAATCAAAGGTATCGCCTTGTTGTGTACCCACAGGCTCTAAACCTTTTGCACGAAGCGTTTCTCGCAACTTATTGCTGATGAGTGTTACCCCTTGGAATAAGACGTCATCATCACTTTTTTCAATTTCCTTTAAGGCTCGATCGAAATCATCCAACACCGGCAACAGAGACACCATGACATCCTGCCCCGCTGTTTTGAACAGCTCGACACGTTCTTTCCCGGTTCTTTTTTTGTAATTCTCGAAGTCGGCGAACAATCGAAGGTACCGTTCTTTTTCTTTGTTCACGGCATCGCGAAGTTGTGTCATTTCATCGGGTTGTTCTTCGGTTGCTTCGGAAATAGGAGTTTCGGTGGTTGCTTCCTTTTCCTTCACAGCTACTTCCTCTTCTTGGACTTTCGAGGTCTTTTTATCTTTTTTGCTCATAAAAGCTCACTTTATTTTTTTCTGAAAGGAACAAAAGTACTGCCATTCCTCCGAAAATGTCAAAATGTCACAGAATTATTTAATACTCTTTTAAGAACAAAACGCCCTGCTCTTGAATATCTTTGTGCTAATAACCTATAAACCAAATTAACAATGAAAAGAATTGTTCTTAATACCTTCGTTGGACTCGCCTTGTTAGCAGGTATTTCCTGTAACGACAATGCGAAAAAAAACGCTGAAGTTTCCGAAGAAAAAGAAGTCGCAGAAAAGTCAGAAAGTGCCACTACCTATCGTGTAGACACTAAAAAATCCATGATCAACTGGAAAGGGAAAAAGCCTACGGGAACGCACACCGGAACTGTAAACTTAAAGTCGGGTGAACTTGCCGTTGTCGATAGAACTATTGAATCCGGTAGTTTTGTGATGGATATGAACAGTATTACGGTAACCGATCTAGAAGGTGATATGAAAGCGAATTTGGAAGCGCACCTTAAAGGTACCGATGAAGAAAAGAAAGAAGACTTTTTCAATGTGGGCGTTTATCCAACGGCCATGTTCGAACTAACCGGAGTATCTGGTGAAAATGGAGATGTGACGGTAAGTGGTAATCTAACCATTAAGGATGTTACTCAGAATATTGAATTTCCGGCTACAGTGTCGTTCCCGGGAGATGAAGTATTTTTAAAGAGTGATCCATTTATGATCGATCGTACCAATTGGAACATCAATTTCAAGTCGAAGAGTGCTTTTGATAATCTACAGGATAACTTCATTAATGACGATATAGAATTGGTGATCGAACTTCACGCGAGCAAATAATGCGAAGCAGATAAAAGTCACCTCAGCTTTAATATAAAATGAAACGCCCCTCGTTGGGCGTTTTTTTATAGCAAATGTTCTAAGGCAAGTTGCGGATTCACGTAGTGAAATTCATAGCCGGCCTCTTCGATCTTTTTGCTACTTACCAACTGTCCTTCTACCACCAAAATGGCCATTTCACCAAGTACTAATTTCAAGAAAAATGAAGGGACATTGGGAAGCCATATATTTTTATCGATGATTCTTGCGATGCAAAACATTAAACGTTTGTGGGTAAGCGGATTGGGAGATGCTCCATTGTAGACCCCTTCTAGCCCATGTTTGATGATGTGTAAGTACATTCCGGCAATATCTTCAATATGAATCCAAGATTGCCATTGTTTTCCACTTCCTAACAATGCTCCAAAGCCCATTTTAATTGGTTTAACCAGTTGAGGTAAGGCTCCTTCGTCTGAATCAAATACAACCCCTGTACGCACTTTCGCTACTTTTAGACCTAGTTCTTTAAACTTATCTGCAGCATTTTCCCAAGCTACCACCACTTTGGCGAGAAAACTATCGTCAACCTGCTCATCCTCCTCTGTGTAGAGTCGGATTTTAGAATTAGGATAAATGCTAACTCCACTGGCAGAGATGTAGTGTGTCACATTATGATCTATGGAAGTAAGAGTATCATACAGTAAACCCGCCGTTTGAAGCCGGCTTTGCATAATTTTTTTCTTGTAACTGGGCGTCCAGCGTTTTGACACGGATGCTCCCGCCAAATTAACGATGGTCGTCACTTCATGAAACGCCTTTTTGTCTATGCTCCCGGTCTTAGGATTCCACAAAAAACCCTTATAGTTTGCGTCATTTTTTATTTTTTCTTCACTGGTCGTCAAGTAGTGTACTGTCATCCCCAATGCGATGCATTGTTTAGATAGTTCTGTACCGATAAGCCCCGTAGCCCCTGCAATTAATATCTTCATAGCCTCACGTCATTTTGATAGTAAAGTACAGCTTTTACAGAGTTTCTTCCAAGGGATTAACTTGCAATTAACCAAGTTTAACTTTTTTCCAAAAAAATTAAACGTGAGCATTCAGAATGAACATAGAAACGTTGCAGGAAAATCTTACTCTTTGATTGCTCTTAACATTTCTCTTTTCCCCGGAGGACCCGGTAATCGTTCTACGGTAAAACCAATTTCTTGAAGACTTCGGCGTACGCTCCCTTTCGCACAGTAGGTCACCCAAACTCCTTTGGGCAATAACGCACGGTACATTTTTTCGAGTAATTGGGTTTCCCATAATTCCGGTTGCACTCGGGGACCAAACGCATCGTAGTAGATAAGGTGATATTTAGAAACATCAGTCAATTGGTTAAAACCTGCTTCTCTCTTCTCTAAAGCAAATGTTGGTTTTAGGGTAGCCTTTTGTTCCCAAGGCACCTCATGAAGCTGTAGAAAAGTAGGTTCCGGAATATTGAGTTGGGAGGCGTAGTTAAGTTGTTTTACTTCGGAAATGGCTACTGGGTACCCTTCCATACCCACATAATGTACTTGGGTGTTCGTGTTTGCCGCTGCTTTAAGGGTAAGTAAAGCATTCAGACCCGTACCGAAGCCTATTTCCAAAATTTGAATAGGCCCTTCAACATTCGGATTCTTATTTAAAAAATGGTAAAAACCAGACTTTAAGAATACGTGCTGTGCTTCTGCGATAGCACCATGTTTGGAGTGATATTGTTCATCCCAATCGGGTAAACGGATGGTTATAGAGCCATCCCCCGTTTTGAGAAATTCACGCTTCAAAGCTATTATTCTTCGGCTACGACTAACAGTACGCCGTCAGAGATTACCGAAAGGGTACGTTTAGGCTCTGTAATAGCGGCTATTTCTTCAGGAGATTTTCCGGCATCTTCAGCAAAGTGTTGCTGATCTTCAACGCTCATTTCATCTACGAATGCACGACCGTTAACGATCACCTCATCACCGGCAATGTCTTTCGGCATAAAGAAACCGTAATCTTTAAATTTTACTAGCGTTTCCTCGTCACCGGTATTCAAACGCATCCAACAACCTTTATTTTGACATACTGAATTTACCTTCGCCTTGAACTTTACCGCAACCGTATCACCAGGCTTCATATCTTTGAATTTTGCGGCCATTTCTTCTTGCGTCATCGCTTGTTCTTCAGAAATTTGCGCCCCAAAAGACTCATAGTCTATCGTGGCTATTTCCATAGGCGTTTCTTCAGAATCTGTTTCGGAAGTGGTTGCATTGTCCTTGCAGCTAATCAAGCTAATGGTTATCGCTAAAAATATAGGTAAGATGCGTATCATAGTTCACTTTTTAGTTTCCTTATAAGATACTGCAATTTTACCAAAAAATTTGATTTTTAGTGGTCATTTTTTTACTTAATTTTACAGCCTTAAACGACCGATCATGAGTGAGATTTCCCAGCAACATATTTCCGTAACTAAAGCGACTTCTTCAAAAATCAATGAAATCGATTTTGATGCTTTGGTCTTCGGAAAAAATTACACCGATCATATGTTTGAATGTGACTATGTGGACGGTGCCTGGAGAAATCCAAGTGTAAAACCTTTTGGACCGTTGACGTTGTCTCCCGCTACCAAAGTATTTCATTATGGACAGGCGGTTTTTGAAGGCATGAAGGCCTATAAGGATGAGAACGGAAACACGTTTCTTTTTCGTCCTGAAGAAAATTTTAACCGTATCAACCGTTCTTCAAAACGAATGGCCATCCCGGAATTTCCGCGTGAATATTTCTTTGAAGCGTTACACACCTTATTACATCTAGACAAAGACTGGATCAAGCCGGGTGTGGGTAACTCTTTGTATTTACGTCCTTTTGCGATGGCTACCGAAGCGGGCGTGTCGGCTTCCCCTTCTAATCAGTATAAGTTCATGATCATCATGTCTCCTGCACAGGCCTATTACACCGGAAAGGTAAAAGTAGTCTTTGCAGAATCGTTTAGTCGCGCTGCCGATGGTGGTGTTGGTTACGTTAAAGCCGCCGGAAATTACGGAGCGCAATTCTACCCTACCAATTTAGCGAAAGAGCAAGGATTTCAGCAAGTGGTTTGGACCGATGCCAACGAACATAAATACTTGGAGGAAGCAGGGACCATGAATGTGTTTTTTAGAGTGGGTGACACCCTATTGACAGCTCCAACGAACGATCGTATCTTAGACGGGGTGACTCGTAAAAGTGTGATCGCCTTGGCGGAAAAGGCAGGTATTGATATTCAGGTACGGCGTATTTCTGTGGAAGAGATCGTGGCCGCCGCAGAAGCAGGAACTCTAAAAGAGATCTTCGGTGCCGGAACGGCAGCCGTGATCAGCCCGGTGAGTGCATTCAGTTATAAAAAACAAGAGTATCCTCTACCCGACTTGGAAAATGGGTTTGCGACTCGTTTTAAGAAAGAGTTGATGGACATCCAACAAAATCGTGCAGAAGATCCGTTTGGATGGCGGTATTCTTTAGACTAACGTTCGATTACTTTTTCAGAATCGTATCAATATCAGGTTTAAAATAATTAGGGCCTTTTAAGACCTTCCCGTCTTCTCTGTAGATGGGTTGCCCATCGGCTCCTAGCTTGCTCATATTGCTACGTTGAATCTCCTCAAATACTTCTTCGATCTTATACTGCATTCCGTGCTCGATGATGGTTCCGCAGAGAATATAAAGCATGTCCCCGAGCGCATCGGCTACTTCCACTAGATCGTTGTCATTGGCAGCCTCAAGATATTCTTCATTTTCTTCTCGCATGAGTTTATAGCGAAGGAGGTTTTTCTCTTTCCCCAAGTCTGCTTGAGGGGTTTCTTTGACTCCCAATCCAAAGGCTTCGTGAAATTTCCGTACGGAGGCGATCTTATGCTTCATAGAGTTAATTTAAGGTTGTATTTTTACAAGGTTAAAGCTACAAAAAATGATCAGTACCGGACAGCTTATTTTTGCGATCTGTTTTGTGATTGCCTTTGTAATTATTATGATCTTCAGCTACCGAAAAGACAAAGGCCTGCACAAAAAACATTACAAGAACAGTTTTTGGATCTTGATTGGATTTCTGGTGTTCGTCGGACTTCTTCTTTTTATAAAATGGCAGCTGAAAGAGTAGCGTTCTCTGATAACAATGCCCCTTACTTATTAAAAGATCGTTCTCATTCTAACAATCGAAATGCAGAAGATGCTAGCGGATTGATTTCCGGAATTTGTTGTTTCTTTTTATGTTCTAAACCACTCGCTTGTATTTCTTTTTTTATTTTTTGAAAAATATCATCTAAGCTATCGTTGGGTTGCTCCGTGAACACTTTTTCAAAGAGTATCGTGAAATTGCCGCGGATGGTAACGTTATCTTCCGAAAAAAAAGGACTTTCAAATGCTTTTCGCCGTCTTGCTGTGGCACTAAGATAAACGATATTTTCAAGATCAGAGAAGTTCATGGGAATGACCTTTTGAAATTTTAAAGTTCGTTTAAGGCTCGTAAGCAGCTGCTCTCGATACCCCATATTTCTACCTTTTAAGGTGAATGTATAGCGCTTTCCGTCTTTAAATTCTGGACCGTACCCTTCATTAAAACCGCCTGCAAAACAACAATCAGCCATAAAATAGACACGAACGTTCTCTTTATGTGCTAGATGCTCTTTGAACATATCATGCAATTCAGTATCAAAAATATTTCCCTTATTAAAGATCAAGCATTCACGGTGGTCATGAGGACGGACGGCATCAGGGTTTTGGGCAAAATCCCCATGTCCCGAAAAATAGAGTAGCGCCCGATCATTATCCTGAAGTTCTTGTAAGAAGTCTTTTATTTTATCTTTTGCCTGACCTTCCTCTAAATCATGACCTTCTTTTATATGGATGTTCGGAAACTTCTGAGGGAGTAATACTTTCAAGGCTTGTGCATCATTGCAAGTTCCATACAACTTAGAAAATTTAGCATTATTGGGGCCTGAAGCTGATAATAATAAGGCGTGATACTTCATACATCGAATGTAGGAATTTTGAATCTTTTACTTTTACCCGGTAACAGGTATTTTTAAATTAATACTTTTAAGGTATCATTGAAAACTAACTAATTCTTTCAGACATGGGACATTTATATTTCTCCTCAAACGTATTCCTAAATGAACAAAACAACGATCGTTATCAATTGGTATATAGCTCGCAGTTATACGGTACCTTCTTTTCGGTTTACGGAAAATTCACGGTATCAAACAATACTTTAAAAGCTGTAAAGCTTAAGCTCATCAATTACAAGGGCGTCCTTAATTTAAATTTGACTGATTTTGTTATTGCTGACAGTTTTAAGTCGGTAGAAGTACAAGACTTGATGAAGAACAATAAAGAAGTAACCCTAGACTGTCTGCAAATAGGAATCAAAGTGAAGGCGTTTTCCGAAGAAAAGAATATGGAACAAACATGTAATATTCCATTACCTGAAGAAAGCGGCACGCACTACCTTGAAGTCTCACGCACCTTAATAGAAATGGACCCTAACCACTTCATTTTCGACGAAGAATTTAAATGGCGCGATGGATATAACAATGCCATTGATAAGGATCTTTCTAAATTTGAGGGATACCGTCGTCAAAATGCTAAAGTAAATACGAATGTAAGTACCGATGAGGACGGTGGAAAAGACCCCGGCGGATTGTGCCCAAAGGGATACCAGCTTATTCACCGCTAATCAGGTAGCTACAAAGCATTCATGCCAAAATATATAGTTTCTATAGCGATATTCTGTTTCATGGGGATGCTGACGCAAAGCGTGGCATCCCCATCTTCTTATGTTGAAGCCATTTTCCATATGGATTATGAAAAAGCAAAAAACATATATTTTGACAATCATGAAACACAACATTACTCCACATTACTCGCTACCATTTTACAAGACTATGGGCAAATACCCACTTCGTACTCTTTTTTTTCAACACCCGAAAGGGAGGAAGCCCAGAATATCTTAGCAAGTTTGTCGAAAGGATACATAAACCTGTATCAAACAAAAAACATGTTAGATGTGTTGCCGCATTTTATGAATGCGTATACCTTGTCAAAACAACAAGACAATACGCCCTACCTAAAACTGTCGTTATACGCTATCTTAGAGTTTTACCGATTTGAATACGCGCAAACCAATTCGCTACATCAAAACTATTTGGATGAATTTGGTTCACTGGCTGAAGATCCCATTGAAGAGATATGGCATCAGGTGTTTACCCTATATTTTAATTATCAATCTATTGAGCCAAATAATCGAGATGGCAAGAATTATATCGACACCTTAACCCAACTCGTGGATACGCACCTCCCCCAAGAACATCCCATATACGCTATTGCCCTCTCTATGCAGGCCTTTCAACAAGAGCTCAACGGCGATTTAGAAAAAGCAATCGCACTTCACAAACAATGTCTTACCCTATGCGGCAACTATAATTTTCTGAAATACCTCTGTTTTCGCTCCCACTACCGGTTGTCTGAAATTGAATACGCCAACGCAAACTTTACAAAAAGTCTGGAATGGGCACACGGTATGAAAAATTTTGTAGATAATGCCGATACGTTGAAAAGTCAGATTTATATCAACAAGCTTTTGGCAAAGAACAATGCAGAACTTCAGAATTACGAATTGGCGTATCGACAGTACGAGTATGCCGTTCAAAATCAATTCAAGTTAGATCTACGAGAAAACACCCTGCAGAATTCAAAAATGGAGATCGATCTGCGAACCGCCGAAAAAGAAAAACAACTGCTACTGGAACAAGAAAAACGCACTCGAAATAGAAACATTGCGATTGGATTGGGAGGCGGACTCGCAGCCGTGTTGCTACTCTCCGTATTGCTGTATAAAAACTCAAAAAAGAAACAACGCATCGCCGAACAGGAAAGAGAAATAGAAATTCAGAAGAAAGAAAAGATCTTAAAAGAACAAGAGCTAAACGCTATTGACGCCATGATCGCAGGACAAGAAAAAGAACGGCAACGGCTGGCGGCAGATCTTCACGACAGCGTAGGTGCCACCCTGTCTGCAGCAAAACTTCAATTTGATCACCTCAAAAAAAACAAAGACAAGTTGGCTACCTTAGAAACTATGTTTCAGAAAACAGGATCGCTTTTAGACGAAGCCTATAACGAAGTTCGCTCAATGGCTCATGTAAAGCACAGCGGAGTGATCGCGAAGGAAGGGCTGCTTCCGGCGGTAGAAAAGCTGGCACGAAATGCTTCGCTTCAGCAATCTCTTCAGGTGGAAGTGCAGGATTTCGGCCTTACGGAACGACTAGAACCTTCCTTAGAAATTTCAATTTTCAGAATGATTCAAGAGCTGGTCACTAACATTATCAAGCACGCAAATGCTTCCGAAGCGACCATTGCGATCACCCAACACGAAAACAGTTTGAACATCATCGTAGAAGATAATGGGAAAGGGTTCAACGCCACTAAATTTCAGCAAAAAGAAGGCATGGGACTCTCTTCTATCGAGCGCCGCGTAGAATTCTTGGAAGGAACATTAGAAATTGATGCCACACCAGGCAAAGGAACCACCATCTTAATAGACATACCATTATGATCACTGTAGCCATAGCCGAAGACCACCAGTCTCTTTCAGACGGAATACATCTTCTCCTTGAATATGAAGAAGACATCACACTCATTGGCCATGCCACCGATGGCGAAGTGCTTCTTGACTTGATTCGAAAGAAAACACCTGACGTGATCTTAATGGATATCAAAATGCCCAAGATTGATGGGATTGTCGCAACACGCCTGATCAAAAAAGAATGGCCTCATATACACATTATCGCGTTTTCAATGTTTGATCAAACCAGTGCTGTAACCCAAATGCTTGACGCCGGAGTTTCGGGATATTTGTTGAAAAATTCTCCTTTAGAAGAGGTGTTAAATGCGATACGAGCCGTAGTTGATGGGAAAGAATATTTTGACGCATCTATAAATATTGCGAGCCTTCGCCAAGATGCCGAACAATCCCAAAAAAAGCCGCTGCTCTCTAAAAGTGAACGAGAAATCTTAAAATTGATCGGACAAGGAAAGACCACCAGCGAAATTGCTGATATTCGTTTTACGGCAGTTTCTACCGTAGAAAAGCACCGAAAGAACATGATCCGAAAGTTAGGACTTAGCGGAAAAGGAGAACTTCTCCGCTATGCGCTGGAACGGAAGTACAATTTTGAATAATCGTCCGTAGTGTTGTAGCTCCAATAGCAGCTTTTTACTAAAAAAGTCCCTCTAAACCACTCACGTTTTTACATAGTTCGCTCAAGAATACCCCTCAATGGGTATTTTTCCAGGCCTGTCATCCCATTAGTTTTACACCCTAACTAATTTAAATTTCAATTATGAAACTCTTCAACCAAATCACAGGTTTGGTGCTTGCAGGAATTCTAGTTTCCTGCGGCGCTTCAAACGTTGAGGATAGCAAAATTCCTCAAGCCACGGCAAGCTCTTCAGAACTCGTTCGTATTACGGATGACGAAGCTCCCGAATTCTCACCAAAATTGTCGAAAGAAGGACAACGACTTTTATACACCACGCGCGATGACAGTAAAAGTGGAAGCGAACGCTGGAGCATTCGATTAAAGAGCGATGTCAACAAACCCGGTTTTTCTCCTATTACCGATGCACATTGTTTGAATCCTTCTTGGCATCCGGAATCGAAGAAGTTCTTGTATTCGTACTTCAAAGGAAAAGAACCTATTCTGGCCATCTCTTCTACGGAGTCCCTAGGGATCACCTTCGTGGCTCAAAAAGGTTATGGAGAATACGATAATGATGCTTCTTATTCGCCGGATGGATCTCGAATCTTAATGTCTACATCCATTCAAGGAAAAACGGCTATTGGGATCGTCAATGCCAATGGACAGAACTTCACGCTCATCGGGGAAGGAGCTTCACCGGTCTGGCATCCTGACGGAGAAATGATCGCTTTTGTAAAGAATAGTGGCGAATATGCGCAGATCTATTTTTACAACCTCACCAACAATCAGATCACTCAAATTACTTCGGGCGAATTTCATCATTTGAGTCCGACCTTCTCTCCCGACGGCTCACGTTTTGTCTTTGTATCGAACCGAGACAGTGAAACCTTTCACATTTATACCATGCGGATGGACGGCACCAATTTGACGCAATTAACCACCGGTTCTACAACAGAAACGCAACCGTTTTGGGGGAATGACGGATATATCTATTTCAGTAGTGATGCCGGTACCAAGAAACGGAAGACCAACATCAGTGGCCTTGCCGGTTCGCCCCTCTTTGAGATCGTGAATTTCAATCAAGGTTGGACCTATGCAGACATTTGGAGACTGAAACCTTTATTAATCAATTAATACAACCATAAAACCCATTCAATTATGAAAAAACATTTAATTCTAGTTTTAGTGTTAGCCTTATTCTCCCTTACCGCCGCGCAAGCTCAAGAGTTTGTCTTTGGAGCCAAAGCGGGTCTAAACGTCGCAAGCCTTTCTGGTGATATTGAAGGCGACTCAAAAAGTCGTTTGTCATTTCACTTGGGCGGTGTGGGAGAATTTAAATTTAGCGATGCCTTCGGGTTTCAAGCCGAGTTATTATATTCTGCCATTGGAGCTAAATTTGAGGAATCAGAAAGCTTTGATGGGGAAAGTTTTTCTGCGGAAGCTACCACGCGACTCTCTTATGTAAGTATTCCATTGCTCGGAAGGTTTCACATTAATGAAAGTTTCAGTTTGGAAGCAGGACCGCAAGTAAGTATCCTAATTTCTGCGGAAGAAGAATATTCTGAAACCATCACCTTTGATGGCGAGACCGAAAGTTTTTCTGAAACCGTTGACATTTCCGAAGGGATCAATACACTAGATGTAGGCTTCGCAGCCGGAGCTACCTTTACACTGCCGCAAGGGATTTTCTTTTCGGCGCGATATGTGCTAGGGCTCACTTCTATTGATTCTTTTGGTGACGCTGACGTAAAAAATAATGTATTGCAACTTTCAGCCGGATATCAATTCAATTAGGTTCTGTGTTTGGTTAAAGTCCGTCATTGGTTTACAATTAAGTTTCTTTGGCGGACTTCCTTACACGGATACGTTAAAATTTGATAAAAAGAAATAAAAGACTATTTTCGCACCAATTAAAAACCAAATTTCAATTATGAAAAAATTACTATTATTACTATTTGTAGGTTTAGCCGTAGTATCTTGTAAAAAAGATGATGAAGCTTCTCTAAGCCTAGACATGCCAACAAGCGTTGATGCCAGCAGCAATTTTGCTTTAAAAGTAGAATTAGCCTGGGGAGCTGTTACCAATGCTGAAGGATACAACATTTACCGTGCAGACGAATCTTTTGAAGATCCGGAAGGGTTGGATTACACATTGGTAGGGACCTCTGACACGAACAGTTACGATGACCTTTCTGTTGAGTCCAGTAGTGCATATTACTACCGAATTGAAGCGTTTAGCGGAGACACCACAAGTGACTTAAGCGCTCCTGTAGCTGCAACAACTATTACAATTACTGCTGATGAAGCTTTTGACGTACTAGCAGAATACACCGGTGGACGTCGTTATGACGCGATGAGTGCCGTAGAAGTACCAGATATCATCATTGACGTTATTACTGAGCAAGCAGTAGAAGGAACTGATTTAGTATTCCTTATCGATAATACGTTCAGTATGAGTAATGATATCGACGAAGTAAAAGCTGCGTTAACGGATATCATTTCAAACCTACCTGCCAACAACCGTTTGGCGATGGCGGTTTACAACGATGCTAACGAAGATCCTGATGGATGGTATGACTGGTTTGACCTTACCGAAGATTATTCACAAGCTCAAACGTTCTTAGATGAAATTAGCGTTTACGGTGGAGGTGACTTCCCGGAATCTGTTTATGACGGACTTTACAATACAGTAGATTTCCTAAGCTGGGGATCTGACACCAAGCGTATGATTTTGGTAATTGGTGATGCACCACCACTCGAAGGTTCATTGACTACTCGTACCCTTTCAGAAGTTGTTGACATCTGTAACGATATGGACGTGGTTGCTAATTTATACCCAATTTTGATTGGCGGATAAATTTAAATACATCCTATAGAATTAAAAAACCCATCAGTTTCCTGATGGGTTTTTTTATAACACGTTTTTGTTTGCATGCTATTCTTCTGCGGAAAGATTACTGTACTCTTCGCTGTAACGCAACATTTGCGACTCGAAACTTTCCGGTTGTTCAATGGTGAAGCCGGTAATTTCTCCGGAATCATTCATCGTAGGTACGATATAAGGATTCACGAAACCACCATAAGGCGCCGTTTTAAACTGACTGTTTCTGTCAAGAACCTCTTTGTGGATCGTTTGATCTACTTTCACGCCATAATCTTCTACTAAGGCTTTTGCAGCTTCATAATCTCCTTCGGAAGTGATACGTTGTGTTTCACGAAGCAATTCTCCAAAGAGCGCTCTCAATTTTTGGTAATCCTTAATATCGTAATAGGTCTTTCCATCGCGTGTTACTTTTTCAATAACATTTTCTTCCTGACCTTTTTCAAAGACCCAAGCACTTACCCATTGACGATTTCGCATATGCGCTTCTTCCACATCATTTCCTAGCTCTAAACGAACCAATTGTGTGATGAGTCCGTTACGGATATACCCATCATACGCCGCTTTTCCAGTGCCTTCCCAGTCTTCTACAAGTCCGAGTTCTTCCAGTTTCGGATCCATCAAATAATATAAGCCAAAAAGATCGGCACGTCCTTCTTCGATCGTCGATTTATAACTTTTTAGCGTTTCTTTAGGAGTGCCTACTCCTTCATTGATCTGGCCTGAAGCGTGACCCACTACTTCGTGAAGTGCCGTGTGTAACTTGCTGGCATTCTTTCCGTATTTTTCCTGAAGCTCGATCTCTTCTTCGTCATGCGCAAATTCTTTCAAACGACCGCTTCCTCCGGCATTGTTATAAGAATTAATGATATTTCCGAGGGAAACCGACTTACTACCGTGTTTTTGACGGATCCAGTTGTTATTCGGTAAATTCACTCCAATGGGCGTACTTGGTGAGGCATCTCCTGCTTCACCGGCAACGATCACCGTTTTGTAAGAAACTCCGGTTACGCTGTCTTTTTTGTGCTCCGGCATTAACGGACTATTATCTTCAAACCACTGTGCTTCTTTAGAAAGTACTTCCATTTTTTTCGACATGTCGAAATCTTTGATCTCTACAATGGTTTCGTACGATCCTTTGTAGCCTTTTGGGTCGTTATAAACCTCGATAAATCCATTGATCCAATCAATATCGCCTTCGGTAGCGTTTACCCAAGCCACTGCGTAATCATCCCAAGTATCTAAACTTCCGGTCTTATAATATTCAATCAAAAGACCCAAGGCTTTCGCTTGATTTTGATTTTCGGCAACACCTTGCGCTTTTTCCAACCAATAGATGATTCTATCGATCGCAGCACCATAGCGACCTCCGCTTTTATAGACCTGTTCTACCAGTTTTCCGTTTTCTTTCACTAATCGAGAGTTTAACCCCACTTCAATGGGCTCTTCAGGATTTACCTCCATGGCACCGTAAAATGATTCTACATCGGCAGTTGTAACGTCTGGACCGTAGAAATTGATCGCACTCGCTAAGACAATATCGGCATCTTTGTTCAGGTTTACTTTTTTTGCATCCTCTCCGTTGAAGATCACTTCTAAGGCTTCTCCTTCTAGTGTCGTTTTTGTTTCTGAAAGGAGTTCTTGAAGGTATTCTTTGTTGAATTCCGGTTTGATCTTATCGTTACTGTAGTGGTGGTGAATTCCGTTAGAGAACCAAACCCGCTTTAAATAGGTTTCAAAATGTTTCCAGTTTGCTGCGTTCTTATCACCCGAATAATTCGTATAAATATTTTCTAGCGCTTTTCGAATTTTAAGGTTATGGCGGTAGTTTTGATCCCACATAATATCACGCCCTTCCAATCCGGCCTGCGTTAGGTAATAGACCAACTGCTGCTTATCTAAACTGAGATCTTCCCATCCCGGAATCTGGTAGCGAAGGATCTTAACGTCTGCAAATTGATCAATTTGAAATTCAAAAGAATCGGAATCCTCTGCCTGGGCTACCTCAGCGGGAGCAGCTTCTTTCTTGTCGTTGTCACAAGAAAACAACAACACAGCACATAAAGCGCAGGTTGTCCAAAATATTTTTTTCATTGTTTTATTGTTTTGGTTTCCCACAAATGTAGCAATTTCCTTGCTTCTGCCGTAGGGAACGCACAGCATCAATGAGATTTTGATTATCTTAGCTGTATCGACTAAACACACCCATCATGAAAGTAATCAAATACTTATTATTACTACTATTAATCGTTATTATTGGCGGCGCTATTTACTTCGGAACACAAGATGGCACGTACGATGTGGCCGTGACAAAAAACATGAATGCCCCGGCTGAAGTCATTTATAACAACGTAAAAGATTACAAGAATTGGGAAGCATGGGGGCCTTGGATGAAGACCGACGAAACGATGGAAATTTCCTATGCTGAAAAGACCGTAGGAGAAGGAAGCTCTTATTCATGGTCCGCAGAAGAAGCGGGTGACGGAAGCATGAAAACCGTGAAGGTCATTCCGAATAAAGAGATCGATCAAAAAATAATATTCAACACGCCGCTTGGCGATAGTGAAAGTGATGTCTACTGGCGATTCAACGAAAACGATGAAGGCGGCACCGACGTTACTTGGGGCATGAAAGGGGAACAATCGCTTATGGAAAAAGCGTACATGGCGTTCCAAGAAGACGATTTTGAAACCACCTTGAAAGGAATGTTCCAACAGGGACTCGATAGTTTACATCAAGTGGTGCTTAAAGAATTGGAAAACTATTCGGTCAATGTAAACGGAATTACGCGCTATGGCGGCGGCTATTATATGTACATGACCACCGCAGCAAAACAGAGCGAACTTTCTGAGAAAATGGGCGTGATGTATGGACAGATCATGTCGTTTATGCAAGATAATAATATTCAGATGTCCGGAATGCCATTTACCATTTATAACGAGATGGATAACGCCACCGGAAGTTTTATCTTTTCCGCAGCAATTCCTGTAAAAGAGCGCATCATTACGCCTCAAGGAAGCGCTGTGCAAACCGGATTTATGGAGCCTACCCAAGCGGTTAAAACGGTTCTAAAAGGCAACTACAATAACCTGGGCAAAGCCTATGCAGAAGCGCAGGCCTATATTGAAAAGAACAACCTGAACCGAGACCCATCTACACCCATGTTCGAGATCTATGCCAACGATCCGGGAGAATTTCCGAATCCGGCCGACTGGCTTACGGAAATCTATATTCCTATCATTCCGCAAACACCTAGCAATTAATGAAAGCCTTCTGGCTGGTATTTCTTGGGGGAGGTTTGGGCAGTGCCTTACGCTATGTCTTAGGGTTATATCTCAACAATAGTGGAAACGGACTCCCTTACGGAACTTTCTTAGCCAATATTCTAGGGAGTTTTTTGATAGGGATCATTTTAGGGGTCGCAGCAAAGAACAACTATATTTCTCAGTCTATGATTCTATTGCTGGCTACGGGCTTTTGTGGAGGGTTCACCACCTTCTCTACGTTCGCCTATGAGAATCATGTTTTCTTGAAATCGGGAGATCTGTTTTCGTTTGCATTGTATTCGTTATTGAGTTTGATCATAGGCTTTGCAGCAGTGTTCTTCGGGATTTGGCTCGCTCGTTTTTTTTGATATTTTTGCTGAAACTATTGCCGTGAAATTAAAGAATCTACTTGGGTTGATGTTCCTACCCTGCCTATTTATCACTTGGAGCAACTTCGCGCAACGCGTCGAAATCGATAAAGAGAAATTACAGTTTCTTAGTACTGAAGATACCATAAATGTCGTTTTTACCTATCAGGACCTTCACGTACAGCTTCCGGAGTTTACGGAAGCTGATTTCTTGGCCGATAAGCGCGAACGTATGGCAACGGTCCACAATTCCGAAGAGATCCAAGATTGGATGACCGAATACGAAGCTGCAAAACAGCAACTTTGGCCCAACCAACTTTTATCAATCCTCAATGAACGCGTCCAAGAATATAAAAATGGACCCGTTTTTACACGCAATGCGCCTACTGCGGCATATACGCTTACGATCAACACCTATTGGTTGTATTTTGGCTATAACGTAGTGATTAAGAAAGAACCGGCCCAAGCCAGTATGACCTTAAATTTTCATCCGACCAATTACCCCTTGAGTACAAAGTTTAAAACCACCCTTCGTCGTGCCATGGGTTTGAATGACGATTCTTACAATTTTGAGGGCTGGGAAGAGATGCGAAGAATGGGTGAAGCTTATGAAAGGGCAGGCTATAAACTCGCAAAAGCATTAAAACGGGTGGTAGATTAAGCAGTTCTTGTCGAAGCTATTACTTTTTGCCCTATCTTTATTCCATAATTTAAGAATCATGAAAACAAATACTATTTGTATCACCTTTCAGCAAGTCACCCAAATGGGATTGCTCCGGCGGTATAGATAGGATTGTTAAGGCACTTACAGCCTTTAAGAAACGTCCGGCCGCCAAGCCGGACGTTTTTTTTTGAAACCAACCGATATGAAGAAGCTGTATCGCAACTACATTCAAAATTTTCAAGGCCTCTCTAAAGAGATCTGGTTTTTATCGTTAGTCACTTTTATCAACCGTGCCGGCGCAATGGTTATTCCATTCCTGTCGTTATATTTAGTGAACGACAAGGGGTTTTCTTTGCCGGAAGTGGGGTGGATCATGACGTGTTTCGGACTCGGATCGTTCTTCGGAACACTTCTGGGAGGAAAGCTTACAGACCGATTTGGCTTCTACATCGTCATCGTAGCCAGTCTGTTCTTCGGGGGAATTGCTTTTGTACTCGTAGGGTTTCTCAATAGTTTTGTTGCTATTTGCCTCGGTATATTTACACTCATTTTCATTGCTGATGCCTATCGGCCGGCGATCTTTGTGGCCTGCGAAGCCTACAGTAAACCGGGAAATGTAACAAGAGCCATTGCCCTTATCAGGCTCGCCATTAACCTTGGCTTTTCTATCGGTCCCTTGATTGGTGGTATTATCATTACAAGACTGAGTTATGGTAGTTTGTTTTGGATCGACGGGATCACCTGCGTGATTGCTGCTATTATGTTATTTATCATGCTTCGCCCTAAAAAGATCGATGAAACCGAAAAAGAGGCACTTCGCATGAAACACGGTCGGCCCCCACTTCGCAATGGAGTGTTCGTATTGTTGTTGCTTATTATGGTAACGCAGAGTATCGTATTCGTGCAGTATTTTTCGGTAGTACCGCTTTATTATGAAAAAGCCCACTTTCTCACTCCGGATCTCATCGGTTGGTTATTATTTCTGAATGGTGCCATGATCGTAATTTTTGAAATGCCTCTTATTGGCTGGTTAGAACGAAAAAAAATATCTAAATCCATAGCCAGCCTGTGGGGCGTGTTATTGTTATCAGCCAGTCTTTTTATTCTGAATGTAACCACGTGGAGCGGAATTCTAATTGTAGGAATGATCTTAATGACCTTAGGGGAAATGATCGGCTCTCCTTTTTCAAGTGCACTCGCACTAGAAATGGCTCCTAAAGGCAGAAAAGGGAATTATATGGCTTATTTTAGCATGACCTTTTCGGTATCACATTTGGTAGGGCATAACACGGGCATGAATTTGGTCGATACTTGGGGGTTTGATTTAACTTGGTATGCCATGGCAGGTTTCTTATTACTCATCGCTATATTAACGTTATGGCTGTATCGTCAATTAAAAAATTCTCCAAATTATGAAAGCACCTAACTGGTTATGGCTTTGCAGCTTGTTTTTGATTAGCTTCGGAAGTATTTCCTGCCATCAGAAAGACGTTGAGAAAAAGCATACTGTTTCCGAAGCAATTAAAGACACTACTCAAGTCACTCGTGAAATAAGCTATGACACCACGCACTATCAAGTGGCGTTTTTAATTATGGATGGCGTCTATAATACCGAACTCACCGCCCCG
>CEVM01127881.1_pt1 | contig 31078 bp, 34 predicted proteins | sample 531481 | NCBI WGS metagenome assembly CEVM01 (sample SAMEA2623649, study PRJEB7988) | marine metagenome | biome: marine biome (ENVO:00000447); feature: mesopelagic zone (ENVO:00000213) & marine oxygen minimum zone (ENVO:01000065); material: "saline water (ENVO:00002010), including plankton...
CCACACGCCTTGGATCCGGAGCCTCCGAGTTTATTCTTAAGTACCTTTGCCTATCCACAGCTCATCAGCTTGGTCATTATGATCGTGCTGCTAGGATGCTCCGCTTTAATCTCAGGAGCAGAAGTGGCGTTCTTTTCGTTGACTCCAACCGACTTAGACACGGAAGAGGACGACCAGCAATCTACAAAACTTCCAATTGTAGCAAAGCTACTGGATCGACCTAAAAAATTACTGGCCACGATTCTTGTTGCCAATAACCTGATCAATATTGCCATTGTGCTATTATTTGCATCCCTAAGTGATGCGTTCTTCGGAAGGGTTACGCAGCCGGAACTGCGATTCCTGCTGGAAGTGGTGGTGGTTACCTTCCTAATTTTATTGTTCGGCGAAATTCTTCCGAAGGTATATGCGAGTCGGAATAAAATATCATTCTCTATCTTCATGGCGTATCCGTTGAATGTTTTGGATAAACTGTTCTCTCCGGTGAGCCTTCCCATGCGTGCGGCAACCCTATATTTGGAAAATAAATTTGGAAAACAACGCGCTAGTTTAAGTGTAGACCAGCTTTCACAGGCCTTAGAGCTTACCGATGATCGCGATACCACCCAAGAAGAGCAAAAACTGTTGCAAGGCATCGTTACCTTCGGAAATACCGACACCAAGAATGTCATGAAGCCGCGTATGGACATCTTCGCCTTGAGCGATACGGCTTCCTTTAAAGAAATCATGCCCGAAATTATTGATAGAGGGTATTCGCGAATTCCCGTGTATCACGAAAGCATTGATAACATCACCGGAATTCTGTACGTAAAAGACCTAATGCCTTACATCGAACGAAAACAGTTGGACTGGACGAGCTTGCAGCGCGAGGCCTATTTCGTTCCGGAAAATAAAAAACTGGATGATCTGCTCAATGAGTTCAAGAACATGAAGATGCATCTGGCCATCGTGGTCGATGAATATGGAGGAACAAGCGGACTTATCTCTTTGGAAGATATTATTGAAGAGATCGTGGGCGAAATAAGTGACGAATTTGATGATGATGATCTGATCTTCTCAAAATTAGACGAACGCAATTTTGTATTCGAAGGAAAAACATCGCTGAAAGATTTTTATAAGGTGATTGCCTTAGAGGATCCACAGCTCTTTGAGGAAGAAAAAGGCGAAGCCGAAACCTTAGCAGGCTTTCTGTTAGAGATCTCTAAAGGCTTTCCCCGAAAGGGAGAAATAATAAGCTTCCACCAATATGCGTTTACCATTGAAGCTTTTGATAACAAACGAATTAAACAAATAAAATTATCGATCAACGATTCACAATAATTAAATCGCTGGGCGTGTTCCTGCTACTCCTGTTAGTCGCCTCTTGCGGCGAGGAAGTTTTTATTAAACCTGAAGCAAAACTTCGTTTAGAATATCCGGAACCTGCCTATCGTATGACGCAACTTGAGTGCCCTTATAACTTCGCCAAGAACGATCAAGCGAAACTTCAATCCAGATCCGACTGTTGGGTCAATTTGGAATATCCCAGAATGAACGCCACCATCTATCTTACCTACATGCCAATTGAAGGGAATTTGGATTCGCTACTTCGAGATGCACAAAAGTTGACCTACGATCATACTATTAAAGCCAATGAAATTCTAGAGCAACCGCGCGTTGATTCTATCAATAGGGTCTACGGAATGTTTTACATGATCAACGGAAACGCGGCGACGCAATCGCAATTTTATGTCACCGATAGCCTCAAACATTTTGTAACGGGTTCCGTTTATTTCGAAGCGAAGCCAAATTTTGATTCAATTTTACCTGCCGTGGCCTATCTTCGAGGTGATATTCGCAGGATTATGGAGTCGCTTACCTGGAACACTTCTTCTATAGAGAAATAGTCATATTCTATCTAAATAATGAGACAAACTGACAATTAATTTTGGACCTTTGCATTTTGCAAAACCGTATGCAGGCTTCCTCAAAAAAATGGCTTTATTTGGTGGTTCTTTCCATAGTTTGGGGAAGTTCATTCATTCTTATCAAAAAAGCACTCCTTGGATTGAGTCCGCTGCAATTAGGGGCGTTGCGAACCTTGATGGCCGGAACCTTTTTGCTATTGGCCGGGTTTTCTACACTGAAGAAAATTTCAAAGGGCCTTTGGAAATGGATTGCCATTTCTGGATTTCTCGGAACGTTTATCCCGGCATTTTTGTTCGCTTTCGCGGAAACAGAGATCAATAGCGCAGTAGCCTCTATGCTCAACTCTACGACGCCCATCATGGCGTTGATCTTTGGCGGTTTGGTCTTTGGGATTCCGTTTTCACGGAATCAATTCTTAGGGGTGATCATTGGCTTAGTAGGAACTTGTTTGTTGATCTACTTAGGAGCCGAATTGAATCCCGGAAAGAATTATTGGTACGCCGGCTTGGTGCTCATTGCTTCCGTTTGCTATGCCTTCAATGTGAATATTATCAAAAGATACCTCCAAGAAGTCCCGGCTTTGGCCATTGCTGCAGGAAATTTCTTGGTGTTGATGGTTCCTGCTTTTCTCGTATTGTGGTTTACAGATTTTTTTTCCGACGAACGTCTACAACAAGAAACCCTGTTGCCAGCTTTGGGGTATTTGGCCTTACTGGCATTGGTAGGTACAGGAGTGGCCAAAGTATTATTCAATAAACTGGTGCAGATCAGTTCTCCGGTCTTTGCCACATCGGTGACGTATATGATCCCAATTGTGGCTGTGTTGTGGGGAATTGTAGATGGCGAACAATTTGGAGTAGGGCAAATTGCGGCGGCTGGGGTCATTCTTTTAGGGGTGTATTTGGCCAACAAATAGTTAGGGAATCGTTAAGAACACTGGCTTTTCCGATTTTTTTTCCGAAATTTAACATTCCAAAAAACCAACTATGTCTAAATATTATTTCAAATACGGAATCGGTGCAGGTGTTGTAATGATCCTCTATTTTTTACTTTCCAAGCTGCTGGGCTTGCATGAGTATCCTGTATTTAGTGCATTGAACGGGGTAATTATTGGAGGCGCTATTTTTCTGGCGTTGAAAACCTATAAGAAATCAGCAGAGAAATTTGAATATCAAGATGGTTTTCAAATCGGTTTGTTTACCGGAGGACTTGCAACCATCATCATTTCAGCCTTTATGGCGTTTTACATTTTTCAATTGGATAGTGAGTTTGCGCAGGCTGTGGTAGATTCTTGGCCTATTAATTTCAATAAAGGGTCCTTGATCTTGATCATTTCGCTAGTCATTATGGGCTTTTCTACGTCTTTGGTGCTTACCTTGTCTTTTATGCAATTGCTAAAGGAATCTTGGAACACGCCAGAAGGGAAACGACATCAGCTATAATTATGAAAATAAACCCTTTGTAGAATCATTTTTTACAATTATATTTGCACCCGCTTTGAAAAGAAGCGGGTTTATATTTTTAGAAAAATTATTTATTTAAACGATACGCTATGTATGCAATTGTAGAGATAGCAGGGCAGCAATTTAAAGTTGCGAAAGACCAAAAGGTTTTTGTGAATCGTTTGGCTACAGATGAGGGAGAAAAGGTTGAGTTCGACCAGGTTCTTCTCGTAGGCGACGGAGACAATATTACCCTTGGCGCCCCGGCTATAGACCGAGCGCTCGTTGGAGCGAAAGTCGTAAGACACCTTAAAGGAGATAAGGTGATTGTTTTCAAAAAGAAACGTAGAAAAGGCTACCGTGTTAAAAAAGGACACCGTCAGTATCTTTCTGAAATCGTGATTGAAAGCATTGCTGCTTCCGGTTCGAAAAAATCGAAGAAAGAAGCACCTAAGAAAGCGGCTCCTAAAAAAGAGGAGGCGGCAAAGGTGAAGCCTGCTACTGAAAAGAAAGAAGCTCCTAAGAAAACGGAAGCTAAAAAAGCAGCACCAAAGAAATCAGGAAAGGCAGACGATCTTAAGAAGATCGAAGGTGTAGGGCCAAAAGCTATGGAAGCGATGGTAAACGCCGGTATCGATACTTTTGCGAAAGTAGCGAAGACCAGTCCTGAAAAATTAAGTGAAATCTTAACCGAAGCAAGCTCTCGATTGGCTCATCTAGTAACTGAAACTTGGCCAGAGCAGGCGCAATTGGCGGCTGATGGTAAGTGGGAAGAACTAGAAGCCCTTCAAGATAAACTTGACGGAGGAAGAAAATAATAACAGTCAAAAACCCCCTGAATTATGGCACATAAAAAAGGAGTTGGTAGTTCTAAGAACGGTAGAGAGTCTGAATCGAAACGATTAGGCGTAAAGATCTTTGGAGGTCAATCTGCCATCGCAGGAAATATCATCGTAAGACAACGCGGGTATACGCACCACCCTGGTGAAAATGTATATGGAGGAAAAGACCATACATTGCACGCCAAAATTGACGGTGTGGTAAAGTTTGAAAAGAAAAAAGGTGGAAAATCGTACGTATCGATCGTTCCTAGCGCAGAAGCGTAACTTTTCAGAACATACAGATCACTAAAAACCTCGGTACGTACCGAGGTTTTTTTATGGCTAGATTTTTGTGGTTTTTATAATGACTAACCTTTCTATTATGATGCTACTTAGATATCTTCTCTTCTTGCTGTTACTACTGAATGTAAGTGCTTGTATTCCCTATAAAATCGCACCAAACTATTCCGAAGGAAAAGTGGTGAAAGGAAAAAAATTCATTAAAACCTTTAAAAATCGATATGTGTTTGCCTTCAATGACCCTAAGGAAGCCAATGCGTTTTACACCTATATCAACTATAAATTTCAAACCTCATACGACGATGATCTCGGCAATGTCCCGATCCGCATTGAAGATGAATTGGCGTATCTCACGTTTTATGAATTAGAAAAAACGACCGAAACCTATAATTTGTTCCCTATGATGGTGGACGGCGTGCTCTCTGAAAGAGGCGTCGATCCTGTTTTAGAATCACAATATAACAGCAGAAGTGGTAATTGGTATATTGTGATGACACTTACCGACGAGTCAGGAACTGATTGCCTTCGACCTTCTCATTCCTTGCAGGAACGTTCGGTTGCCTATTTGCAGACCCTTCGGAAAGAATACCTAAGAACATCCCAATACAACGAGCTGTTGTTTGTGAAACAGCACTAACGACTGTTCTTAAAGGCCTCAAAGCTTAACGGATGTCGCAATAACGTCCATCGCGGTTCCTCAGGATAATGAGATAGGATAAAAGATCTCGGCGGAGTTCGGTACCAATACATATTGGGTCGATTCCGTTGGCCGTGGCTAATCGCCCAAGTGATGTCTAACAGTTGCCATTTTCCTTTCAATTTTACAGCATTCCATGTGTGATGTACCCGCCTTTTGACGCGTCGCGTTGCCCCGTTTTTTGTGTAGCCGTGAATCACGGTCGCTTCGATGCCCGCGCTACGACACATACGCTGAAAAAGAAAGGCATACCCGCCACAGAGCGCCTTTTTGCGTTCTAATACTTTTTGAACTACCTTCTCTTCGGAAACATAGAATTCACGTTGTAATGTTTTGCTGTTGTAGAGCTCTTGGTCGTACGAAATGTTATGACTGATCCACAAGAATATCGCCTTCACTTTTTCTTCGGAAGAGGTTGTGTGGCGTGTAACACGTTGCGTCAGTTGATGGAGATGATGGTCGAGTTTATTGGCTTCCGAAGTCTTTCCGAAGCTTTGGCAAGTCATCAACAGAGTACACAAAAAAACGATTTGTTTCATAGCAGCTTGTTCATCTAACGTGGAAAACCGGCTGCTATTGAGTGGTAGATAGTTAAAATGCCAACATAAAAAACCCTGCACGACTATGCAGGGTTCCTAATTTTATACAAATAAGTGCTTAGTAGCGGTAGTATTCCGGTTTAAAGGGTCCACTTACCTCAACACCAATATATTCGGCTTGTTCTTCACGTAACTCGGTAAGTTCAGCACCAATTTTCTCTAAATGAAGTTTTGCTACTTTTTCATCTAAATGCTTTGGAAGCATGTAGACTTTATTTTCGTATTGATCGCTGTTCTTCCATAGTTCGATCTGCGCCAAAGTTTGATTTGTAAACGAGTTACTCATCACAAAACTAGGATGGCCTGTCGCACAACCAAGGTTTACCAAACGTCCTTCCGCTAACAAAATGATATCATTTCCGTTCACGGTATACTTATCAACCTGTGGTTTGATCTCTACGTGCGTCTTACCATGGTTTGTTTTAAGCCACGCTACATCAATTTCGTTGTCGAAGTGCCCAATATTACATACGATGGTCTTATCTTTCATGGCTTCAAAATGACGGCCTTGCACGATGTCTTTGTTTCCGGTTGTGGTGATAACAATATCAGCATTTCCAACAACCGTTTCTAATTGCTTCACCTCAAAACCGTCCATGGCTGCTTGTAACGCACAGATCGGGTCAATTTCGGTAATGGTGACAATAGAACCAGCACCTCTAAAAGAAGCTGCGGTTCCTTTTCCAACATCACCATACCCGCAAACAACCACACGTTTTCCGGCAAGCATTACATCGGTAGCACGGCGAATAGCATCCACGGCGCTTTCACGGCACCCGTACTTGTTGTCGAATTTCGACTTCGTTACGCTGTCATTCACATTAATAGCAGGCATTGGTAGTGTTCCCTTTTTCATACGCTCGTACAAACGGTGCACTCCGGTGGTGGTCTCTTCTGAAAGTCCGCGTATTCCTTCCACCATTTCCGGATATTGATCTAATACCATATTGGTGAGGTCTCCCCCGTCATCTAAGATCATATTTAATGGTTGACGATCTTCTCCAAAGAAAAGGGTTTGTTCAATACACCAATCAAATTCTTCGTCGGTCATGCCTTTCCAAGCGTAAACCGGAATACCTGCAGCAGCGATCGCAGCAGCAGCTTGATCTTGTGTTGAAAAGATGTTACAAGAACTCCAAGTAACTTCAGCGCCAAGGGCTACCAAAGTTTCAATTAACACAGCTGTTTGAATGGTCATGTGCAAACATCCGGCGATTCGCGCCCCTTTTAAGGGTTGCTCGTCTTTGTATTCTTCGCGTAGCGACATCAATCCGGGCATTTCTGCTTCCGCAAGTTCAATCTCGCGCCGACCCCATTCTGCCAAGGAAATATCTTTTACTTTATAGGGTACGTATTTCGTGGTTTTCGTAGACATATTGTTATATTTGAAATGTAATGTGTTCTGAATTTTTTCAGAGGGCAAATTTACACAATATCAGTCAATTTCTATGCCTCTTTACAAAACTATAACGGTTAACGATCACACAAAGGTATATATCTGGAAGATCGAGGAATCGTATGATTGGCTCTCGAAAGACGTCTCACTTACAACACATTGCGCAAATCGTGTCAATGGGATGAAAAGTGAGCTGCATCGAAGAGGTTTTATGAGCATTCGGCACTTGCTGGCAGAAGCCGGATATACCGATTTTGACTTGTATTACGATCAAGAAGGCAAGCCCCATCTAAAGGATGGCAAAAAGATCTCCATTACCCATTCGTTTATTTTTTCAGCGATCATCGTGAGTGATCGAGAAGTAGGGATCGACATCGAAAAACAACGCCTGAAGATTTTACGGATCGCACATAAATTCACACCTATTGAAGAGTATCGTACCATGGCGAATGATGAAGCCTTGATGCGAAAATTGACCATGGTCTGGGGCGCTAAAGAGTCGTTGTACAAAAGCTTTGCCGCCCCCGGAGTAAGTTTTTTGCAACATATCTATGTGGAAGATTTTCGTTTGGATGATCTTAAAACAACCGCTGAGGTCACCTATGATGACCGCATGGAAACCTACGATGTTACCTTTTTAGAGTTTGAAGGATTTACCTGTGGCTATGCGTTGATACAAAACAAAAGCCATACTTCATGATCACCGAAACCTTGTATGAAGGCTTTTTGCGGGCTCACATGAACGGCATACCGCTATTAGCGGTTTTGGTGGATCCGGATAAACTCTTGCCTTCCCAGGTTCCTAATTTTATACAACAACTTCCTGATGGGACCACACATATTTTTGTAGGCGGAAGCGAAGTGGCTGTGGGTGCCACGGAAGCATTAGTAACGCGATTACGAGCAGTGGTGGAACAACCTATTGTTTTGTTTCCGGGGGATTATCGTCAAATCACTACGAAGGCAGATGGGTTGTTGTTTCTATCCTTACTTTCGGGACGCAACCCAGAATATTTAATCGAACAGCAAATCCAAGCAGTGCCTCGATTATTACATTCAGAAGTAGCCGTGATCCCAACAGCCTATATTCTTATTGAGGGAGGTCACCACTCGGCCGTAGCCCGCGTTACCAACACCAAACCCATTCCGCAAGAACAAACAGAAACTATCGTACATACGGCCAAAGCTGCCGAATACATGGGAAAAAAACTGGTCTATTTGGAAGCGGGAAGTGGGGCAAAGTTTCCTGTACACGAAACCATTATTAAGGCGGTTCGCGAAACTATTTCCCTTCCGCTGATCGTTGGCGGCGGTATCCGGTCGCAACAACAAATGGATTCGGCCTATCAAGCGGGAGCAACGATGGTGGTCATGGGAACTGCCTTAGAAGAAAAACTCTTGAAAGATCAAAATATATAAATGTACATGCTATGAATATTTCAGCAGAACTTACCTTAACTCCAATACAAGATGACTATGAACCGGCGATCATTCAGTTTATTACATCCCTTCGGAACAGCGGACTCAAAGTAATAGAAAACCCGCTGAGCACACAGATCTATGGAGACTACGATGCCGTTATGGAGGTACTTCAGAAAGAAATGAAAGTTGCGTTGGACGCTGTGGATCGAGGTTTGATGTATATTAAAGTTGTCAAATCGGATAGAAGCGATTATGAGCCCCATTTTTGAGTTTCTTTTTGGGCAATATTCCGACTATGAACCGTATCAAATTGCGTTAGAGGTCATCGCTGTTCTATTTGGGCTTATTTCGGCCTTATGCAGTATGCGCAATAGTGTTTGGGTGTATCCTACCGGTATTGTGAGTACCTTGTTGTTTGTTTATCTTTTATGGCAGTGGGAATTGCTGGGAGATATGATCATTAATGGTTATTACTTCGTAATGAGTGTTTACGGTTGGTATGTTTGGACACGCAAAGTTGCACCCGATCAATACACACCAATTACTTGGATGAATCGAAAGGACCGAACCATTGCCGCAGGTATTTTTGTAGGGACGCTGCTCTTTATTTACGGAGTATATGAATTTTTTTCAAAGTGGACTTCCTGGACCGCCTATGTAGATACCTTGACCACCGCTTTTTTCTTCGTAGGAATGTGGCTCTTGGCACGACGAAAAATCGAAAACTGGCTCTTTCTTCTCGTAGGAAATATCATCAGTATTCCCTTGTATTTTTATAAAGGATATACCTTGAGTAGTCTATTATATGTGGTCTTTGTATTTATCTCTATCTTTGGATTCATTGCATGGAAACAGCGCTACAACAAGAACCTTCAGACTGTTTAAGGATTGTTTTATTTGGTCCGGAATCTACAGGAAAAACAACCTTAGCCAAGGCACTGGCCGATCATTTTAACGATCCATGGGTGCCTGAATATATGCGTGACTATGCGCAGGAAAAATGGGATGCGTCAGGGCAAACTCTGGAAAGAGAAGATCTGTTACCTATTGCAAAAGGACAAATGGAGGTGGAAAATCGTTGTGTTGCGAAATGCAAGTCATTCTTGTTTTGTGATACAAACCTCCTTGAGATTAAGGTCTATTCTGAATATTACTTTAATGGATTTTGCCCGGAATTGCTGGCGAAATATGCCGAAGAAAACACCTACGACCTGTATTTTTTAACGGATGTTGATGTCCCTTGGGTAAAGGACGATTTAAGAGATCGTCCGAACGATAGGTTCACATTATTTCATATTTTTGAAACAGAATTAAAAAAGCTGAAACTTCCGTATGTCACCTTATCAGGCAGCCATGAGTTTCGGTTCCAAAAAGCACTGCAAGCCCTAGAAAAACTAGCATCGAATGTTCACAGAAAAGGACCTACAACAAATTGAAGCACACGGACTCACGATCAACGATGTCATAAGGCAATTAGAACGATATCGTTTGGGAACTCCCTTCGCAGAAGTAGTGACCGCAGCTTCGGTGGGCAATGGTATCGAGGTGATAAACGAACGGAATCAAGAAGCCTTGATTCAGTTATACGATCGGTCTAAAGAAGGCTTAGACGTTGTGAAGTTTGTGCCGGCTTCCGGAGCGGCAACAAGAATGTTCCGTTTTTTACATACGTTCCTAAAAGAGTATGATCCAAAGGAACAGTCGTTGAACGACTATTTGAAAGCGACGCCTAATGAAAAGCTGGAGACTTTTTTTGAGCGCATCAATAGTTTTCCGTTCATCAATAAAGTGCGCAAACAAATACGAACACAATTTCCCGATTACAAACAATCCAACAAAGGAGAACGTGCCGTAAAGCTTGTGAAGGCAATGCTCCAGCAAGAAGGATTGGGGTATGAAAACCTTCCCAAAGGGCTGATTCCCTTTCATAAATATAAAAAGCTTGCTCGTACTGCCTTCGAGGAACAATTATATGAAGCCGCTTGGTACGCAGCAACACAAGGAGAAACAAGACTTCATTTTACTTTTTCAGAAGCACATGTGCCAAATTTTAAGAAGCGTTTTGAAAAGATCAAATCGCGATTGGAGAAAAAGGCACATACGCAATTTTCAATTTCGTATTCTTTTCAGAAAAAAGAAACAGACCATATCGTTTTGAACGAAGAAGGCGCTCCTTTCAGGGACGAGCAGGGTGCGTTGGTGTTTCGTCCTTCGGGTCATGGTGCCTTGCTTGAAAACTTGAACGAGATTGACGCTGATATCATTTTTATAAAGAATATTGATAATGTGGCTGCTGCCGAATATGTTGAGGAAATAGCTGCACAGAAAAAAATGTTGGCCGGGAAACTCTTGTGGATCCAACAGAAATGCTTTGACTACATTAAAACAATTAAAAAAGGCGAAATTACAGAGTCGTTACGTAGTGAGATTAAGACCTTCTTGTGGCAGCAATTGAACATCAAAGAAATGCCGGTGCATCTAAAGGATGTCGTTAGTTTACTGCACCGCCCGATTCGTGTTTGTGGTGTGGTAAAGAATACCGGAGCCCCCGGAGGAGGTCCCTTTTGGGTAAAAAACCTGAATGGAGATCTTTCCATTCAAATTGTGGAAACAGCACAGATCAATTTAGAGGATTCGCATCAAAAAGTGCTGGTGCAAGACGCTACACACTTCAACCCTGTGGATATTGTTTGTGGGGTACGAGATTATGAGGGTAAAAAGTTTGATTTACTCGCCTTTACCAATCCGGATACCGGCTTCATTACGACAAAGAACATTTCAGGACAGCCGGTTCGTGTGATGGAGCGACCGGGATTATGGAATGGAGCTATGGCACACTGGAACACTTCTTTTGTAGAGGTGCCGCCCATTACCTTCAATCCTGTAAAGACGGTAAATGATTTATTACAACGAACCCATCGCCCCAACGCCTAATGGATGTTTCGCAGCTTTATAATGAATTGGCATACAAGACCATGCGAAGTAGCGGTCCGGGTGGGCAACATGCCAATAAAACGTCCAGTAAAGTTGCGGTACATTTCAACGTGTGGGATTCGAATGCCTTTTCGGAAGAAGAACTGGAACGACTTAAAAGCAAATTGAAGCATCGTCTTACCACAAGTGGTGAATTGATCCTGTCTTGCGATACCTTCCGAAGTCAGCATAAAAACAAGGCCTTAGTAACCGAACGACTTGTAGAATTACTTCGTCGATCCCTTCAGAAACAAAAAAAGCGTAAGAAAACCAAACCTTCCAAGAGAGCTGTAGAAAAGCGATTACGCGACAAGAAAAATCAGGCGCTTAAAAAAAGAGATCGTCGTCCTCCTAAAATTGATTAATATACAATAGTGTATAATAATTATACACACTACACAGCTATTACACAGAAGTAACCATTTCTTCATTGTTTGTTAAAAATAGCTTAATAAACTAATAATTAGTGATTTACAATTATATGGTAGGCTGTTTTAATACTTGGCACTTATTTTTCTTATAGAGATGCAGAGTTAAGCAACATTAATTTTTATACCCCACATAAACGATGTTGTTGTTCTTACAGTTATGAAAATAGATGTAAAGACATTAACCATCACTAGTTCTTACCATTCTTAACGGGTGCACCTACAGGATGCCTCAACAAACCCCTTCCGTATCCGTTAAGAATGTACATATTGAAGTTTGGATCAGCTATCCTAAGATTGATAGACGTAGATTGCTACCCTATCGCTTACCGACAGATCAAAGTTTTTTGTGAGTCACGCCAACGGTAATTGAACAATACCATAATTGAAATTTAGGCTAGTTAGTTAAGTAAATGTAAGCTGCAGACAGCTATCCGTACTTCAGAGAAGTGTCCACCCTGGTGGGCACTTTTTTTTTCTGCGAAATCCAAGTGATTATCCAAATAGTGTATAGTAAGTACATAAGGTGTATACCTAGTATACAGTTTGTATCCTTAGTAACAAATGTTCGAGATAATTTTTAAACAACTGATATATAGAAAGTTGTATCGCTGTAGCCATGTGATAAAATTTTGGGCACATCTTTTTCTTTAAGATAGTCAACGTTTAATTAAATAATAACTCAAAACAACAACGTATGAAAAAGGTAATGTATGTATTAGCAATCGCTCTAGGAAGTGTAGCAACGATGAACGCGCAGGAAGTAGCGAGCGCTAAAACCACGGAAACTCCAACACTTGAAGCAACGCAAGTAGCTCCAACACAAGATAAATTCGTAGAAGTGAAAGTGGCCGACCTGCCACAAGCCGTTACGGCCGCAGTAGCCAGCGATAAAAAAGGCGCGAGTGTAACGCAAGCTTTTAAGAATGAGGACAATGTTTATCGTTTGGTGCTTACGCATGAAGATGGTACTTCAAAAAAGGCGATGATTTCTGCCGACGGTAAATGGATTAAAAAGCAGTAAGCTGCAGGTATTTAGATTCAATACTTCGCATGGGTGCCCTTCGGGGCACCTTTTTTTATGAAAAATTTAAAAAACTGCTCATAAATACTCGTTATTTTTACCGCTTGATACACGTACTATGACCCCATCCATCCTGATTACTGAAGATGACGTAGCATTCGCGAGAATGTTAGAGTCGTTTTTATCACGTAAGGGATATGATGTAACTACTCGGTATAACGGTCAAGAGGCGCTTGCTGCTATGGGAGATGCCTCATTCGACTTGCTAATCACAGATTTGAAGCTCCCTGATACTTCGGGTATCGACTTGTTAGATGCGTTGCGAGAAAAGGGAAAAGCCACCAAAAGTCTTGTGATCACGGGGCACGGGGATGTTACTTCTGCCGTTGAGGCCATGAAAAAAGGAGCGTTAGAGTATATCACAAAACCCTTTCGTCCTGAAGAACTGCTCATGATCATAGAGCAGGCACTCGAGACTGAGGCCCCTACCCCGGCAGCTAAACAAACTAAAGCCTTACCGAAAACGCTAACTAAACCTTCTTTTGTTTCAGGAATTGGAGACGCTTCAAAAAGGTTTAATAACTACATTTCGTTGGTAGGACCTACCGACATGTGTGTACTCATTGAAGGCGAGAGTGGCACCGGAAAAGAAGTGGCGGCACAAGCGATTCATTTAGAAAGCGACCGAAAAGATTTCAATTTTATTGCCGTAGACTGTGGTACTATTCCCAAAGAAATTGCCGCAAGTGAGTTTTTCGGACATATCAAAGGGAGTTTTACGGGTGCCATCTCCGATAAGAAAGGTCATTTTGAAGCTGCAAACGGCGGCACCTTGTTCTTAGATGAAGTTGGGAATCTCTCTTATGAAAATCAAATTCAATTGCTTCGGGTGTTGCAAGAACGAAAAGTAAAACCTGTTGGAGGAAATAAAGAAATAAATGTAGATGTTCGTATCATTTCTGCAACGAACGAAGATCTAAAAGAAGCCGTAGCGGAAGGTAGGTTTCGAGAGGACTTGTACCATCGCTTGAATGAGTTTTCCATTCACATTCCACCCTTGCGAGAACGGAAAGACGATTTGTTTCTCTTTACGGAATACTTCTTGGCACAAGCCAATAACTCCCTTGGAAAACAAGTATCCGGACTTTCCAAAGAAGTGGAAATTGCCTTCAAAAAATACCATTGGCCGGGCAATTTACGGGAATTGAAGAATGTCATCAAACGTTCTGTGCTATTAACGGAAGGCAGCAGTATTCCTTTGGAGGTGATTCCCCGAGAGGTGATCACTCCCAAAGAATCTCCCACAGAGAGGAAGGATTTTTCCAAAGAAACCAATGAAAAACAATTGATCATCAATGCCTTGAAAGAAGCGGGGAATAACAAATCGAAAGCTGCCAAAATGCTACAGATCACCCGAAAAACACTCTACAATAAAATGGCGAACTACGATATCGAGTTATAGTGACAACGTTTTCTTTAACGAATCAATTAAGTTTTGTTGCGCTTTCTTAAGTTTGGCAAATACTGAAGAAGGATCATCAGAAAGACCATTATTTTCTAAGGTTTCTAAAAGAGGCACCACATCTTTTGCATCTATTTGCCTGCTCATGGTAAGCATCTTATGCGCGGTGTTCGTAACATGTTCTGCAGCCTGTGTCTCTATCGCATTTTCCAATAAAGCAAGGTCTTCTAAAGACTGATCACAATAAACACGAAGCACTTCTTTCAAACTTTCTTCTGAATCTACAAAAGAGCGAAGTCGCGACAGGTCGAATTTGTCATCTCCGGAATCTGTAACAGTTTCTTTTTTGTGTGGGCCTTCTCGAAGAATAAATGGCCTACCAAATAGCGGGGCTAGGGCTTTTAAAAGTTCCTTTTTTGAAAAGGGCTTCGGAAGCATTTCCGAAAAACCAGCCTTTAAAAAATCGTCTCTTGAAAATTCCTTGCTTCCCGTCATGATAATGATGGGCTCACCTTGATAGGTATCTAAAGCGCCACTCTTTAAGGTTTCCAGTACCTCAAAGCCACTTATCTCCGGCATTTGCAGATCTGTTAAGAGGAAATCAAAACGCAAGGCATCAGCCGATTTAAAATCTTCAAAATGGGTATATCCAAAACAAGTAATGTTCAACTGTTCAAAAACTTCCGTCAGCATGGCGATCATGGAAGGATCATCATCGATCACCACAGCGGTCATTTCACGAGGCAAACTAGGAAGTTCTTCTGCCTTTTGAACTTTTTTGGTTTCGGAAAGTTTCAGCGGCAGCGTAAAGAAAAAACTGCTTCCTTCTCCAGGGGTGCTTTCCACCGAGAGGGTGCCGTCCATCAATTTTGCGATCTTTTGTGATATGGTAAGTCCTAATCCACTTCCGCCAAATTTTTTAAACGTATCAGATTCTGCTTGTGTAAATTCCTTAAATATGAGTTCTTGTTTTTCCTTAGAGATCCCAATCCCCGTATCGGTAACGGCAATTTCTACAAGTTGATATCCTTGCGCTTCTTTTAATAAGCTTGTAGTGATCTGAATTCTCCCTTCCTGTGTAAATTTAAAGGCGTTACCTACCAAATTATTGACCACTTGTTGGATCCTAAAGGGGTCACTTTCATAAAATTCTTCAGCGATAGCATCGCTTATGTGTACTTGAAATGCGATAGGTTTTTCTGCATGTGTTTCACGGTAATTCTTGGCGATCTTCCGAAGCAAATTTGCCAATGAGAACGTCACCTGGTCCAATGGTAATTTTCCGGCTTCCAATTTTGAAAAGTCCATCAGGTCATCCACCAAACGGCTGATGAATAGCGCACTAGAAGCAACCTGCTGGTTGTAGTTCTTTTGTTTTTTACTCAATTCGGTATGGCCAAAAAGCTCTGAATAACCAACAATGGTATTCAAGGGGGTTTTTAAGTCGTGACTTACCGTGGCGAGTAATTGCTCCCGTGTTTTTAAGAGATCATCCGAGTATTGCTTTTCTTGCTCCAAGCGCTTTTTGTAGCGTTCGGTCTTGAAGAAATCAGTGATCACGATGTAGGAGAAAATCAACAGTGCGAGTCCGCCTACCACTGCAAAATTCCACAAGATTTTAGACGTTCGTCTGCGGGTGCTTTCGCGTTGTCGAACCGCGGCTGCGTTCTCCAATAACATCTCACTATCGAGCGAGGTGATTACTTGCTGAAGTTGATTGGAAATGGTGAGGTCGTTTTGGATTAATTCGTTCTCTTTTTGCTGAAGGGATTGTTGTAAGCGAGAATTTGATCGCTTGGCTTCGGCCACAATATAACGGGTAGCCGCCATCATTGAGTCGACGGTTACCGATTTTACCACAGTCGTATCAACACCACTATTTTCGTTAAGGTAATCCACGTATGATTTCAATACCGAATATTCCTTTCTAGAGAGTCGTTCCGGTCGTTGAATAAAATTATCCACTGAAATCCGTCCGATACGCTCGTCCATATTCTTAAATTCCCGAAGGATGTCGTCCAGCGGCTTGCTTTCGCTTCGGGTGAGTTGGAGTACCCGTATTTGCTCAATATTGTCAAATTTTTGATTTAATAATGAGTTTACACTATCAAGCTTCACCCGTTGGGTAGAATCTGTTACCAATTCGCGCAGGTCTGCGATCTTTCGGTATAAAGAATCTTTTTTATCACCATACCGTTGTAAATCGGCTTCCTCTTGCGTGAGTAGGGCCAACCTTGAGAAGCTATCGGTCTCGTACAAAAGGTTGATCAACGAACCGGTTTCTACTACTTTCCGCTCATTAGTATCTTCGCTTTCCACGTTGAGATAGGTCGTGTATTCGGCATACAGAAAGTAACTCACAAAAACCGCGATAGCAGCCAGTAAGAAGTAGCTGAGAATTACCTTGAATGGAAATTTACGCTTCGGTTTGTTCATTAATTTAAAGGTACTAAATATCAACATACGCAAGTACAAGAAATTCTTTTTTAGCAAGCGCTATGGTTATGAAAAAAAGCTTGCTTACTTTTGCCGAACATCTCAAAGGGGTGCTATTTCCGAAAGGAAAAGCTGAGATTATACCCGTAGAACCTAGAACAGGTAATGCTGTTTAGGGAGACGGAAATTACCACGCGTAATTTCCAATAAATCAATTAGTAACCATAGAATAATGGCCCCTTTTATTCGTAACCTTATTACGAATGAAAACGTTATTTTTTACCGCCGGCTTGTTGCTGGCGAGCAGCGTCTTTTGGGCGCAAGAAACTGAAACGCAAACCGATTCTACAGCGATTGAAACGTTGGAAGCGGTATTGTTGAAACATGTACGAGTGGATGCCGATTCGCCCGTGACCCACTCAAATCTTTCCGCAGAAGAGATCGATCAACGTAATCTCGGACAAGACATTCCTATTTTGCTCAATTATTTGCCCTCCGTCACTACCTCCAGTGATGCCGGTGCAGGAGTAGGGTATACCTATATTCGCGTGCGCGGAAGTGATGCCTCTCGAGTGAACGTCACCCTCAATGGGATTCCGTATAACGATGCGGAGAGTCAGGGTACCTTCTGGGTAAATTTACCTGATTTTGCCTCTTCCATTCAAAACTTACAATTACAGCGAGGGGTAGGAACTTCCACCAATGGTTCTGGAGCGTTTGGAGCGAGTATTAATTTGCTGACGGATGAAATTTCGGAAGAAGCCTATGCCGAAACCTCACATTCGTACGGGTCTTTTGATACAAGAAAGCACAATGTACAGTTTAGCACTGGTCTGTTAAATGATCGGTTTGAAGTTTCCGGGCGGCTATCCAACATTCAAAGTGACGGATATATCGACCGTGCTTCGTCAGACCTTAGCAGTTATTTTTTGCAAGCGTCGTATGCTGAAAACAATACACTTGTAAAGTTTTTAACCTTTGGAGGACGTGAAGAAACGTATCAGGCGTACTTCGGAATTGATGCGGAAACGCTTGCCAATGACCGAACGTTCAATCCGGCTGGTTTATACACAGATGCGGATGGGAACACGCGCTTTTATGGAAATGAAGTAGATGACTACGCGCAGGATCACTATCAATTGATCTGGAACCAACGCTTCAACAACAGATGGAGCAGCAATGTGTCCTTAAACTACACCTACGGTCGTGGTTATTTTGAACAATACCGCGAAGACGAAGACTTTGCAACGTATGGCTTTGAGCCGATCGTAATTGGGGGTGAAGAGATCAATACGACCGACTTGATACGGCGTCGTTGGTTGGCGAACAATTTTTATGCGGTAAATGCGAATGTCAATTACAATGACAATCGCTTTGATGTGTCTGGAGGCTTGTTTTTCAGTGATTACGCAGGCGATCACTACGGTGAGGTCATTTGGGCACGATTTGCAAGTGATAGTGAGTTTGGCGATCGCTATTACTTCGGAACCGGAGATAAAAGTGAATTCACCACCTTCGCAAAGGCAACGTGGCGCATCAACGATCAATGGAGTGTGTTTGGAGACCTGCAAGGAAGATTTGTTAGTTACGAAACCACCGGAACCACGTCTGATCTGATCGTGTTGAACGAAGATCAAACCTATTCTTTCTTCAATCCTAAAGCCGGCGCTACGTTTCGATGGAACGAGCAACATCAGCTATATCTCTCCTACGGAAGGGCAAACCGAGAGCCGCGACGCAGTGATTTTGAACAAAATATTTTCACAGCCGAAACATTGGATGATTTTGAGCTAGGATGGCGTTTCAATAAGAATCAAACTCGCGTAAATACTAATGTGTATTACATGAACTATCAGAATCAATTGGTGCTTACCGGAGCGATTGATGACGTGGGTGCGCCTATTCGGGCTACTAGCGGAAAAAGCTATCGATTGGGAATCGAGATCGATGCGCAGCTACCCATTACCTCAAAGCTTTCTGTCATGCCCAACATTGCGCTGAGCACCAATAAGAATGTTGATTTTGTTGCCTCCATTGACGGCGAGTTGGTGAACCTAGGTGATACCAATATTTCCTATTCTCCTGAAATTGTAGCTGGGAATATCTTTGCGTATCGACCTACGGAAACGTTGCAACTGGCATTGCTGTCGAAGTATGTAGGGGAGCAGTATTTAGGCAATATCGATAGTGAAGCTTCTATTTTGGATAGCTATTTTGTCAATGATTTCAATGTGAACTATACTCTTAGAAACCTAGGCTTCATGGAATCGTTAACATTCACCGGCCTCGTGAATAATATATTCAATACAGAATATGTACCTAACGGTTACTTTTTCACCTTTGATGATGATTTCACGAATCCAGGGACAGTGACGACAGTAGAAGGAGTAGGATATTACCCAGCAGCTACGATCAATTACTTGGTAGGGGTCACAGCTCGTTTTTAATTGGTAACAACCACATTGTCGCCAGAACGCTGTACGCGATACGGTTGCATAGGATATCTAGAAGACGGGTTGGTGCGATGCTGGCCCGTTAATAGATCATAACTATTGTCATCACTTTCGCAAGGACAGGTCGCTACCACCCCTTCTACACTCATGCGCGAGCACTCATTAGGCGGGTGATTGGGGTCGCTCAATTCAAATGCCGTATACATGTTAGTGTTCACACAATACACCACAACGCCTCGAATGCCCTGTTGATTGATTACCACACTACTTCCGGGAAAGTTCAACGGACTGTATTCCGGAAGGTTCACGTTCAAATTCAAGTTGATCACAGGATTGGTGAGATTTGGATTGTTGTCCTGCAAGTTGTCATCATCATTTTTACACGAAATGAGGGTGAGCAGTGCGATGAGAAGGAAAAAAAACCGATTCATTTTCAGCAAATTTTTTAAGGGGTGAAGGTACAAATATTTCCAGATTCTTATTTTTTCGTATCTTTGTTAGACAAAATCCCGTCCCGTATGGGATTTTTTGTGTTTATATTAAACGATGAAGTTATGAGTAACGTATCTTATTACACTGCGGAAGGATTAAAAAAATTACGTGCTGAGTTGAATCAGCTCAAAGATGTGGAACGCCCAAAGGCTTCACAAGCGATTGCGGAAGCACGAGATAAAGGAGATTTGAGTGAGAATGCCGAGTATGACGCTGCGAAAGAAGCACAGGGATTGTTAGAAATGCGCATTTCAAAATTGGAAGAAACGCTTGCGAATGCACGATTGATCGATGAATCACAATTGGATACTTCAAAAGTGTTGGTCCATTCCAACGTAAAAATTAAAAATAAAGCGAACGGCGCAGAAATGAACTATAAGTTGGTGGCGCAAAGCGAAGCCGACTTAAAAAGTGGAAAAATTTCTGTGGATTCTCCTATCGGAAAAGGATTGTTAGGAAAGAAAGTTGGAGATATAGCAGAGATTAAAGTTCCTAACGGAACGGTACAATTTGAAATTCTCGACATCAGCCGAGATAAATAGAACGCTATGGCAACTGTTTTTACCAAGATCATTGAAGGAGAAATTCCCAGCTATAAAATTTTAGAAGACGAGAATTTTATTGCTTTTTTAGACATCAATCCCAATGCGAAAGGCCATACCCTCTGCGTTCCGAAAGAAGAGGTTGATAAACTCTTTGATCTGGGCGAGCACATGTACTTGCAACTCATGCAATTCTCTCGTCGAGTGGCAAAAGCCTTGGAAAAAGCGGTGCCGTGTAAGCGTGTAGGAATGAGTGTGGTAGGGTTGGAAGTGCCACATGTGCACGTGCATCTAATTCCTATTAATGAAATGAAGGACATGACATTTCAGCATAAAGTGTCTCTAACAGAAGAAGAATTTACAGCACTGGCGGCTCAAATCAAGAAAGCGCTATAATTCCAATCCAACGTAAATTGCGGCGCCTATTCCGGCCACGCTTAAAAGCAATAGAACATACGCCCAAGACGTGAACTGTCGGCCTTCTTTTTGTGGCTGAACCCGTTTTTGTTGATATTCGAAGGCGCGTTCAATAGCGTCATCCCAAGTCACAGGATAAATTACGTTGTTACAGGTATGACAGCTCAACTTAGATTCTACAGGGCCAAACTTTTTGGTGAACCAATTTTTGGAAATAGTTTCTTGTGTGAAGACCAACTCAAGTCCCTCATTAGAATAACATTCCGGACAATGATTGTGGAGAGGCGCTGTATGAAGCGTTTCTTGACTCATAGATTATGACTGCTGTTTTAGAATGATCTCCATCGTGGTGCCAACACCCTTGCTGCTCTTTAAAACGTGAATTTTCCCGTTATGGTATTCTTGAATGATGCGTTTTGCCAAGGAGAGCCCTAATCCCCAGCCTCGTTTCTTGGTGGTAAATCCGGGTTTAAAAACACGGCGTTGATTTCTCCTCGGAATTCCCTTTCCCGTGTCGCTAATCTGCACATGAACATTTTTTCCTTTCGGGACGATCGCAATGATGATCTTCCCTTTTCCACGCATGGCATCGATTCCGTTCTTGACGAGATTTTCGATAGTCCAAGCGTATAGTTGTTGATTAAGATGAACCGGCACTGGATGATCAGGAACCGTAAGCGAAAATTCGATGAGCTTAGACGTACGGTTTTTAAGATAACTGTAGGCAGATTTGGTTTCCGCTACGATGTCGTGTTTGTGTAGGGTGGGAGTAGAACCAATCTTAGAAAATCGCTCGGTGATGGTTTGCAAACGATCAATATCCTTTTCCATCTCCTGGGTATACTCAGGATTGACATCTTCTGCTTTCAGTAATTCATTCCAACCCACTAAAGAGGAAAGAGGCGTGCCAATTTGATGCGCCGTTTCTTTGGCCATCCCAGCCCAAAGTTTATTTTGTTCCGAAGATTTAGAAGTTCGATAGAACAAATAAATCGCCAAGAAGAATAGTAAGATGATCACGATCAAAGCCGCGGGATAGTATTTAAGCTTATTGATGATCGGGGAGTTTCCGTAATAAATGGTTTGAAGTAGTTCTTCTCTAAAACGTATTTCAATAGGCTTGTATTCTTGAGAAAATTGTTGCGCCATTTTCTCTCGGTATTCCCTAAGGGCCTCTTCAGAGACTCCTTCTTCATCTAGATTTCTGGAGTCGTATAGATCTTCTTTGTGGCTGTAGAGGATCATAGGAGTTGTGGTATTACTTTGAAGGATCGGCAATACCATTTCGCTCGTATTATCTAAAGAAGCTTCGTCTACTAGGCTTTTTTGAAGTTCTTCTTGAGCAAAGGCCCAGATCTGCATTTTATTGCGTTCGTTATCCTTTAGTTGGTTAAAGAAGGCGTAGGTGTTCCATAAAATCAAACTAATGATAAAAAGTGAAGCGATAATAAAAAACCAACGAATAAAAGCCGTTTTGCTATACATGTAGAAGAATATCTTTTGCCATTCTTACCGTCAAAGGTACTGTCAAGAAGTCTTTAAATATAAAGCAAATATGTTAATATTATTGCGTTGTGAGATTTTTAGAAACTAATTGCATTCAATACCTTTGCGCTCTATGTTATCGGTAGATCCCAAGCAAATTTCAACCAAACAACTGCACGGTTATCTTTTAGGTGCTGTGGCGCCTCGTCCTATTTGTTTTGCAAGTACAGTAGATGCCAAGGGGAACGTGAACCTGTCTCCCTACAGTTTTTTTAATGTATTTGGTTCGAATCCGCCATTGATGATCTTCTCTCCGGCGCGGAGGGTTCGAGACAATACTACGAAGCACACCTTAGATAATGTAATGGCTACTAAAGAGGTGGTCATCAATATTGTGAGTTATGCGATGGTGCAACAAATGTCGTTGTCGTCTACGGAATACCCCGAAGGGGTAAATGAATTTATCAAAGCAGGGTTTACGGAAGTTCCTTCGGAAGTGGTTTCACCGCCACGCGTAGCAGAAGCTCCGGTGCAATTCGAATGCAAAGTGACCGATGTTATTGCTACCGGTACAGAAGGGGGCGCAGGAAATTTGATTTTAGCAGAAGTAGTGTATATTCATATAAATGAAACCATTCTAGACGATGCCGGAGTGATAGATCCTTTGAAGATCGATACCGTCGCTCGCATGGGCGGCAATTGGTATTCCCGAGCTAAGGACGGGATCTTTGAAGTTCCCAAGCCGTTGTCTACGCTGGGAATGGGTGTGGATGCACTTCCCGAAGCGATACGAACCAGCGCCGTGCTTACCGGAAACGATCTAGGCATGTTAGGGAACGTAACTGCATTGCCAGAAACCGCGAATGTGGAGGCTTTTAAAGAGAATGCTTCGGAAACTTACCAATATTTAATTACCTCAGGAACCAATAAGGAAGTTCACGAAGAAGCGCAGCGATTATTGTGTGATGGAAACATATCCGAAGCCTGGTTGCTGCTCATGGCAGGTACAAAAACAAATGATTCAGAATAAAATAACAGAACGATGGAAGTACAAGGAAAGATTAAAATGATTGATGAGACCAAAACCTATGGGAACAATGGATTCCGCAAGCGTGAAGTGGTCGTGACTACAGAAGAACAATATCCGCAACACCTTATGATTGAGTTTGTGCAAGATAAAACCGACTTGCTCAATAAATTTCAGGTAGGGCAGAACGTGAAGATTAGTATTAATTTGCGCGGCCGTGAATGGGTAAATCCACAAGGAGAAACCAAATATTTTAATTCCATTCAAGGGTGGCGCATTGAAAATCTGGAAGCAGCTTCCGGTGGCGATATGCCTCCCGTACCTCCTGCAGATGCCTTTGAGCCCGTCAACGACTTCAATGAAGAGGACCATGATGACCTTCCGTTTTAAATAAACTAGAAAAATAGATTTTGAAAGCCTGCCATTTTACTTGGCGGGCTTTTTATATTTTTATGTTATGAAGCTCACCCGCCTTATTGAAGCTTTTTTTAGCAAGTACATGCCGTCTCCGTTTGCCATTGCCCTACTGCTTACTTTGGCAACTATGGTATTGGCCTTGATGCTAACGGAGCCTCCAAAGGATCAGTCACATGTGTTGGCCATCCTTTCCTATTGGGAAAATGGGATTTGGAATAACGCCTTGTTGGTCTTTGCTTACCAAATGATCTTGATCTTGGTCTTAGGTCATATTTTGGTATTGAGCACCCCAATGAATAAACTTATTGAAAAGATCACCATGGGTGTGAGGAACACCGGCACAGCAGTTGTTTTAGTAAGTGTTACGACCATGTTAGTGGCTTTTTTTAATTGGGGACTAGGTCTCATTTTTGGAGCAATTCTAGCGAGAAAGATTGCAGAATCAGCGCAAAAGAATGGCTTCTCTATCAATTATCCCTTAGTGGGTGCAGCAGGGTATGGCGGATTTATGATCTGGCATGGAGGAATTAGTGGATCGGCGCCTTCTAAAGTGGCAGAAGCCGGCCATCTGGCCAGTTTGATGGAAGGAATTAATCCAGGTGCTGTGGCTGCGCTTCCGCAACAGATCACCTATGCAGATACAATTTTTAGTACATCAAATCTGCTTATTTTCCTTGTGGTTCTCGTGGCGGTTCCCCTCATGCTATACGCCATCGGAAGGCGTTTGCCTGCAACCGCTATTTCCCTTCCTCAATACCAAGGCGCCGCAAATAGTGATGCTGATATTTCCGGTGCTGTATATGACCGTTCGCGTATCTTCGGAACTGCCATAGGACTGCTTGTCTTAGGTGCATTTATATATCAATATGCTGAATCTTTAGCGAACTTGGCGATTACACCCAACATGCTCAATTTTTTTATGCTAGGCGTCGCTTTAATCCTACACGGGAGGGTGTCAAACTTTCTTTTAGCGTTGGAAGAAGCGATCAAGGGTGCTTCCGGGATTCTAATTCAGTTTCCTTTGTACTTTGGGATCATGGGGATCATGAAAGATAGCGGGATGGTGGTGTTAATATCCGAATTTTTCGTGTCGATCGCCACACCAATTACCCTTCCTATCTTTACCTTTTTCAGTGCCGGATTGGTCAACATCTTTGTGCCAAGTGGCGGCGGGCAATGGGCAGTACAAGGTCCTATTGTTATTGAATCGGCGCAACAATTGGGAGTCCCATTACCCAAAGCGATCATGGCATTGGCCTATGGCGATCAGCTCACAAATATGTTACAACCATTCTGGGCGTTACCGCTCTTAGGGATCACACGCTTAAAGGCAAAGGAAATATTGCCTTACACACTATTGATTATGCTGTTAGGCGCTGTTATTTTTATTGCGGGATTGTTGCTTTGGTAAGTATAAAAAAACCTCGTTGATGACAACGAGGTTAGCTTTGTGGATTAGGTCATTTTTGACAAACTCAAAAAACAATGATGAACAAATTTAGGGATGTCAAAAACACTATAAATTTCTGGATTTTTCTTCTTAAAACCAACCAAAATTCTTTTTTTAACAAAGAAACGTTCAAAGGATGTTCCAATTAAGCGATAGATTGTGGTTTCCGCCCGTGGAACATGCTTCCGAGGAAGGGTTATTGGCCTTTGGTGGAGGTCTTGCGACAGAACGTTTGTTATTAGCTTATCGCAGTGGGATATTTCCGTGGTATGAGGCGGGGCAACCCATATTGTGGTGGAGTCCAGATCCGCGGATGGTCTTATTTCTAGAAGAATTCAAAATATCTAAATCTTTCAGAAAGCGCCTACGGGAAAATTCCTTTCGTTGCTCCATGAACACTGATTTTCAAGGTGTCATCACCGCCTGTGCTGCAATCCCTAGAAAAGGGCAACAAGGCACTTGGATCACCTCAGAAATAAAAGAGGCCTATCTTCGATTGCACCATGAGGGCCATGCTGTTTCTGTAGAGGTGTGGGATGATGATGTATTAGTTGGTGGGCTTTACGGAATTGATCTTCCTGAATATAAGATTTTTTGTGGGGAGAGTATGTTCTCGAAGGTAAGTGATGCTAGTAAAATAGCCTTGCATTTTTTGGTTCAAATCCTTCGGGAAAAACAGTATCAATTCATCGATTGTCAAGTATACACCAAACATCTTGCGAGTCTTGGTGCTCGCGAAATAGCAAGAACCGATTTCTTAGCGTTCCTCAAATAATCTTCCCTTCAGAAAAGTGCTTCAAAAATCGTATCTTCGTGCTGCTCAATTTAAAAAAAAGGTTTTACGATGAAACGTTACTATGTTACGATGCTTCTAATAATTGTAGGGTTGTTTTCAAGTACTGCAATTTCCCAAAGCACCGATGTGCTTCCGAAAGGACTAACAGAAGCGGAAAAAGGACTCTTAACCGATTTCCGTTTTACTTCCGCGCAGCGAACGCCTCCTCCAACAGGTCCTGTTCGAACAATGGCAGAGTGGGAAGAAGTTGAATATCTAGTAGTGACATGGGAACCCAATTTTGAGAATATCTTACGTCAAATCGTAGCTGTAGGGGTAGAAGAATGTCAGGTGATCATTACAACCCAAAATCAAGCCTCGGTGCAATCGTATTTACAATCGAACGGCATCGATCTTACGAATGTGACCTTTATGAATGAAAATTGGGATAGCATTTGGATTCGTGATTATGCCGGTAATACCGTTTATAGTGATGACGTGGGAGAACGTGCTTTGGTGGATTGGATCTATAACCGGCCGAGGCCCAACGATGATGTTATGCCATCGTCTCACGCTTCTTTGTTGGGACTTCCCATTTATATCACAAACTCAGGAACGAATGATCTGGTGAATACCGGAGGGAATTTTATGAGTGACGGATTAGGAAATGCTTTTGCTTCAGAATTGATTTTAGATGAAAATGATGCCGGAAACCCTTATGGGGTTACCGCAAAATCGGAAGCAGAGATCGATGCGATCATGGAAGCCTATATGGGAATTGACAGTTATATTAAAATGCCGGTACTTCCCTTTGATGCCATTCATCACATTGATATGCACATGAAGTTATTAGATGAAGAAACCTTATTAGTGAGTGAATATCCTGAAGGTGTGGCCGATGGACCTCAAATTCAGGCGAATATCGATTATGTGCTAAATAACTTTGTTTCGCCTTTCGGAACCCCTTATGATGTGAAATGGATTCCTGCACCGCCTAGTAGTTCCGGAAATTATCCTGACTCGGGAGGAAGCTATCGCACCTTTACCAATGCCATATTCATCAACAAGTCTGTGCTGGTACCAACGTATCGACCCGAAGTGGATGATCCGGCCTTGGCACAATGGGAAGCCATGCTTCCGGGATACAATATTGTTGGAATTGATGTAGACAACCCGGGGGAGAATCTCATTTCTCTATTTGGTGCGATCCACTGCATTACACATACCATTGGTGTTTCTGATCCATTGTGGATTGTACATCAAAAGATAACGGAAGCGAATGAAGGAACCACGGTTCCCGTAGCAGCCACCATCAAGCACAATTCCGGTATCGCTGAAGCTTCCATGTTTTGGAGAGAAGTAGGACAAACCGATTACGCCGAAGTGCCTATGTCTTTGGATACCGGCGATACGTGGGCGGTTGATTTTTCAGTGCCTGTGGATTCAGAAGATATTGAATATTATATTCGTGCCGAAGCGAATTCGGGGAAGACGATCAATCGACCTATCGTTGCTCCGGAAGGATATTGGACGATGAATACCGAAAGCTTTTCGGTAACCGATTGGGCCGAACAGCACATTTCAGGAGCTTATCCTAATCCTACCACCGGGAAGGTAAATTTTGAACTGAACCAAATTAACGGACCGGTAACTGTACGTGTTTCTAATATTTTGGGACAACAATTAGCCGAGTATCCCGTTGAAACTGCTAACGGGACCTTTACCATAACGCTTCAAGATGACTGGAAAGGAACCTTATTTGTTCAGTTTTCAGGTGCTTTCGGAAGTATTACTAAAAAAGTAATCAAATTGTAATAGGTTTCTTTCAATTGTTAAAAAAAGCTACCGTACAGCTTAAAAATTTGTTTTTCAGCAAAATATAGTGCATCTTGAGTTCATAATTTGAAACCCCAAATTATGAAATCTTATGTACCCCTGCTGTGGGCACTACTTATTGGTAGTGTTTCTACATCTTTTTCTCAAGATTCTCAGTCAACCGTAGATGTAAATACCGATATAGACGTCGTTGCCGTATACGAGCAATATGTCAAAGAAGGCTATGGAGATCTGAAAGTGTATAAACGCTTGGCAAACGGATTCTATTTCAAAAATGAATATTTGAAGGCTAAGCAGTATTTTGAAACCTGGTTTGATATTGAACCCCCTACAGAAACCGCGGCCCATAGGTATAGACAGACCCTAAAGGCTTTGCAATTACCCTTAAAAAACAACAAGTATTTATTAGCGTTTCAAGAAAAAGATTAAAGTTGATAGATGCAGCTGAACCTTAAAAAAGCGCGTCTCTCAGAAATATTTACATAATCCTCCCATCGATATTCTGCTTCCATTTGAATTTTGATATTAGTTGTCCATTGCCTTCCGATACCCATCGTAATCCGCTGATCCCACATAGCGGAAGCTTGTTTGGAAAGGTTCAGTAAGCTTTCTGTAGAAGCCAACACATACCATTCGCCGGTATCCAATTCCAACCCATTGAGCGGAACATCCAATGACAATCGATATCGCAATCGAAATCGTGTGCGTGAGGTTTGCAGGCGTTCGTCAATTTTAAATCGTTGTACCCAACGGAAACTATTTCGGTAGGTGGCCCAACTGTAATACTGGTTGAGTCGAAGTTCATTTTCGCTATTATCATCAAACAATTGATTATTTCGATACATAGCGCCTCCGCCTACTTTTCCGTAGAAACCAACTTCATAAGAAACATTAGCGCTTGCTTGTATATGACGGCTTTTCGCATTCCAATTTCCTGATAGATCTGACGTTAATAACGATCGATACCCGAAGCCTGCGTTTAACTTCCAACGCTGACTAAGTGCGGTGTTCAAAGAAAACTCAGCCTCCGAAAGTCCGGATGTCTGGGCGGGTAAGACCATTGGAGCCAACAGAAACAGCATTAAAAAACCACAAAACTTAGAATAGTATGAAATCATAGGATCTTCTCAAGATTTTTCTACTGTTCAACCAAGTTCCATTGGTGTCGAAGAGCATTTCGTAGCGTGTTACCTTACCGTTGGTTTTGGTGGTGATAATACATTCGAAGTTATAGTTGATCTCTTCGGAAAGGGCAACCGCATCTGCAAGACTTTTGGATGGATCGGTACCGGCTACGTATTGCCGCTGAATTTTCTCGATACGCCAGCGATCGGTATTCTTGTCAAGATACGTTTCCATCAACTTTTGAACGGCTTCCGAAAGGGAATCAAACTCCCAACGCACTTCCACATCCTCTAAAACTCCCTCTGGTGAGAATTCCACACTAAAATGCGTGCCTTCTTTTTTAAATTTTATCTCGAAGCTTTCCGAAGTACCATCCACTTCATGGTAGTAGCGCAGTCGGCGTACCTCTTCAAGATAGGGCGAAACCAAGGAAATGGCTTGCGTAGGCATTTCTTCTTTTTTGATGCGTTCTTCATACTCCTGCTTTTCTTGCGCATGCAGCATGCCCATACTTAGAACAAAGAGCGTTATGAGTGTATAGGTTTTCATAGCGATTGAATTTCCTGATAACGGAAACACGAAGTAACGTGATCATTCACCATACCGGTCGCTTGCATGTGTGCATACACCACCGTGGGGCCCACAAATTTAAATCCACGTTTCTTTAAATCTTTGCTTATTTGAACACTAAGCGGCGTAGATACAGGAACTTCTGAAAGGGAAGCGAACCTATTTTGTATAGGTTTGCCATTGGTGAACCCCCATATATACGCGCTAAAACTTCCAAATTCATTTTGAACTTTTATAAATGCCTGAGCGTTTGTCACGGTTGCGCGAATTTTCAATTGATTGCGGATGATGTTTTGATTTTGAAGAAGTTCGTTGATTTTTGCTTCGGAATAATGAGCAATTTTTTCGTAATCGAACTGATCGAAGGCTTTTCGGAAATGTTCACGCTTTCGCAATACGGTGATCCAGCTTAACCCTGCCTGAAAGGTTTCCAAGGTTAAAAATTCGAACAAGGTGGCATCGTCCCGAACCGGAACGCCCCACTCATGATCGTGATAGGCTACGTATAAAGGGTCGTCACCACACCAAGCGCATCGGTTTTTTTCCATAGTAACGTAAAGATACAGATTCCTATTGACCGGGAAAGCGATAGGTAATAGTTCCTAATTGAGAGGTTTTTCCTGCTTTTGAGGTGAAGCGCGCCACTTGTGCATATTCGAGGGCACTGTCGATCAAACAGCCATTGGTGGTAGAAGATCTCTGAGCGTTGTAGGCCGCGTTCACCACTTGGCCGCGATCATTTACCGTGATGTTGATCACCACAGTTCCGCCGCCTTCACAGGTGTATACCGGATTGGGCAATGCAAGTGCCGAACGATTCACCAAACGATATTTAATGGTAGTATTACGATTCGCGCCACCGCCTTGCGTTGGTAATCCACTTTGATTTTCTTGAAGTTTGCTCTGTGTTTCGGCGATCTTTTCTTTGGCAGCTGAAATCCCTTCTTCAGTGGTGGAACCCGCTCCTTCGTTCATGGCTTCGTCCATTCTGTTGAGTAAGTCGTCTAAACTATTCTCTTCATTGGGCTGCGCCTTGGCTTCCTCTAAATATTGTTTGGCTTCGTTGTAAGCACGATTGGTTTCTACGGAAGGACTAGGTTGTTCCGGGGTTTCAGTAAGTGCGGTTTCCTCTTCAGGAAGCGGCGGTAATTCTTCCGCATATTCAATATCATATTCGGGTTCAAAGGGAGGGGTGCCTTCTCCCAGATGAATACTAAATAAGGTCAGAAATAAAATTCCGAAGAGCAAACAAGTAATCAGAAACGCACGGTATGAATAATTGAAATTCATCCTTGCAAGTACGTGTTTTTGTAAGAAAAAACCACGTATAAAGCCCTAATTAACGCTGATTTAGCAATTTATTGAACCGATAGGATACTGTGTAAAAAAAGAACAGTCCTATGCAAAAGGAGCATAAGACTGTTCTATAGGCTTCAAAAACCTCGAAAAGTGTATGGCTTATTGAATGACTAATTTCTTAGAAACGCTAGCGTCTCCAGAGGTAAACGTCACTACATACATTCCACTTTGCAAGCTCGATAGGTCCAACGTTTTATTGAAGAACCCGTTGTCGTTCCCCAA
>CEVM01103930.1_pt1 | contig 30528 bp, 19 predicted proteins | sample 531481 | NCBI WGS metagenome assembly CEVM01 (sample SAMEA2623649, study PRJEB7988) | marine metagenome | biome: marine biome (ENVO:00000447); feature: mesopelagic zone (ENVO:00000213) & marine oxygen minimum zone (ENVO:01000065); material: "saline water (ENVO:00002010), including plankton...
CGGTGCCGGTGGTGGCGCTGGGACGCGCGCGCGCCGATCTGACGGAGCCCGGGGCCTGCGCGGCGGCGATCCGGGCCCATGCCCCCCGCGCGGTGATCAATGCCGCCGCCTATACCGGCGTGGACAGGGCCGAGGCGGAGGCCCCCCAAGCCATCCGCCTCAATGCGGAAGCCCCCGCTGCCATGGCCCGCGCCTGCGCCGTGCGCGACATTCCCTTTGTCCATATCTCGACCGATTACGTTTTCGACGGGGCCGGGCACGCGCCATTCGCCCCCGGCGATCCGACCGCGCCGCTGGGGGTCTATGGCCGCTCGAAACGGGCAGGAGAGGTGGCCGTGCAGGAGATCATGGACACGGCGCGGAAGACCGGCGCGGGGCCGGGGCGCTACGCCATTTTGCGCAGCTCATGGGTGTTTTCGGCCCATGGCGCGAATTTCGTAAAGACCATGCTGCGCCTGTCGGAGCAGCGCGACCATATCCGCGTCGTCGCCGATCAGATCGGCGGGCCGACCCCGGCGCGGGCGATCGCGGCGGCCTGTCTCGACATTGCCGGGCATTTGGCGCGCGATCCAAGCGCTGCGGGCCTCTATCATTTCAGCGGCACGCCGGAGGTCAGCTGGGCGGGGTTTGCCCGCGCGATCTTTGCGGCGGCGGGGCGGCAGGTCACGGTCGAGGACATCCCCAGCGCCGCCTATCCCACCCCTGCCGCGCGGCCTCTCAATTCGCGGCTCGATTGCAGCCGGACGACGCAGGTCTTTGGCCTATCCCGGCCCGAATGGCGGCGCGATCTGACGCCGCTTCTGGCCGAACTCGACCTACCCACAGGAGCGCTGACATGACCAATCGCAAGGGCATCATTCTGGCTGGCGGCTCCGGCACCCGGCTTTATCCGATCACCATGGGCGTGTCGAAGCAGCTGCTGCCGATCTACGACAAGCCGATGATCTACTATCCGCTGACCGTGCTGATGCTGGCGGGCATCCGCGACATCGCGATCATTACCACGCCCCACGATCAGGACCAGTTCCAGCGCACGCTGGGCGATGGCAGCCAATGGGGGGTGTCATTGCGCTATATCGTGCAGCCCAAGCCCGAAGGGCTGGCGCAAGCGTTCATTCTGGGGGAGGCGTTTTTGAATGGCGCGCCCTCGGCGATGGTGCTGGGCGACAACATCTTCTTTGGGCATGGCCTGCCGGACCTGTTGCAGGCGGCGGCCCGCGCGCCGCAGGGGGCCACGGTGTTCGGCTACCGGGTGGCCGATCCCGAACGCTATGGCGTGGTGGATTTCGACGCGGCGGGCCGGGCGCGCGCGATCATCGAAAAGCCCGCCATCCCCCCCTCGAACTATGCCGTGACGGGGCTGTATTTTCTGGATGGCAGCGCGCCTGCACGGGCGAAACGGGTGCGGCCTTCGGCGCGGGGCGAGCTTGAAATCACGAGCCTGTTGGAAAGCTACCTGCAGGATGATCTGCTTTCGGTGCAGAAAATGGGGCGCGGCTATGCGTGGCTCGATACCGGCACCCACGGCTCATTGCTGGATGCGGGCAATTTCGTGCGCACCCTGACCGAACGGCAGGGCCAGCAGGTGGGCTCCCCCGATGAGGTCGCCTTTGAGATGGGCTGGACCAGCCGCAACCAGTTGGACGGGCAGGCGCAGCAATTCTGCAAGAACAGCTATGGCGCCTATCTGGCAGGGCTCACGCTGGAGCACTGACGCCGCGGTTCAGCCCCACGGCCCGCGCGGGCTCCGGTCTTTGCGGGAACGGTCCTTGCGGGGAGCCTGCCCCCAAGGGGCGGCTGCGGAGGCCGGGGCGGGACGCGCAGGGTTCGGGGTCGGGCCTGAGCTCGGGCGCGGCATGTCCTGCGCCATCTGCCGCAGGGCGGCGATCCGGTTTTCGGTCGCCGGATGGGTCGCGAACAGCGCGTCGCGCTTATGCGCATGCAGCGGATTGATGATGAACATATGCGCGGTGGCGGGGTTACGCTCGGCCACGTCATTGTCGATCCGCGCCGCACCCATGGCGATCCGTTCCAGCGCCGAGGCCAGCGCAAGGGGATTGCCGCTGATCTCCGCCCCGGCCCGGTCGGCGGCATATTCGCGGGTGCGCGAGATCGCCATCTGCACCAGCGCGGCGGCAAGGGGCGCGAGGATCATCATCGCCACCGTGCCGATGATGCCCAGCCCATTATCCCGCCGCCCGCCGAAGAACAGCGCGAAATTCGCCAGAAGCGAGATCGCCCCGGCAAAGGTCGCGGTGACGGTCATGATCGCGGTGTCATGGTTGCGGATATGGGCCAGTTCATGGGCGATGACCCCGGCCAGTTCATCCCGGTCGAGGCTGTCCATCAGGCCGCGGGTCACGGCGACGGCGGCATTGGCCGGATTGCGCCCGGTGGCAAAGGCATTGGGCTGCGGGGTGTCGATCAGATAGACCGCGGGCATCGGCAGATTGGCGCGGCGGGCCAGATCGGCGACCATTTCGGTCAGGCCGGAGCGATCGCCCGCCGTCACCGGCCGGGCCTGATGCATGCGCAGCACCATGCGGTCGGAATTCCACCAGGTGAACACGTTCATCGCCGCAGCCATGACCAGCGCGATCACCATGCCGCCGCTGCCGCCCAGCAGATAGCCCAGCCCCATGAAGAGCGCGGTCATCGCGGCCATCAGCATGGCTGTCTTGAAATATCCCATGGCGCTTTCCCCGGGCCGGTGTGGTCGTGTCGCTGGGATATGGGGGCCGCAGGCGGATGTGGCAATGCGCGCGCGCGGGATGCGGGCCGGGAGGGGCGCGCGAAAATCGGCGATAAGTGAAGTTATGTAAAAAAATAGTTAATGTTGTCCTCCCCGGCTCCTCCGGCCCCCCCTCGCGCGCGCTTCCCGACGGCATCTTGAAAGCCCCGCCAAGGGCCCCTGCGTCGCGGCGTCATTCGGGCATTTGGGGCGCGTTGCGGGCCTCGCTCCCTGACATGGGCTGTGCTAGAGGGAAACCGGCACCCGGCGTCCTGTCTTGCAAGGCGCGCCGCTGTTTCATGCAAGCCCGTCGCTGGCCCCCGGAGGATGACGAATGCGAGCTTTATTAGCCCTCTCGCGGGGCATTGATGCGGTGACCCGCGTGGTGGGACAGGCGGCGGCCTGGCTGATCCTGGTTGCGGTGCTTGTCAGCGCCGGCAACGCGGTGATCCGCAAGGCGTTCAACATGTCGTCGAATTCATGGCTGGAACTGCAATGGTATCTGTTCGGCGCGGTGTTCATGCTCTGCGCCGCATGGGCATTGCAGCGCAATGCGCATGTGCGGATCGATGTGGTGACCGCCCATCTGCGCGCCCGCACGCGGGCCTGGATCGATCTGATCTGTCATGTGCTGTTTCTGGCGCCCTTCGTGCTGTTGATGACATGGCTCAGCTGGCCGTTCTTCATGCGCTCGCTGGCCAGCGGGGAAAGCTCGTCCAATGCGGGGGGGCTGATCCTCTGGCCCGCCAAGGGGCTGGTGCTGCTGGGGTTCATCGTGCTGATCGTCCAGACGGTGTCTGAAATCATCAAGCGCGTCGCGCATCTGACCGGGCATCTGCCGATGCCCGCCGCCGATGAGGGTCAGACCGGTGGTCATGCCACGGCCGCCGACGGGGAGATTGCCCATAATGCTTGAACTGATCGCACATAACCTTGCGCCCATCATGTTCATCTCCGTGATGGGGATGCTGCTTCTGGGCTATCCGGTGGCGCTGACGCTGGCTGCGGGGGGGCTGTTTTTCTTTGTGATCGGCGTCGCTTTGTCGGAAATCGCGCCGTCGGAGATCAACCTGTTCTGGCCCCTGCTCAGGGCGCAGCCCGAACGGGTCTTTGGGATCATGTCCAACGACACCTTGTTGGCGATCCCGTTCTTTACCTTCATGGGGCTGATCCTCGAACGCTCCGGCATGGCCGAGGATCTGCTCGACACGATCGGCCAGCTGTTCGGCCCGATCCGCGGCGGTCTGGCCTATGCGGTGATTTTGGTCGGGGCGCTTCTGGCCGCCACCACCGGCGTCGTCGCGGCCTCCGTCATCGCGATGGGGCTGATTTCGCTGCCGATCATGCAGCGCTACGGCTATGACACCTCGGTCGCGACCGGGACCATCGCCGCCTCGGGCACGCTGGCGCAGATCGTGCCGCCATCGCTGGTGCTGATCGTCATGGCCGACCAGCTCGGCGTGTCGGTGGGCGATATGTATAAAGGCGCGCTGCTGCCCGCGCTGATCATCACCGGCGCCTATTGCGCCTATATCTTCGTGTTGTCGATCCTGCGCCCCAAGGCCGTGCCCGCCCTGCCGATCGAGGATCGCACGCTGGGCAATGGCATCTGGTCGCTGGTGGTGGTGATGGCGCTGGCCGTGGCGGTCTATGTGATCTCCGCGCGCACGCTCTATGCCGATATGCTGCCCACCAACCGGCTCGTTGCCGCCGCCACCACGGCGGTGGTGCTGGCCTATCTGGTGGCGGTGGCCAACCGGGTCTTCGGGCTCACGGTGCTGTCGAAACTGGCCGAGCAGGTGGTGATCGTGCTGATCCCGCCGCTGGCGCTGATCTTTCTGGTGCTGGGCACGATCTTCCTTGGCATCGCCACCCCCACCGAGGGCGGCGCGATGGGCGCGGTCGGCGCGCTGATCCTTGCCATCGCCAAGCGGCGGCTGGATTTCGCGACCCTGCGCGGCGCGGTGGAATCGACCGCCATGCTGTCGACCTTCGTGATGTTCATCCTGATCGGCGCACGGGTGTTCGGCCTGACCTTCTACGGGGTCAATGGCAATGTCTGGCTCGAAGAGCTGCTGCTGGGCCTGCCGGGCGGCGAATATGGCTTCCTGATCGTGGTGACGGTGGTGGTGTTCATCCTTGGCTGTTTCCTCGATTTCTTCGAGATCGCTTTCATCCTCGTGCCGCTGCTGGCGCCGGTGGCGCAGACGCTGGGCATCGATCTGGTGTGGTTCGGGGTGATCTTGGGCATCAACCTGCAGACCTCGTTCCTGACGCCGCCTTTTGGGTTCTCGCTGTTCTATCTGCGCTCGGTCGTGCCGACGCAGGACTGGACCGATGAGGTCACGGGCCGCCGCATGCCCGCGATCCGAACGCCACGGATCTATCGCGGGGTGCTGCCCTATATCGCGCTGCAATTCGCGATGATCCTGCTGGTGATCGGGGTGCCTTCGCTGGTGACCCATTATCAGGACACGCCGCGCCGCCCCGTGGTGCCGGCAAGCGCGCCTGCGACCTCCGCGACCCCGCAGACCGGCGGGACATCGGGCAGCCAGTCGGGGGGCAATTCTCTGGGCCTGCCGCCGCTGAATTTCGGCGGTCCCGGCAGCGCGCCGTCGGGGTCCACCGGCAACGCGACGGGGGGGACCACGGGCACGGGCAGTTCGTCGGACAGCCAGCCTTCGATGGGTCTGCCGCCGCTGGATCTGAACGGCACGGGCGGTTCGGGCACGGGCAACTCGGGCTCGGGCGGTTCGGGCAGCGTCCCGGCACCAGCCCAGCCCAGCATGGGCCTGCCGCCGCTCGATTTCGGGGGCGGCGCCGGGGGCAGTGCCCCGGCCAGCCCGGCACCCGAGCCCGAGCCTGCACCGGCTCCTTCGGGCGGGATCGACCTGTCGCAGCCGCCGTCATTCAACTGACGCGGATCGCAGGTCAGAGCATGAAAAAGGCGCGCGGCTCCCACCGCGCGCCTTTCTTTTTGGGCAAGGATGGCCCCGTTCGGGGGCCATCGCCCGTTTACTGGTTGCCACCTGCCTGCTGACCGGCCAGCGCGCCTTCGCGCTGTTTGATCATCATGAAGGTGTCATAGGTGTATTCCGCGACCTGCTGCCACAGATAGGTCTCCGACTGGAACTGCATCATCGAGTCGTAGATCTTCTTGAAGGCTTCGTTCTCGCCGTTGATCTCGGCATAGACTTCCTGCGCGGCGGTGAAGGACGCGTTCATCACATCCTGCGGATAGGCGCGCAGTTGGGCCCCGGCATCGATCAGGCGGCGCAGCGCCTGCGGGTTCTTGTAGTCATATTCCGCCAGCATCTCGGTCGTGGCCGCGCGGGTCGCGGTGCCGAGCAGGCTGCGGTAGTTCTCGGGCAGGCTCTGCCAGCTTTCCTGATTGAAATAGCAGCACAGCGACAGGTTCCCCTCCCACCAGCCGGGATAGTAGTAATAGGGCGCGACCTGATAGAAGCCGAGGCTTTCATCGTCATAGGGCCCGATCCATTCGGCGGCGTCGATGGTGCCCCGCTCCAGCGCGGGATAGATGTCGCCACCGGCGATCTGCTGCGGCACCACGCCGAGCTTCTCCATCACCCGACCGGCGAGACCGGCGATCCGCATCTGCAGACCTTCCATGTCGGCCAGGCCGTTGATCTCCTTGCGGAACCAGCCGCCCATCTGCGCGCCGGTATTGCCCGCGGGCAGGTAGTGCAGGCCTTGGGTGCCGTAGAATTCGTTCAGCAGGTCCAGCCCGCCGCCGTAATAGAGCCACGCATGCATGCCGCGCGCGTTGAGCCCGAAGGGAATGACCCCGCCAAGCGCCCATGCCGGGTCTTTGCCGACATAGTAATAAGCGGCGGTGTGGCACATCTCGACCGTGCCGTTGCTGACCGCATCGGCGGCCTGCAGGCCGGGGACGATCTCACCGGCGGCATAGACCTGAATGTCGAACGCGCCATCGGTGGCTTCGCGGACATATTTGGCCACGTCTTCCGCACCGCCATAGATGGTGTCGAGCGATTTCGGGAAGGACGAGGTGCAGCGCCAGCGCACCTTCGGGCTTTCTTGTGCGATGGCCGGAGCGGCCAGCGAAGCAGCGCCCGCGCTGCCCAATGCGCCAACGGCGGCGCCCCGCATGAACTTGCGACGATCCATATCCAATTCCTCCTTGATTGGCTGGCCGCAGGGTGCCGCCGGATCGGCGCCGAGGCAAGGTGGTTTGGAAATGTGACCACGGGGAAAGGCCCGATTTTGCCCCCGATGACGCGCCCGTGATCTGCCGCGCCGCGTCCTTGCGGCCCCCGGGGCGCGTTGGTGCTGAATTGACAGGCAGGCGGATCACCGCGCGCCCCGTTTGCGCCAGCGCGAGACGCCTCCTACATGACGAAAATGGGCCGCGGTTTCCCGCGGCCCGGTGCAAGGGTGTCCGGGCGGCAGAGCCGTCCGGACATTCCAAAGCTCCCCGCCGCAGCGGGAAACTCGATTAGTTGTCGCCGCTGCCGAAGAAGATGGCGGTGACATCGGTGGTGTTGATCGCACCGGCAGCCACGGAATCGACGGAGCCGACGGAGAAGTTGCCAGCAGCCATGGAGATGCCGATCGAGCCGTTGATCGACGCCAGATCGTCCGTTTCGGAGTTGGTCGAGTCGTTGACGGCGGCGCTCACGATACCCACGCCGGAGCCGAAGGACGCCATGGAAGATGCCTCGGCCATGGTGCTGGAGGTGGAGGCGAGCGAGCTGTCATCCAGAACGCCGGCGTTCTCGGTCACGTTGAAGTTGCCGGTGTTGACCGCACCAGCAGCCAGCGAGGAGACATCGCCGATCGACTGAGTGGCCGCTTCCACAGCGAGATCGCCAGCGATGGACACATCGGACGTAGCGGTATTGATATCCGTGGTCGAGTTATCGGTGGCCGTGGTGGCTTCCGAGATCTCGGTATAGGTGCCATCGAACGCAGCGGAACCGCCCGTGCCGGAATCCACGGCATTGCCGAAGACGTCGGAAGCAGCGCCGCCATTGGCTGCGCTCATCTGGCTGGTGATGTCGAGGCGATCATAGTCGATCGAATTGTCGATGTTGTTGGTCTGCAGAGAATCGGAATTGTCGGTGGTTTCGTCATAGGTGAACGCACCGCTGAAAGCCTGGTCTGCGTCGCCGGAAATGTCGATCGAGCCGTCGATGCCCATGTTGTTGATCGCCATGCTGGCGAAGGACGCGGGCACGCCGGCCAGTGCGTCATCGATGGTTTGGTTGAAGGAATCGACCACCTGGGCGGAAGCGCCGGTTGCGGTGAGCAGAGCTGCGGTGGCAGCGGAAAGCATAAACTTGGTCATGTTACTGGTCCCATGATCCGCCAGGCAAAACGCCGTGCCTGCGGGATTAAACCGGGTGCGGCGACACCCTGTGACGATCGCGCGCAGCACGATCGACATATCTACCGGCGGGCACAGCAGGCCCCGAAGTCGGCGCTCAGGCGCCGAGCCGGTCACTCGTCTCTACACCAGCCCCAAGGGCCGCAACGGGCCTCCGGAGCATCGCACTTGTATTGGCCGGCACGGGCCGGGCGGTCATCGCCCCCACCGTGGTGCCGGTCGTCGGAATATCGCGCAGGGGCGGCAACAGCGCCGCGTCGCGCAAAGGTGTCGTCTCGCCCGTGGCCAGTGCCGGGAGCAGCGGTCCGGTGGGGCGTGCCTCGACCCGGTCGCCGGGGGCGATTTCGGCGGGCAGATCACCGGTCGCGTCGTTTTGCGCGGCCTCCTCCGCACTGTCGCTCGGCTGGGGCGTTGTCTGCGGCGTCGTGGCGCGGGCCTGACGGCAGGGCGGCGGCGGGGCGGCCCCGGCGCAGACGGCGCCGGCGGGCGCAGGCGCGGCCGGGGTGCTTGCAGGCGCGTTCAGCCGGCTTTCTTCGGTCTCCTCGGCGGGCACGCCTGACGAGGACGGGCTGGCCATGCTGCCGGAACTTGCGGTGATGGCGCTGGCGCTGCGCGCGGTGCGGGCCACCGGGCTTTCGGGATCGAACTCGGCGGTTTGCGGGGCGCGGGCGGTGCCGGGCTGGGCCGCTGCGGCCTGCGCGGGGGTTTCGGTCCCGGCCTGCGCGGGGGCGGTCTCGTCGCGGCTGACCTCGGCGCCCAGCGGCTGCGCGGCAAGCGCGGCCAGTTCGGCGGCGCGCTTCTCGTCGAACTCGCGCAGTTGCTCGGCGGAGGTCTGATCGCCGGTGATGCGGCCCATCTTGGCGTCGAGCTTGGCCGAGCATTCGACGTATTTCTCGGCGGGCATCATCTGCACCAGCAGCTCATAGGTGGCCAGTTGCAGCATCTGCCGCAGGGCGTAGTTCACGGCCTCGCGCCGGGCGCCGCCCAGTTCGAAATCGACCACGTTGTCATTGATGAACCGCGCCGTCAGCAGGCCGAACTCATCCGCGAAGATCTGTTTGCGCAGCGCCACATTGGCATAGATCTGGCCGTTCGACACATTGGTCATCGCCAGATCGAGCCCGACGAGAATGCGGTTTTGCCGGTAGTTCGGGCCGACCCCGCCCACCGTCAGGGCCGCGCCGCCGCCGGGGATGAAATCGAGGCTGTTGATCGAGCCGGTGACGACGAAATGCGCGCGTCTCTGGGCCCGCAGGTCAATGAGTCCCCACTGGCCTTCCAGCGCGGTGGTGCCCATGTCGCGGCGGTTGATCAGGGTGACGCCGGATTTGAACAGCGCCGATTGCACGATGTCGCCGGCGCCCTGGGTCACGAACTTGCCCACGCCTTCGCCGTTGTTCTGATAGGTGCCGGTCTGATCGGGAATGCCGCCGACCGCAAAGGTCAGGCCCTTGTTGATCTTGCCGCGCAGGCACAGCAGCGCGTCATCGAAAGGGGTCACGATATCGGCGATCGCCGGACCTTGGGCCAGAGCCAGATCCTCGCCCTTGCTGGCAACGATCGTGCTACAGGCGGAGGTCGCCAGCAGGGCCGCCAGCGCGGCTATCGTGGGGAGCAGTTTCATACAGCGTCCATCAGCAGGTATTGCCGCCACCGGAGGTGGAGGAGGAAGTGGAACTGCCCGACGAGATGTCGACGCCGGTGATGCCGCTGGTGGAGATCTGAATAGAGCCATCCTGACAGCCGGTGGAATCCGCATAGCTGTCGATGCCGATCGTGTTGCCGGACCCGTCGATATTCACCTCCGTGGTGGTGGTGTTCGACGCCCCGATCGAGGTCGAGGTGGTGGTGTTGCCGGTGCCGTCGGCGGTGCGCACTTCCATCTCGACGGTGGAGCCGGGATCGGCGGTGACGTTCACCGCGCCGACCGAACTGTCATAGTAGTAGTTCGTCGTGGTGGAGCCGATATTGTCGTAATAGCCCTCTTCGAGCTTCTTTTGGGTGTCCATGAGATTCAGGCGGTAGGATTTTTCGACCGCCGTGGAATGGCTGTAGGAGCCCGACCAGCTCCGCCCCGCCGAAAGATAGCCATCGGCCAAGACAGGCGTAGTCGCCCCCATTGCCACTGTCATCCCCAGCGTCGCCGCCATCAGTCCCTTGATCGTCTGCCCCCGCATCGGCCTGTCCTGCCGCTCTGCGCGGGGTCCGGTCGTCGTGTCGGTCATCGTCTCACCCTCTCCTGTCCTGTTGTCGAGATGGCCGCCGCTTCGCCTGCGCGCACCCCGGAACCGGGGGGGCTGCGAGATCGACGGATGGTGATCCCTGTCCTGTCTGCTCCCCCGCGCGGCGGCTCCGCGCGGGGGTCTTTCCCCTTGGATCCGTTGCCCCGGATCCGCTGTCGTTTCTGCGCCCCAGACCTATTGGTCTAGACCCGTTGGCCCGACCTGTCGGCTCAGGGCCGGGTCGGTGCCGTGGGCGCGGTGGGCGATGTGGGCCCGGAGGGGGTGGTCGATGTTTCCCCACCCTGACTGGCGCTGCTGGAGGCTGTGCCGCCCCCGGCCTGCGCCGCCGAGGCCTGATCGTCCTGAGACGCGCTGGCCCCTGCATTGCCGCCGCCGGCTTCCGCCGCCGAGGCTTCGTCACCCTGGGACGCGCTGGCGCCCGCATTGCCGCCGCCTGCTTCCGCGGCGGAGCCTTCCTCTTCCCCGGAATTATCGGGGTTGTTGGGGTCCGTCGGGTCCGTCGGATCGGTTGGATTCTCGGGAGTGAACGGAGGTTCGTCGCGGCAGCTTTGCGTGACACCCGGAGCGGCGGGCTCACAATCTGGATCGGAAAAGGCCGTGGGCCTTGCATAGGCGGTCACCGGGGGCGGGCAAGGCTCGCCCTTCAGCACCGGATCGACGCGCACCGGCGAACCGGATTTGGTGTAGACGACCGTCTTTTGACGATCCGAGCAGGTCAAAGGCACCTCACGGGCGGGTGCCGGGCCGCTGTCCAGCGGCTCGCAGGCGGACAGAAACGGCAGCGCGCCAACAAGCGCGATCACTAGTAAACGGGTCACTGGATACCCTCCTCGAAACTCGTACGCGCAGAAACGACCCCAACCCCGGAATCCCCCCACTGCGGCACTCACGGCACCACCTGCGCCGCACTCATTAACTGCACCTAGGCAGGCATTTTTTTGCCCAATGCGTAAAGACTAATATGAGCGAATTGATGGAGGCCAGAATTTTTGTTGCCTCGTGGCAACTTCGCAAAAAATTCTCATCCTGTGCCGCCACGTTACGGCCTTGAAATAGAACGATTTCGTCATTCGCGCTTCGCAAGCCGTTTCGGCAAATCGGCAACGGCCCGGATGTGGCAAAAGTTCAATTACAGGTAACGTAGCGGCATGCAGGGGTGCGCAGTTCGCCCATAGGTTGCATGCGGCGCTGGTATGGCCCCCCTGAGTCTGGGGGATTGCCTTGGCCCCGACCTTCCGCGCAGCGCGGGGCGGAGGACAGGGCAGAGTGCGGGCAGAGTGCGGGGCGCGACCACGAAAAAACCGCCCCTCCCGGAGGAAGGACGGCTTTCCCGGGATACGGGCAGCCCCGGAGTGGTGGCATTCAGGACGCCGACCGGCGACTGGGGGCAATCGCGCGGGCCGACGCGGCCTTGCCGCATCCTGTCTGGTGCGGGTCCCTGGAGGGAATGGAGGACCCGGCTTGCCCCTACACTAGCCTGTGCGGACCGGTATGGCGCGGGGGCAGCGGGATAGGGCACCTATACGAAAGTATGGTCGCCCCTGCGGAGGGCAAAACAGTCCTGCGCTGCACAAGTGACTGTTTCGCCTGAATATCCAATCCAAAGCGGCGGTCCGGCGGGCCGGTTGGGTATGGGGGTGCTGGCGCGGAGAGATCAACCCAGCCGGGCATGCCAGGCGGCGCGAGCCTCTTCCCATGCGGCGGCGAGCGGGGGCATCTGCGCCTGTGCCGCCCCCCTGTCGCCCGCCTTGCAGGCGGTTTCGATGGCCTTCAGCCGGATGTGCAGCCGCTCGATCCCGAACATGCCGCAGATCCCGGCCAGAGCATGGGCGCGGGCCTGAATATCCTCGGTCGCGGTGGCCTGTTGCAGCGCGGGCAGGTCGTGGTCGATCTGCCCTTCCAGACGGGCCAGACGCTCGCGCAACTGCGCCGCGCCCAGCAGCTCCGTCAGGTCGGCGACCTGCGTGTCATTCAGAACCGGCGGTTGTGGCGGCGCGGCGGGGGCCGGGGCGGGCGCGTGGATCGGATCGGGGGCCAGATCGGGGCGCTCGGAGGGCGCAGCGCGAGCGGCGGCGTTCGCCGGGAGGGGCAAATCGGCGATGCTTTGGGCCAGCGCCGCGCGGTCCACCGGCTTTTGCAGGAACCCGGTCATACCGGCGGCACGGAATTCCTCGCGCTCATGAGGCAGGGCATGGGCGGTGACCGCGATGATCGGGGTGGCGCGGTTGCGGCTGTCGGCGGCGGACTGAATGGTGCGGGTCGCCTGCACGCCGCTGATGCCGGGCATGGAGATGTCCATCAAGATGGCGTCGTAGCGATGGGCCGCCGCCAGCGCGATCGCCTCCGCCCCGCCGGGGGCAAGGGTCACCTCATGACCCATCCGGCGCAGCATGACGCCCAGCAAGTCGCGGTTGATCTCGTTGTCATCGACCAGCAGCAGCTGCCGTGGCGTGACCTGCCCCGCCTCACTATTTCCCGTCTCACTATTCCCCGCCCCGCCTTTCCCGGCGCGGCTATGCCCGGCCTCAGCTTCGGCGCTGACAGGACTTGCGGGCAGGTCGGGCGCGGGCGCGCCGTCCTGTGCAGTCCTCTCCAGTTCCGTGGTTTCGGGCGCGCATGGATCGACCGGCAGATCGACGCGGAACCGCGCCCCCTGCCCCGGCGCGGACTGGCAGGTGATCTCCCCGCCCAAGCGCCCCACCAGCCGCCGCACGATCCCCAGCCCCAGCCCGGTGCCGCCGGTGCGCCGCTCATACCGGCTGTCGAGCGAGACGAAATCCTCGAAAATGCGCGCCTGCTCGGCCTCTGGGATGCCGACGCCGGTATCGCGCACCTCCAGCCGCAGCAGGGGCCGGGCGGGGGCCACCCCCGTTTGCGTCGTGCCCGATTGCGCCACACCCGTTTGCGCCGTGCTGTCGTGGAACCCGGCCTCCAGCGTGACATCGCCCCCCGGAGCGAACTTGATCGCGTTGCTCAGCAGGTTGACGAGGATCTGTTGCAGCGCGCGCGGATCGCTGCGCACCCAGCGACCATCCAGCCCGGCCAGCCCGTCGCGCTGCAAATGCAGCCGCGCGCCCGACACCTGCGCCAGCGGCTCCATCGTGGCGATCATCGTACGCGCCAGCGCCGCCGGGTCGCAGGGTTGCAGGCTGTCCTCGCCCCGGCCCTCGCCCGCCTCCGCCCGTTCAATCGCAAGCACGTCGTTGATATGGCCCAGCAGGATATCGCCCGAGGTGCTGGCCGCGGCGACAAAGCCGCGCTGCTCGGCGTCGAGCGGGCTGTCGGCCAGCAGTTGCAGCGCCGACAGCACCCCGTTCATCGGCGTGCGCATCTCGTGGCTCATCATGGCGAAGAAGCGGGATTTCTCGCGATAGGCGGCCAGCGCCTCGTCGCGGGTGCGGATGATCTCCGCTTCCTTTTCCTTCTTGTCGGTGATGTCGCGGATATAGGAGACAAAGACCGGACCGCTTTTGATCCGGGCCAGAGAGACCGACATCTCGACCGGGAACACCCGCCCGTCGCGATGCAGCATCCACGCCTCGCGGCGGCCCTTGTCGGCCCATGTGGTTTCCCGCGTGCTGTGGAAATGGTTCAGCATCCCGCGCAATTCGGCCCGGCGCGGGGCGGGGATCAGCAGGTCGATGAAATCGCGCCCCAGCGCGTCCTCGCGCAGATGGCCGAACACGCTTTCGGCGGAGCCGTTGAAATCGAGGATGCGGGCGCGGTCGTCGGTCACCACCACCGCATCGAGCGAGCCGCGCAGCGTGGTGTCGAGCCGCAGGCGGCTTTCCTCCGCGACCTGCGACGCGGCGTCGAGCGCGACGGTCTGCCGGAACAGGCGGATCACCGTCACCAGCAGCGCCAGCAACACCAGCAGCACCACCGCGATCATGCCTTCGAGCAGGCCCGCGACGCGGTGGCGTTCGCGCTCCATCGTCTCGGCGGCGGTGGCGATGGAGGCCAGCGCCACCTCGCGCGGCAGATCGCCGATCCGCGCCAGCGCCCGGGTCAGCACGCCCAGCCCCTGCCGCAGCGCGCTGTCGGAACTGTCGATCAAGGGGATCAGCGCATCGAGTTCGCCGCGCAGCACGGTCAGGATGCGGCGCACGGCGGGGTCGTGGTCTGCCCCGTGGCTTTGGGCCTGAATGACCTGCACCCGGCTATAGAGAATGTCGAACCGCTTGCGCAGTTCCTCCAGCGCGGCGGCATCGGGGCCCGTCCCTGTCCCTGCTGTCGTCCCTGCAGCTGCCGCGGCTGTCGCCGCCGGGGCCAGATCGATCGCGTGATCCAGCGCCCGGTCAAGTTTGAGATACTCCACCTCCAGCTGCGACAGCACCCATTCGGCATGGTCCTGCTGCGCGGTGTCGAGATTGCGGATGTAGCTCCAGACCGCAAAGGACAGATAGGCCGCGGCAAGGCAGGCCAGCACCAGCGCCAGCGCCAGCATCCCCCGCCAAAGTCGCGGGCGGCGCGGCGTGGTGGCGCGCGCGGGATCGGTCGTCATCTGACGCATCATGTCGGGTCCCCCTGCCCTGCGCTGGCCCGGGGGCCCTGCCACGGGCCGAATCCCGGCCCCGCCTTGGCGCGCGCGCGCGCCCCGTGTTATTCCACGATCAGGCGGTCCAGTTGCCAGATCGACCGGCTGTAAATGGTTTCAGCCTGATAGTCGGGATTATCGTCATAGGGATAGACGATCCACAATGGCCCCTTGTCGCGGCGCGACATTGGCGTGTCATTGGCGAGATAGGCGATGATCGGGCCGTCCTCGACCGCGTCGGATACCGGGATCGTGACCGAATAGTCGTTGATCGCGGTGGCCTGCAACGTGCCGGAGGTGACCTCCGCATGGGCCAGCAGATCCTTCAGTGACACCCCGTCGAAGCGCTGCAGGCCTTCGGTCCAGATGGTCGAGGTTTCGATCTGCGTGCGCGGCAGGGCTTCCAGCGCGGCCCGGTCGAAGCTCAGGCTGCGCGCCCCGTCGGTGACCGTCAGCAGGATCGGCGCGGAGGTGGCGGTGGCCTCGGCGCTGGCCGGGACGGCGCGCGGGGCCGTAGTCGTGCTATCGGCCTGTGCCGCGCCGGGGGTCAATGTCTCGCCCGCCACGAACGCGGCGCCGATCAGGGCCGCAACGGCGGCAAGCAGGGAAGTCTTGCGAGTGAACACGGGTGTCGTCTCCTGTTTCTGGCCACAGCGCGCAGGCGTCTGCGATGCCTTTGGTCCTGGGGGGCACGCGGGCCGCGATCGGCCCGGCGGCCCGGTGATCGGCCTCCTGTCACAACCCTACACGGCGCGTTTGGCGATCCCCATGCCGCAGCGGGATAGCCGACCTATGCGAAAGGATAGGTCCCCCTCCAATGCCCCGGGAAATCCTGTTTGCGCCGCGCCGCATGTATGAAACTGTAAGGCGAAAGGGCCGCCCCCCGGAGCGGCCACTGCGGGAGTGTGCCATGAAGCTGAGAATATTGATTGCCGACGACCATGACATGGTGCGCGAAACCCTTGCCATGTTCCTTGGCGCGGATGGCACGGTGCAGACCACCGCCGCCCATGATCTGCCCGAGGCGCTGGCAAAGATGCGCAGCGAAGGCCCGTTCGATCTGGTGCTGCTCGATTACAGCATGCCCGGCATGAAAGGGCTCGACGGGCTGCGCACCGCGATCGCGGCCCATGGCGGCAATCCCGTGGGGCTGATTTCCGGCACGGCCAGTCGGCTGATCGCCGATCAGGCGCTGGAAATGGGCGCGGCGGGTTTCCTGCCCAAGACGATGTCCGCGAAATCGCTGGTCAATGCGGTGCGCTTCATGGCGGCGGGGGAGATCTACGCCCCGGTCGGTTTCATGTCCGGCAAGGAAGACCCCGAAGAGACCGATTTCGAAAAGGTTCTCTCCGATCGCGAGCGTCAGGTGCTGCGCGGGCTGATGCATGCGCAGTCCAACAAGGAGATCGCCCGCGACCTCGATCTGCAGGAAGTCACCATCAAACTGCATGTGAAGACGCTTTGTCGAAAACTCGACGCAAAGAACCGCACCGATGCGGCGATGATCGCCCGCGACGCGGGCTTCGTCTGAGCGCGCCCGGACCGGATCTGCGCGGGGCTTGAACCGGCCTGCCCCAACCCGGCCCGGCCCGCCCGGCATGGCGGGGGTCACGGCCCGCATCCCGGCTGTCACCCAGCCGCGGCGCAGCCCCTGATCCCCGCGCGCACCGGGGCCCTGCCCCCCCCTGGTTCGGCGCAGCTGCCGCCTGTGAGGCCCAGGCGGGGCATAAAAATTTTCCTTTAATTTCAGCAGCATAAATGCGCTCAGCGCAGCCCTGCGCGCTTCTGGTCCATAGGGGGCGTCCTGCACAGGGGCGATGTATCGTCCGTGCCTGTCGGGGCGGGCCTGCCGTTTGCAGGCCCGGCGCGGCTCTGCATCCGCCGCTCTATCCGCCACCTATCTGCCCTCTGTCTCCCATCTGTCCGGGCCGCGCCCGCGCCCGTCACAGCCGCCGCCGCACCGCCTTGCCCGGTGCGAAGCGGTGGAGATCGTGGGCATTTTTGGCAAATCCCGAAGTTAAACAAGCCTTCATTCTTGGCGTCCATTCCTGCACCGGCCAGTCAAGCTGGTCGTGTGTGATGTCGATGCGTTCACAAGGCGGTCCGGGATGGACCAACGCGTATCCGTTATGTCGGCAGGCCTATCCCGAAGGGTATGTGCCTGTCGTTCGGATCACGTCCCTATCCCGACGCGCACCTGCGAAATGCGCCTGCACACGGCAAGGTTGACGGGCCCGGAGCACAAAATCGCTGCGGCCATTGTAACCGCCGGACCCCTGATCCGGCATCAAAGGAAACGCCCATGTCCATTTCCGTTTTCAGTGCCAGCCGGTCCGGTTTCGCCGCCATGGCGCTGGTCCTTGCCCTGCCCCTGTCCCTGGGCGCCGCATCGGCCGCCGCCGAGGCGCTCGAAAGCCAGTTCTCCTATCTCATCGTCGAAACCGACGCCGAGGGCGCGGAGCAACTGGTCGCGCGCACATCGGTCAAGCCGGGCGAAACCATCCATTACCAGTTGCAGCACACCAACACGACCGAGGACGCGATGAGCGGTCTCGTGATCGCTGCGCCGGTGCCGCAGGGGGTGACCATCTCGCTGGGCAGCGAAACCACCTCCGTGCCTGCCGTGTTCGAGGTGCAGGCCGAACTCGACCCCGAAAACGAGGGGCTGGAATGGTCCACCCTGCCCGCCACCCGCGTGGTGATCGAGGCCGATGGCACCGCCCGTGAGGAACCCCTGCCCGAAGCCGACATCGCCGCCGTGCGCTGGAGCTACTCCGAGCCGCTCGATCCCGGCGCGGTGGGGCTCAACGCCTATCGCGTGCGGGTGAACTGACCCGCCGGGGCCGTCTGACGGTCCCGCTTCCCCCCCGGCGTTTCCGCCGGTTTTCGCCTCTCCCCTTGTGAGACCCGCCGCCGACCCCTGTCGCGCGGCACCGGTCGCTGCATGCCTGCGGCATTGGGGGGAGGACAGGTGCGCCGGGCCCGGTCAGGGCCACAGGGGCGCGCCCCCCCGCATCCCCTACCGGGGCCGGTCTTCGGCCTCGCCTCCCTGAAACCCGGGCTCTCCCGGACCCAGCCCGGCTCTTCCGAATCCGGCACCCCAACTTCAGCTCCCAACTCCAGGTAAGGTAAAAACCAGTGATTCATCCTCCCTTCTTCCTGCGCTCCGCGAGCGCGGTCGCGGTCACCGCCATGCTCGGTGCCGCGGCCTACGCCGCCGCCCCCGAGGCCGGCTCCGTCATCGGCAACCAGGCGGTCGCGACCTATACCAACTCCGCCGGCGACACGATCACCGTCACCTCCAACACGGTCGAGACCGTGGTGCAGCAGGTGGCTGGCGTGACGCTGGATTCGGACAACACCGAAACCATCGCTCCGGGCGGTAAGGCCTTCTTGCCGCATATCGTCACCAACGTGGGCAACGGCCCCGACAGCTACGCCCTGACCGCGACCGAGGATGGCAGCGGCACGCTCGACACCTCGCAGCTGGTCTTCTACCCCGACGCCGACATGGACGGTGTGGCCGACAGCGCGACGCCGCTGACCTCCACCCCGACCCTGGCGCCCGGCGAGCAGTTCGGCGTCGTGATCGAAGCCACCGTGCCCTCTACCGCCACCGGCTCCGACACGATCACCGTGACCTCGACCTCCGCGCTTGACGGGACCGTCGCGGCGACCAACACCGACACGCTGACCATCTCCACCGATGCGATCGTCGAACTGGTCAAATCCATGACCGCCGATGCCGCATCGGGCGGCGATCCCAATATCGTCGACGCGGGCGACACGGTCACCATCACCCTGACCTATTCCAGCACCGGCCTCACCGCCGCCGACAACTACATCGTGCAGGATGTTCTCGACGGTGACCTGACCTATGTGAAGGGCACCGCCCGTTGGTCGGACAGCGCCGTGCCGCTTGACGATGACAACGGCTCCACCGTGGTCGATGCCACCAACGGCAACAGCGAAACCATCGCCTGGGATTACGACGACACCCAGACCGTCAACTTCACCCTGTCCTCGGTCGGTTCGGGCCGGTCCGGCAGCGTGACCTTCGACGTGGTCATCGCCGATACCGCCGATGCGGGCATCATCCCCAACACCGCGACCCAGACTGTGGACGGCGTGGCCTTCCCGCCCTCGAACACCGCCTCGGTGACGGTGGCCAACCAGTATTCGGTGTCGATCGCGGATACCGCGATCAACGGCGATGGCACCCCCAACGGGGCGATCACCTCCGCCACCGATGACGACACCCTGTCGAACGACATCGTGACCGAAAGCGGCTCCGTCTATCAGGGCGGCACGATCGCGCAGGAATTCGTGCTGACCAACAACAGCAACCGCGCCGACAGCCTTGCGGTCTCGGTGGCCAATGTGGACTTCCCCGCAGGCACCACCTTCCGCATCGTCGGCGCTGACGGGGTCACCCCGGTCATCGGCTCCGTCGGTCCGCTCGCCATCGGCGCAAGCACCAAGGTCACCTTGCTCGCGACCCTGCCCACGGATGCCCCCGTGACGGCTGTGGCAGATTACACCGCGACCATGACCACCACCTCGGATGCCTCCGGCGTGTCCGACATCTCGACCGCCGAATTCACCGGTGCGGTGCTGGCCTCCAGCGTCGACCTCGAAAACAACGTGGTCGGTGACGAAGGCGACGGGGCCAACCCCTACGACCCGCTCGGCGATCCGTGGATCTCCAGCACGACCGATCCCGGCGCGCCGGTGACCTATGACATGCTGGTGCAGAATGGCGGCACCGTGTCGGACAGCTATAACCTGTCTCTCGCGCAGGCCCTGCCCGTGGGCTGGACGGTCGAATTCCGCCTCGCCGACGGCACTCTGGTCAGCAATACCGGCACCATTCCCGCCGGCGCCTCCACCCAGGTCTTTGTCACTGTGACGCCTGCGGCGGATTCCGCACCGCTCACCCAGGAGATCGACATTCAGGTGGCCTCCTCCGTGTCGGGGCAGAGTGACCGCATCGTCAACGACATCACCGTGAACGAGATCTACGACGTTCAGATCATCGAAGATCAGAGCGCCCAGGCCTCGCCCGGCGGTATCGTCGACCTGCTGCACACGATCACCAACGAAGGTAACGTCGACATCTCCGAAGGTGCGATCACCCAGAGCGGGCTGACCAACTTCTCCGGCGCGATCTACTGGGACCAGAACGACAACGGCGTCATCGACCCGACCGAACCGGTCATCGACAACTTCGACGACCTGACGGATGGTCTGGGTGCCGGCGTGAACGGTCTGGCCGCCGGTGAGAGCATCTCGGTGATCTACCGGGTGCAGACGCCCTCCACCGCGACGGTGGGTGTCTCCGAGATCGGCACGCTCAGCCTTGCCTCCTCGCTCAACACGGGCACCGCGACCGATGCCGATACCGCCGATAACGCGGTCGAGGACCGGATCGTGATCATCTCGGGCGATGTGACCCTGACCAAGTATCAGTATATCGACGCCAATTGCGACGGCACGGTGGGTGTTTTCACCAAGACCCGTCAGGATGTCGAACCCGGTCAGTGCATCCGCTACATGATCGAGGCCGAGAACACCGGCTCCTATGAGGCGCGTGACGTGATCATCTCGGATGCGGCTCCGGCCTATACCTCGATCACCTCCTGCGGCACCGCCTGCCCCGAGACCCTGTTCCCGGGCACCAGCACCGCAACGGCCACGTCGAGCAGCATCACAAGCAACCACGGCACTGTCCTGCCCGGCGGTTTCGCCCGGCTCGAGTTCACCGTGGAGGTGGACCAGTAAGGTCCGCCCACCTGCGCCCCCGCCCCGGATTTCCGGGTGGGGGCGCCCTTTGACCCTCCATCCCTGGCCCGGACCCCGTGTGGTCCTCTGCCGACGTCCCATGCGCGCAAGGACCGCGCCTCCCGGGCCAGGGCTCTTTCGTCACATGATCCTCTCTTGGACATCCCGCCTCATCTTGCGCAGCCTCCCTTCCCCTTTCGCCGGCCTGCCCTCCGCCCGCGTCCTTCCGCCCGGTTCTGTCGGCTCCGCATCTGCCGGACCTGCCCTCTCCGGTCCTGCCCTCTCCGGTCCTGCGCTGACCGCCTCTGCCCTGCCCGCCGCTTGTTTCATGGGGGCCTGTCCGACCCTGCGCCCTCTGCCCTGTTTTCACGTCCTTCCGGCCCCTCCCGGCCCTTGCCCCCTCTGCCCCTGCCCCCGCGGCTCCACCCGCCCGCTTTTCCGCCGCCCTCTCCGCTCTTGCCCCATGCGCTGCGTGCCGGGGCCGCGCTCCGCTTCCGTTTCCGCCTTCGTCTCTGCCCCTCTCCCTGACGCCTCTGCCCCCATGTCGGCCTCCCTCCCGGCCCCTCTCTTTCCCGCCAGCGCGCCGCCCCCTGTGCGCAGGCCCCGCCCCGTCCCTTTCGCCCGGCCCGCTCCGGCCGTGCGCCCTTTCATCCTCGAAGGAGCGAACTGATGCGCAGTTTTCTTCGGAAGATGAGTGCCCGCCCCCTCCGTATCGCCGACAGGCCGATCCGCAGCGCCGCGACCGCTCTTCTCCTCTTTGCCGCCCTGCCCGGTTTCGGCACTGGTCTTGGCTCTGGCTTCGGCACTGTCTTTGGTCCGGGCTTCGGCTTTGGTCTGGGATTTGCGGCGCAGGCCGCACCGACCCCGGCCGGGACCGTGATCCGCAATATCGCCGAGGGCAGCTATTTCAACGCCGCGCTCGGCATCCGCGAAACCGTCCGCTCCAACCCGGTCGAGGCGCTCGTGGCCGAAGTGCCGGATATGGAGGTCACGGGTTTCACCGATCTGGTGCTCTCTCGCGGGGCGATGGACCAGTATCATTACGAGATCCGCAACACCGGCAATGTCACGCTGGAAATGACCCCCAGCATGCGCCTGCAGGGCGCCACCGGGCTGATCGGCTCGGCGGAGCTGATCCATGACGAAAACCGCAATGGCGTGATCGATCCGCAGGAGCCGGTCATCGACGCGGAAACGGAAACCGCCCCGGCTGCACCGGCCGCCTTTGCCGCGCGCAGCGCTGCACCGGCCACCTTTGCCGCCACCCCTGCCGCCGCGCCCACCAGCTTCACGATGGAGCCGGGCGACAGGCTCAGCTTCATCTACAGCTTCCGCGTCTCCAGTTCCGCGCAGCCGGGCGACCGGTTCAGCGCGATCCTTGTGGGCAATGCCTCCTCGATCAGCGTCACCAGCCAGACCGAACTCTCCGGGGAAGGCACCGGCCACACCACCATCGTCGTCAGCGGGCTGGAGATCGAAAAGAACCAGCGCCTGCAGATGGATGACACGAACGGCAGCGATACGCTGATCTACGGCCTGCGTCTGCGCAACAATTCCGAAGGCGCGGTGGCGGGATATGACAGCGTGGAGGACGCGCCGCTGCGCATCGACGGGCAGCAGGTCACCGGCGTGCTGGTGCGCGACGAAATCCCCCGCAATGCCGTCTTCGCCGAGATTCTCGAAACCGGCGGCATGACCGGGCTGTATCACCTGCGCGATGCCGGCGCGCAGGACTATCAGACCACACCCCCCGCCGATCCGGGCATGGTCGATGCGGTGGGTTTTTTCCACGCGGGCGATTATCCCGTGGGCCGCTCCACCGATCTGTCCTTCTCGGTCGGGGTCGAACCGTCGCTGGGCGCGGTCACCATCGACAACACCGCACAGGCCTATCTCGATGTCGAAGGCGATCAGGTCGGGCTGAATTCCAACCGGGTCAGCTATGCGCTGGCCGCGCGCCAGCCTGCCACGCTGACCTTCATCGATGCCGTCACCGGGGCCGATGCCCCCTATGGGGCGCTCGATGCCGATGCCCGCCTGCAAATCGTCAGCGGCGCGTGCAATGTCAGCCTCGATGTGGATGTCGTCACCGTCACCCTGCGCAGCACCGTGACCGGCGATATCGAAACCGTGGCGGCGCGGGAAACCGGCCCCAATACCGGGCTTTTCCGCACCGCGCCGGTGCCGCTGGCGCGGATGACCGTGCCGGTGCACGGCGATGGCGTGATGGCCAGCGATCAGGGCGACCGCATTCAGGCGCTGGCGCGCTGCGGCAATACCCTGCTCGAAGACATGCTGCTGGTGGAGCCGGGCAATTTCCTCTTCAACTCCGTCACCAATGACCCGGTGGAGGGCATCACCCTTGTCCTGGTCGAGATGGGCAGCGGGCGCGAAATGGCCCGCACCGTCACCGACGCGCGCGGCTTCTATGCCTTTGGCAGCGTCGAGGCGGGCGACTACCGCATTTCCACGCTCGATGCGCCAGAATGGGTGTTTCCTTCCGTGCGGCTGGATTTCCCGGGCTATGGGCGGCAGGTTCTGCCCGCGGCCTTCGGCGCCAGCTTCGCCCATGAAGGCGGCGTCGTGGCCATCACCGATATTCCCGTCGATCCCTATTACGGCGCGCCCCTCGCCCTGCGCAAAAGCGCCGAGCGTGACAGCATCGGGCAGGGGGAGTTCCTGCTCTATACGCTGGAGATCGACAACAACATGCATCAGGCGCTGATCGACGCGCAGATCTTCGACCGGCCCCCCTTCGGCACCGAACTCGTCGCGGGCTCGGTCACGCTCGATGGCGCGGTGCTGGCCGATCCGGTCCGCGACGCCGAGGGCGACATGATCTTCGAGCTGGGCAATCTGCTGCCGCTTGAGCGCTATGAGCTGAGCTATCTGCTGCATTTCACCGCCGCCGCCCGCGAGGGCCGCAACGAAAACACCGCGCTTCTGGCCGGGCGTCAGGCCGGCACCGGGGTGCTGCAGCAATCGCCTCTGGCCCGCACCACCGTGCGGCTGGACAATTCCGGCGGCGTCTTTGCCCGGCAGGGCACGGTGATCGGCTCGGTTTTCCTCGACTGCAACGGCAATGGCATCCGCGACGGCATCATGCCGCGCGACACCTATGAACCCGACGCCCCCGCGCCCGCCCATGCCGATCATGAGCCGGGCATTCCCGGCGTCCGCATCGTCACCCAAGAAGGGCTCTTCGTCGTCACCGACAGCCATGGGCAATATTCCCTGCCCGGCCTGCGCCCGGTGACCCATGCCTTCCTCGTGCAGCCCGAAACCCTGCCCCGCGGCACCGAAGTGCAGATCACCCGCAGCAACGACCTGCGCCGGGGCGGCTCCCGCGTGGTGCCGCTGCGCCGGGGCGAGATGCGCGCCGAGCATTTCGCCGTGCGCGCCTGCACCCCCGCCGTGCTGGCTGAGATTGACACCCGCCGCGCCCGGCTGCGCGAAGGCGCGACCCCCATGACCATGACCGCCAGCGATCTGCCGATCGAAGGGGCGCGGGCACCGGCGCGCAGCTCCCGCTCCGAAGCGGGCCTGCCCACCACCACGCAGCTGACCCCCGGCATGCTGGCCGAGGCCGCCGCGTCCAACGATCCCGCCCCCGCCGATACTTCCGCCGACAGCTCCGCCCGCGGTGGCGCCGCCGCCCCCGGCGGGGCCGATTCCGCCCGCCGCGCGCCCACGCCGCTGGCCCAGAAACCCGCCGCCCAGCGTCAGCCGCTGGCCCGGATGGTGCGCGGTCTGGACCCGGCGCCCGGCTTTCTCGATCTGGCCGATGGCGACACCGTCGCGCGGCGCACCCAGAGCATCCGCATCAAGGGCAAGGCCGACCTGACCCTCGCGCTGCTGCTCAATGGCCGCCGCATCGGCGCCGACCGGGTGGGCGAGCACACCACATGGGAACGCAACAACGTGCAGGCGATGGAATTCGTCGCGGTACGGCTCGCCCCCGGCGAAAACCGCCTGACCCTGCTGGGCAATGACGGCTTCGGCATCGAACGTCTGCGGCAGGAGATCCGCATCACCGCCCCCGGCGATCCCGCCCGGCTGGAAATCATCGCCCCCGAAACCGCGCCCGCCGCGCCCGCCTCGGTCCTGCCCGTCGTGGTCCGCATCCTCGATGCGCGCGGCCTGCCCGTGCCCGCCTCCGGCACCGTCACCCTGCGCGCCGGCAAGGCCCTGTGGGACGTCACCGATATCCGCCCCGGCACCCCCGGCATTCAGGCCTATATCGATAATGGCGAGGCCACGTTCGGGCTGATCCCGCCGCAGGTCTCCGGGCCCGATACGCTCACCGTCACCGGCGGCTTCGGCCAGGCCGAGACCCGCATCACCTTCACCCCCGATCTGGACGAACGGGTGATGATCGGCGTGATCGAGGGGGCAGTGGCGCTTGGCGACCGGCGCAACCGCGATGTCACCGGCGCGGGCCTGCTGCCCGCCGACCGTTTCAGCGGCTTCGAGGACACCACCACCGGCCTGCGCGGGGAGCTTTATCTCAAGGGCGCCATTCGCGGCGACGCGCTGCTGACCCTGCGCTACAGCTCAGACCGCGACACCGAAGACCGCCTGTTCCGCGACATTCGCGGCGACGAATACTACCCGGTCTATGGCGACAATTCCGAACGCGGCTATGACGCGCAATCCTCCGGCAACCTCTTCGTCAAGGTCGAGAAGGGCCGCAGCTATATCCTCTATGGCGACATTTCGATCGAGCCGGAAAGCAGCGCCTTCCGCCTGGGCGGGCTGCGCCGGGTCGTCACCGGCGCCAAGGGGCACTGGGAAAACGACCGCGTCTCCGTCACCGTGTTCGGGGCCCGCACCGCGCAGGACCGGCAGATCGTGGAATTCGCGGGCCGCGGGGTCTCGGGCCCCTATGACCTGACGCTCGATGGCTATGTGGAGGGCTCCGAACAGGTGGAGATCCTCGTGCGCGACGAACAGGGCGGCGACATCCTGTCGGCCACGCCGTTGCGCCGCGGCACCGATTACCTGCTGGATTTCTTCCGCGACACCATCACCTTCGATGCGCCCGTGCGGCAATTCGACGGCGACGGCAATCCGGTCTCGGTGCGCGTCACCTTTGAGGCCGAAGAGGACAGCGCCGACCGCTATTGGCTCTATGGCGGAGAGATCAATTACACCCTGACCGACACCACCTCCGTGGGGGTGCGCGCGGTGCAGGCCGATGCGCCGCTCTACAATCCCGCCCGCAGCCGCCTACAGGCCGCCTATATCCGCCATGAGGATCACACCGGCGGGCTGTGGGAGGCCGAGGTCGCGCGCTCCGAAAATGCCGAAGGCATCGCGGGCAGCGCCGCGCGCCTGTCCTATGAGCGCCGCACCGAACGCGAAAGCCTCAGCTTCGAGGCGGTCCATTCGGGCCGGGATTTCGAAGCCGAAGGCAGCCTTGCGCGGGCGGGCACCACCCAGCTGCGGTTCAGCTACGGGCTCGCGCTCGACGATGGCGGCGACCTGTCGCTTTCGGCGGAATACGTCAAGGACCGGGTCGCGCGCAGCGAACGGCTCACCACCGAACTGCTCTATGCGCATCGCTTCACCGAACGCTTCCGTGGCGAAATCGGGATCGAGGTCGAAAGCACCCGGCAAGAGCGCGCCGACCCCGAAACCAGCGCCGCGCTGGTGCTGGGCAGCCACTGGACCCCGCGCACTCGCCCCGACAGCACCATCCGCACCCGCCTGCGGCTGCCGATCGGCGGCGATCCCGCCACCCGCGCCCCGGCGGAACTGACGCTCGGTCTCTACCGGGAGCCGGAACCGGGCTGGCGCGCCTATGCGGAGGTGGAATTCACCTTTGGCGATGAGGGCGTGGGCAATCGCAGCCGGGTCGGGTTCGAATACACACTCACCGACTGGCTCGAAGGCCGGACCGAATTCAGCCGCGCCCCCGGCGCGCTGGAGGAGACCCTGCATCAGGGCGTCGCCGCGACCTATGACTATAGCGAGCTGACCACCTTCCGCGTGGATCTGGAACATTCCCGTCTGGTCGACAGCGGCGCGGACCAACTGACCAGCCTCGCGCTTGGCGCCAAATGGGGCAGCTTCGATGACCGCTGGGTCGGGGATGCCGATTTCGACACCACCATCGAGGAGCGCGGCAACACCTATTACGCCAGCGTCGGTCTGGCCGGGCAGGTCACCCCCGATCTGACGGTGCTGGGACGGACCCGGATCGCGCTCGATCAGCGCGACACCGTCGACAGCCGCCGCATGCGCAGCCGCATCGGGGCCGCCTATCGCCCCATCGCCAATCCCCGGCTGGAGGTTCTGGGCTGGTATGAGCACCGGCTGGAGCAGAAATACGCCCGCACCGAAACCCATATGTGGTCGGTCGATGCCAGCTACGAGATGAACGAGGATCTGCGCGTGAACGGCAAATATGCCGGACAGCATCAGCGCGTCGAACTGCCCGCCCCCGAGGATCGGGAGGACGGCACCGACATCTCCGCCACCACCCAGCTGCTGCAAGCCGGGCTGAACTGGGAATTTGGCGAGGATCGCTTCCAGTTCGGGCTCAATGTCGCGCGGCTCTGGGACAGCCACGGCCATGCCTCGATCGGCTTTGGCGCCGAATTCGGCGTCACCCCGACCGAAGGCGTGCTGCTGGCCATCGGCTATAACAGCCTGCGCGGCGAAGTGGCCGGTCAGGCGGATCTTTATCAGGAGGGCGTCTACCTGCGCTTCAACCTCCTTCTCGACAACAGCCTGTGGGACAGGCTGGACAAGTTTCTCGGCCAGTGACCGGCATATGTCGGCAGTGAGGTGACGTGAGAACGTGACCGGCGCATGTGACCAAGCATGACCGGGGCACAGGGGTCGGTGCGGTATGTCAGGGGCATGCCGGGCTGGCCTTCCGGGACAGGCCCGGAGATCGTTCAACAGGCGCGCCTTTCATGGTCGGGACGGGTCACATCGCATGCGCATCTGCGATGTGGCCCGACAATCCCCCCCCAAAAAACCTTCTCCCGGAGGGGCCGCCCCCTGAGGCAGCTTCGCGCCGATAGGGACTAAAGCGGCATTTCGGGTCGCACAGCCCCTCGGGCCGAGATGGGGAAAGCCGGACCCGGCACATGCATGACACACACACGGCACACGCAGGTCAGGCGCTGAAGGTCACCGCCCCCCCGCCTCCTTCCGTCACCCCGTCCGGCTCTGCCTTCCGCGATCCTCAGCCCTCGTTCGGCGGGGGCTTGTTGAACGACGCATCGGGTGTCCCGGTGAAACATCCCAGCACATGGGGGTAGGACGCGGTGACGACATAACCATAGACGCCGTCCTGCATCATGCCGTTGCACTGATCCAGATCCCCGGACCCTGCCACATACTCCCAATCATCGACAAAGGTGCCGTCATATGTCCCGCCCGGCCCATCGGGGCGCGTGCCTGTCTTCAGCCGGTAGCTCGACCTGGCCGGGCGGATGGTGCCATTGTCGTTAATGTAACTGCCAAAGATCGGAAAGCCGTCCGCCGCAAAGCCGATCACGGGCGAGGCCGCCGTTGGGGTCGCCTGCTCGAACAGGGCCATCGGGTTGCCGTGGTAGTGATAGGTGCCGTCGGGCTGGGTGTGGGCGTTATGCTCATCGGTGCCAAATTCGCCGCCCGGTCCCATCGGATCGTATCTGTAAGGCGTGGCCATGTCGTTGCAGCCGATAAAGCCGTTCCCCACGCCGAAACATCCCGCGGCCATCAGGTCCAGTTTGACGCCGTTCAGGAAAATGGCGTTGTCCGTCTGCAGGCTCAAGGCTGTCGGTGTCTCAGTGGCACGCGGGTCCGCAGGAAGGGTGTAGCTCTGCTCCTGCGGAGAAAACGGATGGGCAAACCGTCCGGTCGCATTGAAATCGTGGTTGGGTACGGCATTGGAGCTGATCGTGCAGGTGGTCCCGTCCGTGGTGATGACGGTGCTGGCGGCGTAGCGCTGCTGTTGCTGCACATCCGTGGCCGTCGCCGTGTTTTCCGCGACATTAGTCCGCGCAGCTTCCGACCCGCTCCGTGAAAATCGCATCCGTTATATCATGGGCCGAGCCGGTGCCGCCGGTCCCGGCCAAGGCCACGAGCGCCCCAAGAACGCTCCCTGTTTTGGGGGTGAAACGCGCGGGGTCGAACATGAGCTAACTCCTTTTTGGGGGCGGGTGCCGCTCTGGGCATCTTGCAAGACCGGAACCGGATTTAACCACCCTTACGTTCGACGGCGGATTTTACGGCGCGCGGCGGGGCAATCTGCCGCCTGCCCGGATCTTGCGCCTGCCCGGATCTTGCGGATGTCCCGAGGCCTCTTAGCCCAAACCGCGCGCGGCCAATCCCCGGCAGAGCCCACCGCCTTATGCGGCGCGCGCGCTGGGGCGGGCAGGCGTCGCTAAAATCCTTTGCAAAAATCTCGCCTCGCGGGTCTTGCGAGGCACGGACTCCGCCGCAGGGGGGCAAATTTCGAGGGGGCGTTCACCTCTTGTGAACAGGCACCCTATACCTTCGCGCCACTGCCTGTCGGCTTGCGCCTGTGACCTGCGCAGCCGGGCGGGGTCATACTGTTTTCGTGCCCCACCCCCTTCACCGGCGCCCCGGCCGGTCCCCGCCCCCTGCGGGGTTTGCCGGCGACTGCGCTTATCGGAGAACGTCATGCTGACACCTTACGCCCCTGTGTCTACCCCTGCCCCCTCCTTTGCGCCGCGCGGCGCCGCTTTGCTGCGGCTGCCCCGGCATCCGCTGCTGCAATTGCCGGGTCTCGTGCTCGCGGGTCTGCTGCTGATGCCGCAGCCCGGCCACGCCGCCGCCGGCCTGCATATGAGCGTCGTCTCTCCCGGCGGCGACAGCCCCGTCTCCGCCCGCACGCTGGGCCGCACCAGCGATGCCGCGCTTGGCTGGGATCGCGCGCCCGCGCTCGACATCACTTTCTGGAATGGCTGGGAGGATATCGAAAGCCTCGCCCTCGGCCTGCGCCCGATCGAGGCCGCCGCCCCGCCGCGCCTGACCTACCGGCTCAGCACGAAAGGCGCGCCGCGGCAGCTGGAATTCTCGCCCCTGCGCGCCGATCCCCGCGCCGCCCGCCTGCGCCATCTGGTGGGCTATGCCGAGGCCCGGCGCGATGGCCATGACGCGGTGCAATACGGCGCCCGCATCCGCCCGGCCAAGAAACCCACCCAGATGACCCTCGCCGAGATCGAGGCATGGACCCGCGCCACCCCCGGCCAGCACCATGCCATCGGACGCTATCAGTTCATCCCCAAGACCCTGCGCCGCCTGACCCGTCAGGCCGGGCTTGCGGGCAGCACCCGTTTCACCCCCGCCGTGCAGGATGCGCTGGCCGACATGCTGCTGGAGGAGGCGGGCTTTACCGCGTTCCGCAAGGGGCAGCTGGGGCGGCGCGCCTTCATGCGCAACCTCGCGCAGATCTGGGCAGGCCTGCCCCTCGCCAACGGGCGCTCCTACTACCACGGCCATGCCGGCAACCGCGCCACCATCACCTGGGCCAGCTTCGACACCGAGATCCGCCGGATCTTTGCCAAGTGAGCCCCCGGGCGGCGCCGTGCTCCCCTCTCCTCAGGCGCCGCCCTCCTTGTTTCGTTTTCCGGAGGTTTCCCCATGACCCTGCATCCGACCCATCCCGCCCGCGCCGCGCAGATCCGCGGCCATGCCCGTGACCGGCAATTCGGCTGCGTGCGCACCGGCGCCTATAGCGTCGTGCAGGGCGATCTTCTGTGGGAGGAAAACGGTGTTGCCTGCGTGCAGGTCTATTCGCGCCTTTTCATCGGCGAGAAGGTCTGACCCTCCCCGCGCAGGAAAACGGTCCCCCCCCTGCATCCTCCCGGCCCTGACGCGGCGTGCGCGCGGGTCGCGTGCGTGG
>CEVM01017479.1_pt1 | contig 30351 bp, 31 predicted proteins | sample 531481 | NCBI WGS metagenome assembly CEVM01 (sample SAMEA2623649, study PRJEB7988) | marine metagenome | biome: marine biome (ENVO:00000447); feature: mesopelagic zone (ENVO:00000213) & marine oxygen minimum zone (ENVO:01000065); material: "saline water (ENVO:00002010), including plankton...
TATAGTCAACATTGTATGATAAAAAGAATATTTTATATTCTACTGTAATAATTTTAGCAGGCCTAATGATATAAATGGTATATAAGTAATTGCTAGAACTACTAATACACTCAATAGAAAGAATGGAAGTGTAGCTTTATAGACTGTAGGCATGTCTTTCTCAAATCTGTAAGCAGATAGAAAGAGATTCATGCCCACAGGTGGCGTTAAATAACCTAATTCTAAATTTGCTATAAAAATTACTGCTAAATGTACAGGGTGTATATCAGGAAACAAGCTAATTAATGGAGTAATTAAAGGAACAATAATTATAATTGCTGAGAAAATATCCATTAAACATCCAACGACAAGTAATAGAATATTTAACAAAAGTAAAAATACATATTTCGATGAAATATTTTGCTCAACCCAATCCATTAATAACATTGGTATCTGCGCATCAACAAGGTAGCTAGTGAATCCCATAGCCACTCCTAGAATAATGAGCACCCCCCCTATTAACGTTGCACAATCTAAAACTATTCTGGGCATATCATTAAATTTCAAATCTTTATAAACAAATACTTCAATTAATAGTACATAAATAACTAAACTAGCGGAAGTTTCGACTAATGTTGTATATCCACCAAATACGCCAAATAGTATTAAAATTGGTATAATTACTTCCCAAAAACTATTTTTCAACTCTTTGATAATATTTTGAATATCAAAAGATTGTCGTTCAACATGTTGAGAATACCCTTGAAATATGGAATATCCCGCAATTACAAGAGCAATAATTATTCCAGGAACAAGGCCACCAATAAACAAATCCTTTATTGAAACACGAGCGGTTACTCCATAGATAATTAAAGGCAAGCTGGGAGGAAATAGCAATCCAAGAGATCCAGCAAGAGTAATAAGTCCTAAAGAAAATAATTCTGAATACCCTTCTTTTTTTAATAATGGGAAAAGTAATCCTCCTAAAGCAAGAATCGCCACGCCAGATCCGCCAGTTAATGCTGTAAAAAACCCACAAAGAAACACAATCACAATCGGTGTCCCACCTGGAATCCATCCAAATGCAGCTCTAAATAAATAAAAAATTCTTTCAGAAGATCGACTTTCAGCCAATATATATCCTGCTAATGTAAATAATGGAATTGTAGGTAAGGTTGGAGAAACAACTATTCGATATGTTTCGGCGGAAATAGCAGATATTGGTGTGTAATCATGCCAAAAGAAAAGAACTGCTAACCCTCCTAAACCAATAAAAATGGGTGCCCCATAAAACATGGAAAACAAAATAAAACCAATAGAAATCCATAAAAAATAAACACTACCACGAAATACATCATAGTTACCAATAACAACAAATAAAATTCCAATTAATAACATTAATATTCGAAATAGTTGTTCTTTAGAACTTTTTAAAAATATTTGAAAAGCTATAAGTAAAAAACCTATAGGCATAATCAATTGAATAAACCATCGATACACGCCAGGCGATATTTGTATCGGATAATTATATTCGATCATCACCAAGCTTATACTACCCCAGAACAATGCTACGATAATCACAAATGATATATTTTTTGCTATCCACCGACCATTGCTAAAAACACTATCAGGAGAAAATAATGGCTCTCTAGTTAGTGAAAGTAGTTTATTTTGCCTTGTTGCCAACACTGCACCTATGAACCCTATCCATAATGTCATATGTTGTACCAAAATTGGAGAAGCAGGAATTCCAGGACGCCCTAGGATTCTTGTAATAATTTCAACTGCTGGGAATATTGCAAGAATGCTAAATACGCCAATAGTGAGAATATTCTCAGACCTTTTTATATATTCTTTTATTTTCATACTTAAATAAATATTTTATTTAGGTTTTCTATTCATTATTTCTTGAACAGTATCATATAATTCAACAGGAATATACCCACCTCGAATTTCGTCTGCCCAAGAACCTACAAACTCTTTCCATACTTTTAACTCGCCAGGTGTTTGACGATGAACTTTGAGCCCATATTCTTCCATAGCTGAAATTGCTGCTTCACCACCATCTCTAATTACGTTTGTTTTGGATTCAATAATTGTTTTTGATATTGATATCATCGCCTTTTGATATTCAGGTTTTATTCTATTCCATGTTCTAGAATCAATGATTAAAGCGCCAGTCAATAACCCCCACTTCATATCTAACATATAATTAGCTATTCCAAATAATTGTTGAGATAATGCAAAAATAGACACGGTTGGAGCTGATTGAATTAAACCGGTCTGTAAACCTGGCATAATATCCGTAGAAGCTAATGGAACAGGTTGAAAACCGCCTTTTTTCCATAATTCGGCTGCTTTATATCCACCTGCCCATACAAACATCTTTAACTTTTTTAAATCTTCAGGATAAACAACTGGTTCAGTTGAAAAGTGATGCACCCAACCAACATCAGCCCAAGTTAGCAATTCAAAACCATTATTATTCATGCCTCTACGTATCCTATCATCCATCTGAGATCTCATCCATTCTACATCATCATAATTATCATATACTAACGGCAAGGAAAATACATATACATCTGGATTAATTTCATGTAAACCTTCAGTAGAAACAGCTGCAGCATGAAATTGACCTAACCTTATTTTTCTTATCATGTCTCGCTCATCACCTATGATACCTCCAGGATAAACGCGCAGAATAACTTCTCCATTGGTAGCTTTTTTCCATTGTTGACCCATCTCAATAAGCATACCATGGTATACTGTGCCTTTAGGAGCTAGACTTGCCATTTTAATAATTATTTTTTTTGCTGATAAATTACATATACAAAAACATACAATGATAAATACTATTTTTTTCATTTAATAAAATAACTCCTCTGTTCTATTAAGTAACCATTGCGCCCTTTGCTTGGCCATATAATTACCTAGTTCCAATTCTTTTACTTCTTTTTCTTTTGATTTAATTACCAAATCGAGCAACTTAATAAATTCTGAGCGATTTTGTTGCAACACTAAAACATTCTCTGCATAACTGACATGTGAGCTTAAATCCATACCGTTCGAAGCTTTTAAAGCTAAATTGTAATAATTAGTAGCAATATTTACGCCAACATACTCTTTCTCTCTTACGCCATTGCTATTATAATAACCGTTAACCTCAGATTCTTTTCCAAACCGATTATATCCACCTAAATAGCCATTCATATCCCAATCTCTTTCAGGGGAGTCTGATATCGTGGTGGCATAAGGTATCATTACCGAGTAGAGAGATCCATAATTCCATGTTGGATTTAGTTCAAGTGCTTTTTCAATTAATTGACCTACTTTTGGTAAATGTATGACCCATTGAGGATTTCCACGACTAGAACTTACTGCCCCACCATATGCAGCTGATAACCAATACAAAGCTTCAACATCATCTTTTGTAAATTCTATATCAGTATAATTCTTTTGTCTTAACCAATCATCAAAAGTTGGATATTTTACAATAAGATATTTATTTCCTAAAAAGACTGCTCTTTCAAAATACTTATTTGCTTCTTTATATAAATCAATCCCTGCTTGATAATCTTCATCTAAAGTCTTTTCCGCATTTTCCATAACAAAACCAAATCCAGTCATTGTTAAGAATATTGAATGTTTTAATAATCTATCAGATGAAATTTTTGAATAGTCTTTTTTTAGTATAGAATTAGATCTCTTCATCATAAATGACTCAACAGTTTTAGGAGTAGATTTCAGAATTGATGTTGTTGAACAAGACTGATTAAAAAAACAAAATATGACGATGATTATAGAGAATATATTATCAGTCTTAAATTGAACAACTAATAGTAATCTATTCTGTATCAGTTTTGATCTCGTAATTCCGGGTATAAAGGAAAAGATTTGCATAATTCTTTTACTTCGGCTTTCACAGAAGAAAGTTTTTGATCATCATTTGGGTTTTTAAGCACTGCATCAATTAAAGATACAATTTTTTTCATATCATCTCTTTGCATTCCTCTTGTAGTAATAGCAGGAGTACCAATTCTAATACCACTTGTAATGAATGGACTCTTCTCATCAAAGGGGATCATATTTTTATTAACAGTGATACCTGCCTTCTCTAAAGATTCTTCTGCAGCTTTTCCAGTAATATCTTTATTTGTTAAATCAATAAGGATAACGTGGGTATCTGTTCCACCAGATACAAGTTGATAGTCTCTGGTAATAAATTCATCAGCCATAGTCTTTGCATTATCAATAATTTGTTGCGCATATACTTTAAATTCAGGTCGCAAAGCTTCTCCAAAGGCAACCGCTTTCGCTGCAATAATATGCATTAATGGACCACCTTGAACTCCAGGCATCACGGAATTATCTAAAAGCTCAGAAATTCTCTTTACTCTTCCAGATTTCGGTGCAACTATATCCCAAGGATTTAAATCATCCTTTCCCATCATAATCATTCCACCGCGAGGTCCCCGTAAGGTTTTATGGGTAGTAGTTGTGATTACATTGCAAAAAGGTACTGGAGATGGATGGATTCCAGCCGCAACCAGACCTGACGGGTGTGCAATATCCGCCATTAGATATGCACCAACATCATCAGCTATTTGCTTAAAATCTTGAAACTCGATAAACCGAGGATACGCTGATCCACCGCAGATAATTAATTTTGGCTTATGTTTTCTCGCTAACTTAATAACTTCATCAAAATTAACTAATCCAGTATCTTTATCGACTTGATAAAATATTGAATTATATAATTTTCCTGAAAAATTTACTTTGCTACCATGGGTAAGATGACCTCCATGTGCTAAATCAAGCCCTAATATCGTATCACCGGGTTTGACAAAAGTCATTAAAACAGCCATATTAGCCTGCGAACCGGAGTGTGGTTGCACATTTGAGTACTCTACCCCAAATAATCTTTTCGCTCTATCATTTGCTAGATTTTCTGCCTGATCAACAAACTCACAACCTCCATAATACCGCTTCCCTGGATATCCTTCTGCGTATTTATTAGTCATTATACCTCCAGCCATCTCAAGTACCGGGTAACTAACAAAATTTTCTGATGCAATTAGCTCGAGAGTGGTGTCCTCTCTTACTATTTCATTAAATAAAATATTAAAAAGTTCAGGATCCGAGGTTTTAAGCTCTGTGTTAGTCATGACAGATCATATATTACCAGCTAGTATCTTTTTCTAATTTTTTTTCTACCCATTTATAACATTCTGTATCTGGTTTTATATAACCTTGTTTTTTCTTATTAGCATCAAGCATAAACCATTGTGAGCGACCGAATAGAACTTCATTCTCTTCAAGCCATAAAAGTGAATTATGAAATCTTCTATAATCATTTTCTTCTGCTAATTTAAAGCTTTGATATGCCAACGATGCAATTATCCTATCATCAATAGAAATATCTGTAGATCTACATTCTTGAAAGGATTTATAATAAACATTCCCTCGCTGACCATAAGCCTCACCTGATTTAGATGATATAATTGCTTTTTCTGCCCATCTCATTGCTTTACCATAGTTTCCAGCTGCTATATTTACATCAGATACTTGAATTGCAACTTTAAAATCACGAGGATCAAGCGCATGTAATTCTTCATAAGCATTGGATGCATTATCATAAAGATCTGCTCTATCATAGGCCAAACCTAATTTGCGATATGCTACTTTACTGGTTTTATCTTGTAGAATTACCTGCTGCAAAACATCAATTGCATCTTCCGGTCTATCAGCATTTAATAAACGTTCAGCAAAATCTAATCCATAAGAAACATTATCGGGATTATTTCTGAAACGTTCTCCATAAATTTGAAGAGGATCTCTACCTGTAAGCTCGTACACTCTTGCTATATCTCCTTGCGCATTTTCATTGTTTGGATCAAGATCTAATATTTGTCTTAATATATCAATTTGATCATCATAGAGACCTTGTCCTCCATACAGTTTTGCCAATTCTGCCTTAACAGATATATCATCAGGAATAAGGTCAGATAAACGACTATATTCCATTATTTGCTGTTCAAGCTTTCCTTGTTTTTTATAAGAATATGCGAGACGTTTGCGAAGATTTATATTGTCTGGTAAAAGTTGTAATCCTTTCAAAAGCACATATTCCGAGCTATCAAATCTTCCTAAATACTCAAAAGCAATAGCGTAGTATTGGTATACTTCCTCAGGGTCATCTTGATCGCACCTATATTTAATAATATCGCCATAAATTCTAACAGTGGATTCCCAATCTCGATTCTTATAATACTCAGCAGCACTACTCATTTTCCTTGGACACATAACAGCACGAACTGAATCCCAATATGCTTGTTCTTTTTCATTATTATCTGATTCTGAAGCATCTGGTGGCGGGATACACATCATGCTAAATATAACTAGAATGAAGATTGAAAGAATTTTCAAATTATATTTCATATTATTACAAAAAGTTATCATTATTTTTTAGCCCTCCGTTTAACAAACCATATATCTCCTATAGTAAGACCTATATTGAAATTCGTAATGAATTTATCATTATTTATTGAATCAGATCTATTGATGAGATTTAAACCAAAATCTAATTGATTTTTCGTTAAACCAAATTTTACTCCAAGCCCAATAGATAAGCCTATATCATTATAATCATATTTGACAAATTTATTATCATTTAATATGTACTTTTTCAAATTATATTCGCGAAAAAATATTCCAGATCTAAAATGTACGCTTTCATACCAATATCGGGGTAAAGACCTAGCGAATCTTATAGCAGATATATTAATATGCCGATAATCTATCAATTGATAATTCATATTTGATAGTATATTATTTTGATTATTTGCTAAATCAGACCAATCTGAGAGTTCAGCCTGCAAATTCAACATTTCCGTTAATTCAAGATTAAAACCAATAGCATATTGAGATGGTATGAATTGATTATTAAATTCAGATTTCAATGCTGAAGGCGGTATGGAATCATTGCCAGCTGGTTGCGGATAATCATTAATATCGTAATAACCATTATTATTTATATCTTCAAAAGGGTAAAATGAATAATTATTTATTCTAAAAGGATTCAATACAGAATTAAATGATATACTTATTGTTAGACTTCGGTTACCAATATAAAATCTATCAGAAGTTAAGTATCCGTTAATTAACGTACCATTATAGATATTTCGTTGATTGTAAATATAATTAACACTGTTTTCTCCATCTTCATCTGTCACGCCATCAAAATCATCATCTAGTCCATTATTTCCTTCATTAAGAGAATAAGCTATCTGATTTCTACTAGAGCCAAAAAGATAATTAAACTTTAAAGCTCCTTTTTCTGTATTTGTAAATCTTGCAGATAGAGAAAAAGAAAAATCTGATATCCCTCCGCCTCCATTGATCATTCTATTAAAATTAAGTGTATCCTGCTGTATATATTTAATTTCAGTATTATTTGATTTTAAAGAGTATAATTGTGAGCTGTACGGCTGAAAACCAATTCCAATAGCATATCTACCTTGTATTGGAAGAATAAATTGAAATTGATTTAATCCAGATAGAATATTCTCCCGATTATTCAATTTATCCTCAATTTGCACTCCACCATAATTAATCGAGACATAAGCAAAAGGCATATTTGTCCAAGTAGAAGGATTACTTAGAGAGACATCCCTTTGAAAATTAGGCATTAGGCCTATACTTCCAGTTCCAATTACAGATGCATTATGTGATAAAAACATTTCACCAACCCCATATGCACTATATACATCCTGAGCATAAATAAAGGAAAACAATATTATTAATAGCTGATAATATTTTTTACGGAGAAACATAATGGATAAGTAATTCTGGGTTTAATGAATCAATTAATGAAGAGTGTGAATATAGAGAGTAAAGATTAAAGGGATTTGAAGTATTGATAACCTCAAGTTTTAATCCATAATTCGAAACATATCCAAAATGAATCAATTGTAAATATTCTCTAATATTTAAAATAACCTTTCCATTATTAGAAATATTTACAACTGGTAGTATATTGGAAATCACATCAATCGGGTCCTCTAATAAAACGCCTTGAAGTTGTTCATAATGTATTGTATCAGCAACAGGTTGTACTTGCAAATAAAAATTAGATTGCGTTGTATCAAAAGGATAATGAAATGATAATTCAGCTTTCGTAATGATCGATTGCTCAGGTAATGGCAATAAAAAAGAATCTAAATCTGATATTTCTATCAATCCTTTATAAGATAGTCCTCTGCCTAAAGTTAATTGGCCTGGAACACTAGACACCGTAGGGGGAATTATTATGGATAAATCATCAGTGGAAATAAACTCATGGGACAACGTATCTACAGAAACTGAATCAGATGTTGAATCTATATATGTTGTATCATGAGTGAAAATATGTAATTGTGGAGCAAATGCAAAACCTGATTCACTACTTTTAAAGGATAACGTATGTGATAAATCAAATTTGGGCTTTATCATTAAGGTCCTATTTTGATTTATATTAGAAGAATCAATAAATGTTTGGATAATATTTAATACATTGAATGAAAGCGTAGGATATATAGTCTCAGTAGAATCTGGCAATCTTTGAAACAATCTTCCACTAGATACATATTCTGAAGAAAGCTCGCTTTCAATTAAATTTAAATAATTACTATTAGATTCATTGAAAATAGAATCTCCAGAATTTGGAAAATAATACAAATCAAATATCATACCTGTTTCAATCGTATCGCTATTAAATGTTAGTATAAATTTTGCGCTATCAATTTCAACAGTGGAGTCTAAAAATGAATCAAATGTCTCAGATGTATTGATGCTGTTGCTTTGAACCTTAAATAGTGCAAAAGGATTTTGAAATCCACTAGAGTCTGTTCCTAAATATAAAAGTGTAGAGTTACCGAGCTCTGGAGGCGTTTGATAATTAAAACCCATTATCGAAGAAATGGATAATGTATCATGCATCATACCTGGATTATTCAAATCAGCTGAAACAGTGTTTTTCAGACAACCAGATATTATAACCAATAGAGAAAAACAAACAGAAAGATGAATATTTTGCATAAAATAATATTAGTAATACGACAGATTAACTATAAAGTTTCTGCAAACCATTATCAATCTTTGCAGCGACCTTTTCATAATCTGGAGATTCATCAGAAGTTTTAATAATTAACATCTTACTTTTATTGATATTAGGTAGTTTTATTAACTTTTTTGACACCTCATTAGCTGGTGTATCTATAGCAATAATTAAATCTACGTTTTGAGCCGCAGCTTCATATGCATTAATTATACCTTTGTTTATCCCTCCAGGTTCAGTTAAGCCAATTTTAGAAAATAAACCTTTTTCAATATCCAAATATTCTTCCTCATAGTTATGCACAACAAGAATTGATTTGATATTTCCATAAAAATCATCATCTTTATAATGTTGTTTGTAAAATGCTGAAACCAATGCAGACTGCCAATTATTGCACCACATTAAATCAGGCTTCCAGAACAAATGAGGTAGTATAGCCAAAGATGCTTTGGAAAAAAATGCAAATCTTTCATGAATATCCGAAATTACTCTGCCATTCTTTGCTTTATATATCAAGTTGGTCAAAGGTTTAAATCTTTTAGTATCCTCTAAAAAATAAACTTGAACACGTGTCTTAGGGATAAATGCGCTTTTTGCCGAAGCAATAACGTTTTCTTTTCCAAATTCAAATGGTATTTCTCGCAATCTAATTACTTCTCTAAGAATATATTTTCTTTCACTCACATATCCATACTTAGGAATAATTGTTCTAATATCATGTTCTTTATCCTGTAATAGCAATGGCACCTTAGCAGAAAATTCCGCCAAAGATGAAGTATTTGCGAACGGAACTATCTCAGTAGTCAAATAAAATATTTTTAATTTCATATATAATGGAAATTTATTCTAAGCTTAATTGCTTTAGTGATTCTTTAGCTCTACTAAAATATTCACTACTTGGAAAATAATCAACCATACGTTGATACTCTTCACGAGCTTTCACCAGGTTTCCAAGACTTTGAAAAGAAAGAGCGAGTTTTAATTGAGAGTCATCATCTTTATCAGTTCCTGGGAAAGTAAATACCTTTTCAAATTCTAATATGGATCTCTTATAATTCTTTGTTGAATAATAACATTCAGCTAACCAATACTGACTGTTATCAGCTAGTTCATTTGAAGGGTCCTCTATTACTAAATTTGAAAAACCAGTTATAGCTTGACTATAATCACCATTCTGATAATAACTTAAAGCTTCGATATACTTTTTTTTGTACTCTACCGGACTAATTTTAGATTTGATATTGGCTTGTTGTTTATCAGAACGCAAACTATACATTTCTGTAAAACTATTCGTTAACGTAATAATCTTATTCTCAATCATTACTAATTGAGCGAGAATTTCAAAATTTGTACTATCAGTGTAGATAGATTTATCTTCTAACATCCTAATTTTATTTTGAAGAGTATTTATACGATTTATAAGTAAAATCGCAACAGAATCAGTCTGTTTTTTTGCATCAACGGTAGCTCTTAATGTGTTTCTTAGATCAGGTAATAAAATACTAATTTGGGTTTCTAGTGAATCAGTTCTTACTCTTTCACGATCTATCTTTGCATTCAATCTTTTTAATTCTCTTTTTATATCTGTCTGTTGCGCAAAGGAAACCTCGATGGTTAAAATCATCAAAAAGACGCAATAAATAGTAAAATATAATATAGATTTATTGAAAATAGGATTTCTCATATGTGTGTGAATGATACAAAAGTTAATGCGCAATCTAGCTATCTATGATACCAACATCAATTCCTTTTAATAGTTACTCAATTGTCTCCATCCCCATTTTAATAATTAAAGACACCATTACATAACAGGATAATAAAAAAGAGCCACCAGCTGATATAAATGGTAAAGGTAGACCTTTCACTGGAATCAAACCTGTAGACATAGCAGTATTTACAAACACATGAGACAAAAATATTGTTGCAATTCCAATAAGTACTAACCCAGCAAAACGCTCTTTCGAATAATAAGCTAGATTTACAATTTTCAATATAAAAAGAGCAAAAACCAATAGCATAAATGCTATTGTTATAAAACCAAATTCCTCCCCAATAACAGAAATGATAAAGTCAGATTCTTGAACTGGAAGAAATTTTAAATGCGTCTGCGTTCCTTCTCCCATTCCTTTACCAATAAAACCACCAGATCCAATTGCAACTTTACTTTGTATTGTTTGATATGCTGCTCCAAGAGGATCTAATTCTGGATTAAATAAAGTCAAAATTCTTTTTTGTTGATAAGGTCTTAATCCATTCCATATTAAAGGAGCCAATAATCCTAGAAATATATTTACAAAATACAAAACTATGCCAAAAATCAAATTTGGTCGAGCAATATATATAATTATTCCCATAATAATAGCCCATGATGTAAAGGAAACATTGTGAAATGCTGTTCCAATACTAAAAATCGGAGCCATAAGCATGAATAGATGGAATGGTTTAGATCCTACCCAGTATAACATAGGAAATACTGGAGTTAGTAAAATTAATGCAGTTCCAAGATCTGGTTGCTGAAGAATAATTGCAGCTGGAAACAAAGCAATTAAAATAGGAAATATTAATGTAGGGAACTTTTTTATTTCTAAGTTATGATCGGAAAGGTATTTTGCTAAAGATAACACTACAATCCATTTAGCAAATTCTGAGGGCTGAAAAGCAACTGGGAGCCCAATATTGATCCAACGATGCGTACCAGCTATGGTACTTAATAAGAATGGAACAGTAACAAGTAATAAAATTACACCATAAGCTAAATAAATATATTTATGTATTATATATTTTGGGATAAATAATATTATTAAGAACCCACCAATTGCAGGAATCATAAAAAGTAATTGCTTAGTAAACGCAGTTATTGCAATAACACCAAATTGATTTACACTAATACTAAATAAAGCAATCAAACCAATTAGTGTTAGCACTAATGGTAAAAGCAAAACTGATAATGGGAAATTTTGCGATGAACTATATGTTGCTTTTAACACTATTTAACGCAATACGGTCAAGATTATTATTAAATATATATTTAAATGCAGAGCCTGCAAGAGGAGCAGCTATTTTTCCCCCACTACCACCATTCTCAATTAACAGTACTATTGAAACCATTTTCTTTCCTTTTTCAGCGTAACCAACAAACCAGGCATGGTCATCGCCATGTGGATTTTGAGCAGTGCCTGTTTTGCCATAAACTTTAAGACCGCTCATTTGTGGATTCGCAGATCTCCCTGTCCCTTTTACACTATTTACTGTGTTAAATAAATAATTTTGAATATTCACCCAAGTTTGATCTTTAAGACTTATTTTGGTAACAGGTTCTGGGGTTTTATTCAAATTAAAATGTGGAACAAAAGTCTTTCCATTAGTAGCTATCTTATTAATATATACGGATAACTGAATAGGAGTAACTAATAAATCCCCTTGACCTAAAGCCATATTTAATAGATGCCCTCGAGACCACCCTCTGCTGGTATATCGTTTATTCATATAATCTCTAGTTGGAAGTAATCCAACTAATTCAGTTGGTAAGTCAATCCCAGTTTTAATTCCGAAACCAAAATTTCGACATAGGTTAATAAATCTATTCATCGATATTCGTTGTACCGATTGATAAAAAAATATATTACATGACTGAGCTATTGCTTGCTCTAAATTTACTTTCCCATGACCACTTACCTTCCAACACTTAAATAACCTATCTCCATATTGATATATTCCAGAGCATTCAATAACCTCATCATCTTCAATCATTAATCCTTCTAATAATGCAATTGCAGTAATCATTTTAAATGTGGATCCTGGTGGATAAAGCCCATTAGTTATTCTATTTAATAATGGTTTTCTTGGATCATTTACCAAATTACGCCATTCATGCAAACTTGTATTTCCTGTAAAAATTTCTGGAGAAAAGTCAGGTGAACTAACAAAAGATAATATCTCTCCAGTTAATGGATCTGTAATAAGGACCACACCTTTGAATTTAGACATCAATTTTTCCATTGTCTTTTGTAATCCAAGATCTATCGTTGTAAATAAATCTTTACCAGGAAAAGCTTTTATATTAGCGATTCCTTTTACTGAGCCTACTTCTCTTCCAAAAGCATCTACTTGAGAATATGAAACGCCTTTTGTCCCTTTGAGTAAATATTCATATTGCTTTTCAATGCCTTGCCATCCAATCAAGTCACCTACATCGTATTGGATATCACTATTAATATTATTCAAAAGTGATCTATCAATCTCTTTTACATATCCTAAAACATGACTCATACCAACTTTAGATGGGAAGGATCTTTCAGCAAGCTGACTATAATTAACTCCCATTAGCTCATGTTTATGTTCTTCAATACAACTTAATTCATCAAATGATAAGTCCTTTGTTATTCTTGATGGTATAAATCTTCCTCTATAATAACGTTTAAAATTTCTTTTTAATAACGAAGTGTCTGTACCCGTACAGCTGCTTATGATAGAAAAATTATTATTATTAATCTCATTTGGCAAAGCTGTTAAAATATAAGTAGGGAAATTATCTACTAGGACATGACCGTTTCGATCTAGGATCAGACCTCTTGGAGCAGAAACAGGTACTGCTCTAATACTATTAATATCAGATCTTTTTTTATATTGTTTATATTCAAATAATTGTATTTGAGCAAAACGAATTAATAAAATTAGAAAAACAAAAGAAATAAATAAGTAAGCAGTTAACATCCTTGATCTAGGAACAAGATTCTTTGATTTAAGCATTCTGCACTTCTTTAATTGGAAAGAAATATTGCAATACTAAAAGGAAAAATAAAGTATACATGAATGAAGCAAACCACCTAAAAATAAATTGTAGCTTATCTATTTCAAATAATAATTGATATTTGATATAAGTAAATACCATAAAATGAAATGCGATTATGATTATCCACATAGAATGAAAAACAAAAGGTGATAAACGATTATATTTATTTTGTAGATATCCAGCAAGAAACCCAGTTAAAGAGTACGCAAGTGGGCTGATTCCAAAATATGATACCATAGGAGTAAAATCAACTAATAAACCTATACAAAAACCAGCTATAACTCCATAATATGGACCAAAATAAAGCCCAAAATATAAAATATAAATAACTATAAAATCTGGTTGATAATATCTAATAGTGAGTATATCAGAAAGAAGATATTGAAAAATAAATATTAATACTAGAAGAGACCATGTTTTTGCATCTTTCATAATTTATTAATCCACTATAACAAATAAATTCATAATTGATCCAATATTTTCATTAATTTTAACAATAACGGATTTCTGAAATCTGCCTCTCTCATCTGTAATTTTTATTACCTCTCCAACAGGTAGATCACTTGGAAAAATGTCACTAAACCCCGATGTTACGATCTGATTACCAACTTCTACATTTGAGTTTTTCTGTACCTCTTTTATCAAATATAGATCTTTATCTAGCCATCGTAATATCCCTGTTGAATTTGACGGTTTAATTCGAACGCTTAAACGAAATGTGACATCATTTATTAATTGAACAATTGATTCGCTTTCACCAATAATTACAGTTTTACCAATTATTCCATTAGGTGTCATAATTGGATCGTTAACAGAAACTCCAGATTCACTTCCAATATCAATTGTTAATGACGATGATAAATGTGGTGAAGCTCCCATATTAATCACACGTGCAGGGTATATATTTAGCTTACTTTCACGTTTAAAATTTAGCAATTTTTTTAATCGACTATTTTCATCCAGTAAATGTCTCATTGATTCTAATTGAAAAGAAAGTTGAAGGTTCTTCTCTCTTAATAACGAAGCCTCTTCCTCTATTAATGTCATTGTTCTCACCCAAGTAATAGGAGAATATATATAAGTAAAAAAACGGTTTGCTTTACTTCTTAATAATCTAATATTATCTGAGTCACCATTAGCAAGCATCATTAAAGATAATATGATACTAAAAATTAGCGCAAAAATATCCTTATGTTTTATAAGTATGAGGTAAAATGTCCTCATAGGAAAAGGTACTAGATTAAGACCGCTTCGTATTTTTTTATATCTTCTAAAACCATACCAGTTCCTCTAACAACAGAAAGAAGCGGGTCTTCTGCAATATTGACAGGAACATTAGTACGTTCTCTAATAATTTGATCCATACCCTTTAGTTTACTTCCACCACCAGTCATAATTATACCTCTATCAAGAATATCAGCTGATAATTCAGGCGGGGTGCGTTCAAGAGCTTTTTTAACAGCTTCAACAATCATACTAACTGGATCTTTTAAAGCCTGCCTTACTTCATCAGAAGTAACTTCAATAGTTTTGGGTATTCCCGAAACAAGATCTCTACCTTTAACGGATATAGTTTCACTCTTAATTCTCATTGCTGAACCAACAGATATTTTTATAGCCTCAGCTGTTGAAATACCAATATCAAGTTTATGCTCATTTCTAAACCATTGGACTAAAGCCTCATCCATTTCATCGCCAGCAACACGTATCGTTTCTTTTGTCACAACACCAGAAAGTGCTATAACTGCTATTTCAGTTGTTCCACCGCCAATATCAACTATTATATTTCCTACTGGCTGCGAAATATCTAAACCTATTCCAATAGCTGCTGCAACAGGTTCTTCAATAAGGAAAACTTCCCTCGCATTTGCTCGTAAACCAGAATCTTTTACTGCTCTTCTTTCAACTTCAGTTACTCCTGAAGGTACGCATATGACCATCCTCATTCTTGCCAAAGGACTAATATTAATCTTTCTAATAAACCCTAAAAGCATACCATCCGTCATGTCAAAGTCAGCTATTACGCCATCTCTCAGAGGTCTAATAGTTTCTATATCTCTATGAGTACGACCAAGCATTGCTTTTGCTTTATTGCCAACAGCAATAATATTCCCATCATTAACAGATCGAGCTACAATAGATGGTTCATTAATCATGACACCTTTTCCCTTCATCCATAATAAAGTATTTGCAGTACCTAGGTCAATTGCTATATCACCAGATAACCAGTTTAAAGGGTTAGTAATATTTGATAAAAAACTCATAACGATTATTAATTAAGAAATACCTCGAATTTCTTAAGATGCAAATTAACAATTCGATTATCAATATGCTTCATTTATTCAAATTATATTATTTTAATCTATTAATTCAATATAGCTCTGCTCTCCTAGAAGATATCTTGACTGACTATTTTTATTATTAGAACTAACAATTTTAACGTTTTTACCTAACAAAGAAGATTTGATATTACTATCCACACAATCTATTACACATCCTTCCATTATAATGGAATATTCAACTTTACTGCTCGTAATTTTGCAATTGGCCCCTATAGCAGTATAGGGACCAATAAATGAATCCTTAATAACAGTATCATTATCAATAATTGCGGGTCCATTAATCTTTGAGTTAATTATTTGACTATTATTACCAATAATAACTTCTCCTGATATAGTTGTCAAATTATCTACAGATCCATCGTTTTTTTCTTTAATATTATCTAAAACAAGACGATTAGCATCTAATAAATCAGATGGTTGTCCTGTATCCTTCCACCATCCAGTAATCTCCGAGTAGCTTACATCATATCCATTCTCTATTAGAAATTGGTGTGCATCAGATATTTCTAATTCTCCTCTTTTAGAGGGCTTTATACTATTAACAGCTTCAAAAATATTGCTATCATATAAATAAATTCCCGTGACTGCAAGATTGCTCTTTGGAGAGATTGGCTTCTCTTTTATTCTTACAATGCGATCATTAATAACTTCTGCAACTCCAAATCGATTAGGATTAGGAACCTGACTTAAAACTAAATGACAATTTGATTTCATTCTTTTAAAATCATTTATAAATGATTTAAGTCCACCAATAAGAATATTATCTCCCAAATAAAATATAAAATTATCACTGCCTATAAATGATTGGGAAACCTTTACCACATGTGCAAGACCAAGAGGTTGATCTTGTTCTATATAAGTAATTTCGACACCAAAACCTTCACCATTACCAAAAATATTTTGAATCGATTTATCATTCGCATTTATAATGATGCCAATTTCATAGATTTCTGCTTCTTTAAGATAATCTAATGCATATTGAAGCATAGTTTTATTAGCGATTGGTATTAAATGCTTATTTTGAGTATAGGTAATCGGTCTTAATCGAGTACCGTGCCCTCCTGCTGTTACTAATGCTTTCATCTACCTTTCTTTCTCCCATCTTTACTTAATTTATCAGCAATTATATTTTTATCCCTCATAACATGATTAATTACCCAGCTATCATATTGTTCCAATAAATTCAACACTATATGATGAAGTTTTTTCATTCGATCATTCTTAACCTTATAGTCCCCATTGACTTGCTTAACAATAAGCTCGCTATCTGAATATATATTGATATTTATAAGTTTTAATTCAAGACCATATTTAAGTCCTTCAATTAACGCTGTGTATTCTGCTTCATTGTTTGTTGCATCATCTAAATATTCAGAAAAACTATAAATCTCTTCATTGTCATCATTATAAAAAACCCCACCAATTCCTGCAGTTTTTGAATGTAAGTCCGCAGCTCCATCTACATAAAGTGAATAGGTTTTTAATTCATCATCCATAGATACATAATCTATTACATCTATTCTCATAAAACTTTCTTTTCCTAGGCCCATCTCTAACTTATCACCATGAATAATTGTACCAACCCCGCTAGGTGTTCCAGTAAAAATTAAATCTCCATTCAAAAGGGGGATTCTTTTAGATAAATAGCTTATTAACTCTTTAATAGAAAATACCATTTCAATAATTTTTCCACTTTGAACTATTCCATTATTTATTTTAAGCCAAAACTTATTATTCCACCTTGACTTATCCCATTTATAAAATTCTGAAACAACAGCAGATCCTTTAAAAGACTTAGAGATAAACCATGGAAGAGATTTTCTCTTTAGTTCGCTTTGTAATTTTCGATCAGTAAGATCTAAACCAAGTCCTATACCGCGAATATAATCCATTGCATTATTTGTATTGATATTTTCTCCAGATTTCCCTACTAACACTACTACTTCTAGTTCATGGTGGATTTCTCTTTTTTTCGGAAGAATAATAGTTGGGCTTTTGCTTAAAGAAGTAAGGGCTTTTTGAAAAAATATTGGATCATTACTAACTTCAGATTTCATCTCTTTTGCATGATCAATATAATTTCTTCCAACAGCGTAAATATTAGATACTTCTACATATTTATTGTTTATTAATACTGAATAATTATTTTTAACCATTTATATACTTTTATTAATTATAATCAAAGGCATTAATAGCACTTTGTATATCATCCCAATAAAAACCTTTATTTTTCAAACGATTAATTATTTTACTTTTAATTTTAGGGTCTTTTCCAATACTATCTTTCACCTTCCATTTAGTTATCAATCTATTAATTATCATCTTTTGGGGAAACATATCATAAATGGAGTTTATAGTTCTATCAATAAGCTCTAAATCAAGTTTATGTGAAGACATTTCAAATTTCAAAGCTGCAGGTCCTATTAATTTATTTTTAACTTTTTCTTTCGCAAATGCATATGCAAACTTTTCATCATCTAAATATCCTTTTAATTCAAGATTATTAATTACATCCATAATACCATCTTCATTATAATTTTTTCTTATCAATCGATCCTTTAACTCTGATTTACTCCGCATTCTATAACTCAAAAGACTAATAGCTGAATTATAGATTTTTGATTTTGAATCAGACTCTAATATATCATTGAAAACTTGGTCTGAAATAGTATCTCCAATATGTATTGGAATTGAAATAAAAACGTCTTCGGAAACACCAAAGACACTACCATCATCAAGGTAAATATTTCGTCGGTTTTTCCTACGTTTTTGTACTTGAATATCTACGACCTTACGCTTTTTCATCCCCCGAAAAACTTACGCCCATAAATCCTTTTACCTGCTTGATAATCTTAGACATCATATCGGTATTTTCTTCAAGATATGCTTTGGTATTTTCTCGTCCTTGACCAATCTTTTCATCTTTGTATGAATACCAAGCTCCCATTTTTTGCACTATATCAGCAGTTACTGCTAAATCTAGCACATCACCTATATATGAAATTCCTACACCATACATTATATCAAATTCAGCCATTTTAAAAGGAGGAGCTACTTTATTTTTTACAACCTTAACACGTACTTTATTACCTACCGCATTAAGGCCATCCTTAATAGTGGTTACTCTTCGGATCTCCAATCTTTGACTTGAATAAAATTTGAGAGCTCGTCCTCCAGGAGTAGTCTCAGGATTTCCAAACATCACTCCTATTTTTTCCCTTATCTGATTGATGAAAATTACGCACGTATTAGATCGACTTACTGTGCCGGTAAGTTTCCTTAGAGCTTGAGACATTAATCTAGCCTGTAAGCCTACATGAGTATCGCCCATTTCTCCATCCAACTCTGCTTGAGGAACTAACGCTGCAACAGAGTCAAGAACAATAACATCCAAAGCTCCACTTCTAACTAACGTTTCAGTTATCTCTAATGCTTGTTCTCCAGTATCTGGTTGAGATACAAGTAAATCATCTGTATTAACACCAAGTGCTTTTGAATATTCTGGATCTAATGCATGCTCAACATCAACAAATGCTGCATAACCATTATTTTTCTGTGCTTCTGCAACTATATGCAATGCTAGTGTTGTTTTACCTCCGGCTTCAGGTCCATATATCTCAATGATTCTTCCTCTAGGTACTCCCCCTACGCCTAAAGCAACATCCAATGAAAGACATCCAGTAGAAATCACACTCTCAGTAGTGCTTGGTTTATCATTCCCAAGGCGCATAATAGAGCCTTTCCCAAACTGACGGTCAATTTGAGTTATAGCTAAATCCAAAGCTTTCGTTTTTTTCGTTGTTGATGCCATTCATCACTCCTATTCTAATTTTGTGTCTAAAAAATTGGTGTTTAAAATAGTATAGAAAGATCCTTTAGGAAAGGACTGACTTTGCATTAAGTTAATTTTTACTATTTTCATTGGCAATTCCATAAATGTAGTATTCAAAAAATTTGATATATCAGGCTTTTTTTTCTGATTAGGATTAATTCTTGCTATAGCGATATGTGGTAAAAATTTTCTTCTTTCAATAGGAAATCCTAAAGGTTCTAGTTTATTATTAATATTAAGAATTAGTTGCTCCAGCTTATCGAGATCCCCCTTTATACCTACCCACAATGTATTTGCCCTGTCTCTTTTTGAAAAGCATCCTGTCCCTGATATTGATAGATTTATAAATGGAGTATCTTTAACTAAATCATGAATTGCATTATTTATACTATCTATAGATTCTTCAGTTGTATTTCCAATAAACTTTAAAGTAAGATGCATATTTCCATCTTGTATCCATCTAATTTTTATACCTCTTGTATCTATTGTTGTTTTAAGCATTTCTTTGATATTTACAATCTCTTTAGGTACAAAAACTGATATGAAAATCCTAATAAGTTTTTCACTCATTTAATAAATAAATCCTTATCATATTTAAAGCAACCTGACTGCTTAACTGCTTATTTATTAACCTGTCTTTAAAAAAAGTAAATTCTTTATTTATGATTATGTCATCATGAATTAATGTTATATAAACTAACCCAACTGGTTTATCCTCCGTACCGCCGCCAGGGCCTGCAATACCAGTTATAGATAAGGAAATATCAGATTTAAGTAATTTCCTAATCCCTTTAGACATTTCTATTGAAACTTCTTTACTTACAGCACCATACTTATCTAATGTTTTTTTCATAACATTAATTACATTAATCTTCATTTCATTACTATATGAGTTTACCCCTCCCAAATAATATTTAGAACTTCCAGGCGTATTAGTTAAACGATGGCCCAATAAGCCTCCAGTGCAAGATTCTGCAGTTGACAAAGTCATATTTCGTTCAATAAGCATTTTTCCAACGACACCCTCTAAAACATCAGATCCTGTACCATATATATATTTTCCTATACGCTCATTTATACTTCTTTGCGCTACTTCCAAAGGAGTTTTGTCAGGAGACATTATTCTTATATCAACCCCAGTAAATTGAGGTAAAAAAGATATTTCTATATTTTTTGAGACTTCAATTATATCTCTCATCTTTTCCGCTAGAGATGATTCCATAATTCCTGTTGTTCGAAGCGTGTTTACATGTATCTTGTTTTTTGTTTTATTATGAATCCAGGGTAAAACTGTATCTTTCATCATATTTTTCATTTCTTTTGGCACACCAGGCATAGCAAATATATCTACATCATTATTAAAAATATGAATTCCTCGAGCTGTGCCAAAACTATTTGGGATTATCCTTCCTTTTCCATCTTCTGGCGCTAATGCTTGATTCTTATTAATTTTAGGCAACGATCTACCTCTTATTTTCATTCTAGAATTAAGCAATTCCCAGTACTCTTTATCAAATACCGGTTTTATTCCATAATATTCAAACAATGTATTTTGTGTAATATCATCATGAGTTGGTCCTAAGCCTCCAGTGATAAGTATTATTCTGCAATCTTTAGGAGTATTATCTAAACAACTATTAATTTGACTAGAATCATCTTTCACTGTTAAATGCCAGGAAATTCCAGCGCCAACTTCAATTAATGCTTGGCCTATCCAAGAACTGTTCGTATCAATTGTAAAACCTGATAACAGTTCATTCCCTATCGTAATTAACCCTACTTTCAAAATAAATAAATATTAATTATCTGTATTAATATTAATGTAATAAGCCCTGCTGTAAGATCATCAGACATTACACCTAATCCTTTTGGAAATTTCTCTATCAAACGTATAGGCCACGGTTTAATTATATCAAAAAAACGAAATAATATAAAAGAAATAGCAATATTAAAAAATCCATCTGGAATCAAAAATAAGGCCAACCATTGTCCAACTAATTCATCAATAATAATATGCGAAGGATCATGATCACCACTTTGATCGATTATAATATTGCTAACCACTATTCCAATAAGTAAGAATATGATAATAATTGCTCCAAATATATACGTATTAAGATCCTTTAATAGCACCCACCAAAGTAAAATAGCAAAAACACTACCCCATGTACCAGGCGCAAATGGTAAATATCCAACTTTAAAGCAGGTTGCAATCCATTCTGATATTTTTAATCGCAATAGAAGCTTAGCTCAAAAAATAAACTGCCTAATTACCGAACGGTTTGTATAAAGATATGTAAATCCGGTAAATAAAGTGAAGGCTGTTACAAGTAAAGTCAAATAATATATTAGTTCATATTGTCTAGAAAATAAGATCATCTCTCCAATCCAAGATATAGATAAAGAATTAAATCCTATATTGAATAAAATAAATATAATAATCAAAACCTGGCTAAGCGTCTTTCTCTTTGCAATTTTACTTGTAACCATTGTTTTATTCTTCGAAGACATTGCCATTCTTAACCCTGTAATAAAAACATCTCTAAATATTATAAGAGATACCATCCAATAAGGGATAACATTCATTACCGCAAATGAAATTAAAGCTGACAACACCATAATTTTATCAGCTAAAGGATCTAGAAACCTTCCATAATCCGTAACAAGGTTATGTTTCCTTGCATAATAACCATCGAAAATATCAGTTAACATAGCAGCAACAAAAATAAATAAAGCCCACGATCTTGCATACGGATGATCGTAAAATAACAGGATAATAAATAATGGAGTTACCAAAATTCTACCAACAGTTAATACATTAGGTAAATTCATAAAGACGTTCTCCCTTCCATCGCTCTTAATAATGTGGCATCATCTGTATATTCCAACTCACCACCAACAGGAATACCACGTGCCAACCGAGTTATTTTAACATCATCATCTGCTAATAATTTGCTGATATAAAGACAGGTTGTATCGCCCTCTATACTAGGATTTAATGCCAATACAATCTCATTACCAGAACTTGCTCTATCAACAAGCGAATCAATATTTAATTCATCTGGACCAATACCATCTAAAGGAGAAAGAACACCACCTAAAACATGATATACTCCATTAAATCCGCTAGTTCTTTCAAAAGCATAAATATCAGCAGGTACTTCTACTACACATATCAAACTACTATCTCTTTTTGAATCATCACAGATTGTACAAGGATCTTTTTCCGTAATTCCTCCACATAAAGAACATGCTGCTATATTTGATTTTACATCTTTAACTGCCTCAGCTAAAGACAGTGCATTTTCATTTGAATCTTTTAAAACATGAAAAGCCATTCGCTGAGCAGTTTTTTTACCTATCCCAGGAAAATTTGAAAACCGATCAATCAAACGAATTATACTATCTGGAAAAGCGTCTAACATTACATTCCTGGTAGCTTAATATTACCTAACAAATTACCAGTAACGTCATTCATATGTTTTTCAGCTAGTTCATGTGATTTTATAACAGCCTGATTCACAGCTGTTAATATTAAATCTTCAAGCATATCTATCTCTTCATTCAATAATAATGAATCAATTTTTATATCAATTACTTTCTGTTTTCCATCCATAACAACTTTAACTAGTCCATCGCTAGCTATACCAGTGATTTCTAGCTCGGATAATTTTTGCTGAACTTCACCCATTTTCTTTTGCATTTGTTGAGCTTGCTTCATCATTTTGCCCATATTCTTTGGATTCATCATATTTACAACTCTCTAGTTATATATTAACGTAAAATTTCTCCATCAAATAATTCTATTACAGTATCCATAGCATCAGAATTTTCATCTTTATTTTTATTATCTTTTAGCGGCTTCTCATTAATTCCTATCGAATCATTTTCTTCCTGAATATCTGAAAAATTAAGTGCAACTTTTTTATCTAATTGCTTTATTATGATTTCCTCAATTACTTGTTTATTATTATTGAGCAAATCTAGACTAAACTTTGGTTGATTGTAAACCCCAACCTTCAGTGCGCTTTTTTCAACCTCGATTGGCATTGAGTGCTCCATCACTATTCCGATTGAGGTTCGAAAATTTGTTACTGATGTGACTATATCTGACCATTTATTTTTTACATAATCTATATCAATTTTCAAATTATCTTCTAGATCTTCATTGTCTTTATTTGTATTTACACTATCCTCAAGATTCTTATTTAATTCATGAGATTCTTTTCTATCAACTTCTATATTCTTATTAACTTCCTTCTCTACCTTACCATCATCTGTTAATTCATTTTTTTTTTGACCATCATCAGTAAGTGTGAATGATTTATTTAATAATTCTTCAATAAAAATAGTTTGATCCATTTCTAATAGTTTAAGCATGGTTATTTCAAACATTATATACGGCTGATTTGATCTATTAATATTGATTTCTAATTCATTAATAACCTCTGTGATTCGAAGTAAATCTCGAAGATCCCACAATTTGGATGATTCAATGTATTCATTTTTTAAATCATCGCTGATATCTAGAAGATTTACACCATCATTTAAAGAAGCATACATCAAATTTCTAATATGAACATTCAAACCTTTAACTACATCATTAACAGGAATCCCACCATTGCGAATTTCTGTCAATGTTTCTAATAATAACTTAGCATTTTTATCTTTAATTGAGTCAGTTAATCGAAAATAAACTTCACTAGATACAAAACCTAAAATCTTTTCTACATCTTTAAAGTTAATTTTACTATCAGAAAAAGCAATAACTTGATCAAGTATGCTTAATGCATCTCGCATACTTCCTTCTGACTTAGTTGCAATCGATTCTATAGATTCAACATCTGAATCAAGCTTTTCTTTCTTAAGAACTGAATTAATTAATTCCTTGATATCATTAATTGATATTCGGTTAAAATCAAAACGTTGACAACGAGAAATAATTGTATCAGGCACTTTATGAATATCTGTAGTGCACATGATAAATTTTCCATGGGGTGGTGGTTCTTCTAATGTTCTTAATAACGCATTGAATGCTTGATTTGTTAGCATATGGACTTCATCAATGATGAAGATTTTATATGATGCGTTCATTGGAGTAAATTTTATCAACTCTCTTAGATTTCTAATCTCTTCAATACCTCTATTTGATGCGCCATCAATTTCTAAAACATCTAAATTTCGATATTCTGTTATTTCATAACATATATTACATTTATTACATGGATTTCCATCTTTTGAATCTTTACAGTTGAGGCCTTTAGCTAAGATGCGGGCAGTTGTTGTTTTACCAACCCCTCGAGGGCCAGTAAATATATATCCTTGTCCAACACGATCTTTCTTAAAAGCATTAATAAGTGTTTGAGTTACATGCTCTTGCCCAACTACTTCTAAGAAGTTTTGAGGCCGGTATTTTAGTGATAAAACTTTATAAGACATGAATTTATATTATAAATAGATTATAATTTACGCAATATTTATAACGGTCGTGCACCATAGATTGACATAATTCATCATAAAACATATGAAAGCCGTAAACTCAATTTTAGTTATCCATCAGCACACAAAATAATTCATCTACCGCTGCTCCCTTCCGGGCCTGACGGGTTTCAATGATATTTTATTGAGATGGGCTAAAATATCAACACTTCGTACTTTATATACTTAATGTGGATTAAGCCGCTCTATGGACTTAAACCCTGCTATAGCGGATTGCAGGTTACAGAGCACCGCTAACTCTCCATCTAGCACGACCATTTTTTCAAATAACTATAAAATTTAACATCAAAATCTAAAAATAAGTGAAATCAAATAAAATGAAGGGTTTTTTATTTAATATATAACTACCACTTTAATTTCTTCTAGTTCATCCCATGCCCAAAAGTTTGATCGATCTAACTTTACTACACCATCTTGAAATGTAAACCTCACTCTTTTCCTGTATAAAGACTCTGTAAACCACTTAGAATTAGTCTTTTTATAATAAATTGCTACTAATGGAGGACTATCTTTACTTAAATCTGGCAATAACAAAGTACATATAGCATCATTAAATTCACCTTCTTCCGTTATAAACTCTACTTTTGTAAAATTATATACACGTTTGGTGAGTGATTTATATTCTACATATTTTTCATTGAACTGTCCAAATAAGATAGAACAAAAAACAAAAAAATAATAAATCAGGTATTTAGTAGATAGTGCTGGAAAAAACCAATAAGGTCTTATCACTTCTTTTTACGACCGAACAGCCCCTTTTTCTTTTTCTTTTTATCATCACTTGAAGAATTTTTTTCAGATGCTTTTGGATTATTTCCTGATTCCATTGTTTCCAATCTTTTTTCCCACTTACTAGAATCATCCTCTGAAGAATCTGCATCACTTGTATTTTCTGATTGGGGTGAATCAGGTGTTGTATCTATTGTTGATGGTTGAGGTTGGTTTTCAAACCTATGGTCCCATACATCACGTAGTCTCTGTTGTCTACTAACTGTTCGTTCTTTTAGCTCTGATAACATATTTGTTACTTCTTCATGAAAATCAGTTACAGTACCATCAAGACGCTGCACTAATTGCTGAGTAAGTGATTCACCATACTCATCACCTATTTGGTCCAAAAGGGCCGCAACTTTTTCATTTACATATTTTTGATTCTCCGACAACTCGGGTACGGGTATCTGCTCTTCTAAATTACTTGCTGGCATAAAATCTCCCAAATATTAGTTCTTTAATTTATCCATTTCTTCTGGAGTTAATGCAAAAAATGTTGTTGGAGATGAAATTATATTTACAGCTTGATAAGTTTCTGCTCCTAATAATGTTCCTAAAACTGTACCTATGAATCGAAAATGCCATATTAAATCTATTCTTGGTCTTGTTTGTTCATTCCAAATTTCAGCCAAAATTACACCGCCTAAAGCAGAAACTGCATATAAAAATCCTTTAATCTTTGGTATTTCACGTATTTCTTTTCTATAAGTAAGACTCGCCATGTCCCATATGGGTATAGTTTCAACAGATATAGGCGTCTGAATTGAAATCAGTCGATCCTCAACTCCAAGAACAGACCCTCGGACTTTCTTACCAGTACGATGTTGGATTACAATAAACTGATCGTTTGGAATTGATTCTATTATGCTGATTGTGGTTAGATAAGTTAAATTTTCTCTTATCGCTTTTCTATCATTGTCGGTAATAAATGGCTGTACATCAACATGATGTTTAAGATCAATAAATTCCTTCATACTCATTGATCTTCTTCTTACGCTTTTTTGACTAAAATCAACAAATACTATTTGAACAACTATCTTATTTTTTCCAACATCATAAAATTGTGCACTATAGAAACCATCAATATCATTAAATATCCTATAATACATATTCTCCTCTGCATCAACCGTAAGACCAACCTTTTTACTTAACGGGATAATATCAGGCGTTTGCGCATTTAATAGCGCAATAAAAATAAATAATAACGGATAAAAATGATTATGATTCAATAAGGGTAATTATTTCGTCTAGTTCAGGAAATCTATTTAATTCTTTTTTTGAAAATATTATCTGATCATTTTTCATTACTTCGTACACACCACCGCTTGATGGTATAAGAGTTAGCTTTGATATGTTAGTACCAAATTTATCTAATAAATCAGCGGCCATCCTGGACGCCCTAGGTAAATAATTTCAAGAGTTACAATATTCAATAGAAAGTATCATACTATATTCCTAAAAATGAGTTTATCCAATAAAAACCAAATAAAATAAATATTCCTGCTAAAAACAATAAAAAATAGGTTGCTTTTTTAAACCCACTTCGGCCTGAATCATATTTATAAACAGTTTTTATATTATTTTCTTTCATTAAAAACTAAATGACGTCTCCACTGTAGTCTGGATTACTGGTTCAAGCATACCTGATCCATCTTCATTAAGTGCACCAGTATATCGATAGAATTGTCGGTAATCCCATATAACACTTATACCCTTACCTAATTCATATCCAAGCCTATAGCCCAGAATAGTATTCACCGAAGGATTCTCAAAGTCAAATGGATTACTATCATTCGTTCGTTGATAATAAGCTGTTGCTTCGCTTAGCTTAGGAATTCTTTCAGCATTTAATGATAACGCAGCCACAAAACTATTTACTGTATCATTCTCTGATGTCATATTTGTATATGAACCATAAAAACTTCCAAATCCAAACATATCTGCACTAATGGAGCCAAAATGACCAATCAGACCAACATTCATGGATGAATCCGCAAACAATGTCATATCCTTTGTCCTTATTATTGCATTTCCATCAATATATTCAGGAACTACTCGAGCTATATCATATGATTGATCAAAGAATTGCGGAACAAAATATCCATCTTTAATTCTAAATTCATAACTTAATTGAATAAAGTTAAATATACTTGCTCTTAAACCAGGAACTGAGAAGCTATTACCAGTATAGTTAGGACGATAAAAAATACTATCTGGCGAACCCACTTCAGGGAAACTTAAAAAATTGAATTCAGTATATACCTTCAGGGATAACGCTTTACCATTTAATATAGGATACCCAATATCAAATGCATACGCTGTAACAGATGATTTGTTATCATCAAGACTAAAAGGGACACCTTTTAAAAGTAAATCCGAATCATCTTGATCATAAATATTATCACCATCTGCATCAATATCCCATCCTCCTTCAGGAGAATCTTTTCCAGGATGCGGATCAGGAACACCATCGCCATCCGTATCATTGTAATAATTTGCATCATTTGGAAAATCATCAAAAATATCAGGATATTTATCTTCATCAATATCTTTTAATCCTGAAAATTGATTCATATCCGTAATAAAATTCATTCCTATAGTTAAAGGAAAAGATTTAGAAACTTTATACGTACCTCTTAATCCAAGGAGAGTTCCACCTCTACTAAAATCTTTCATATTAGACATGAATAATTCTCCACCAAAACCAGAAATATTAACACCGGTATTCAAACCTATTCTTCTAACACCGGGGAATTCCATCATATTTGAATAACCACTCAATATTCCACCATATCCCAGGGTAATATTATCTAATGAACCAAACTTTATCCAAAAAGGATCTGATTCAGCTCCCCAACGCAGATACAAGATTTTATCCAAAATCTTACTTGGATCATTGCCAAAGTCCCATTCATCCTGCTTCATATTCCCTTCATTATCCATGTAAAAAACTAAATCAAGACCAACTCCAAACTTACCAAGGTTAATTTCCGGTCTAAGGGCAATTTGATTATACAATACCCCATCAATGGTAACAGAACCTACACCTAAGCCCATACCAAACGGTTTTTTAGGAGCAGATTTCTTACTTGTCTCTGCTTGGGAAGGACTATCATCACTTTCCATTTGTTCTTCCTGCTGTTCAGGCTCTGATTCGGGTTCAGGTTCTGACTGTTCTTGTTCTTGTGCCTGTTGTTGTGGCTCAGACTTTGGCTGCTTAGGAGTGCTCTTAGGCTTTGGTTTAGACTTAGTTGGCATTTTAGGACGAACACCTTCTGGGTCAGCGGGATAATCATCTGGAGTAAAGGGCAATTCCATTACACTCCCCATGGCATTTGATATTGCTTTTTGGCCTGCTCCAACAACAACGGTTTGACCACTAATTAGATTTTGAACATCCAGTTGACCTGTAGCACAAAACACCTGATCAACTCCTGATGGATTAGAAACCACCGCAAATTCTGTACCTTTTACGGAAGCAACAGATACTGGTGTTTCTACACGAAATGTTTTTGTGCGCCCTTCTTTTTTGATATCATTAAATATTGTTCCTTGTTCAATATCCAATGTTCTAGAACTTGCAGACTCAATGAATTCAAATTGTGTATTTTCTCTAATCTTAACTACGGATTTATCATCAATAAAAATAGCTACTGCAAACCCCTCTTCTCCCACTTTAATAGCATCACCATTATTGATTGCTAACCCAGGTTTTCCAGGTACGGTGAAAGTGTTTTTTCCCATTCGCTTTATTAGAACATCTCCTTGTGCCTTCATTATTCTTGCTATAGGAGCAGAATAAATCATCCCTGAGATAATCATATATATAAATAAAATTCTATTCAGTTTTTTAATCATTATTAGATCAGTTCAAATTCGAGTTATGTAAAATAATGAAATATGTTTAATTAATATAGTTAAATATAGAGATTGGATACAGTGATCTAGTTCACTTTTAGATAAAAGAAAGAAAGTGTTATTACCTGGTTCTTTTTCTTCTTTTTTGATTATTTTTTCTATTGCTATTTTTTGAATTATAGAA
>CEVM01106837.1_pt1 | contig 30282 bp, 32 predicted proteins | sample 531481 | NCBI WGS metagenome assembly CEVM01 (sample SAMEA2623649, study PRJEB7988) | marine metagenome | biome: marine biome (ENVO:00000447); feature: mesopelagic zone (ENVO:00000213) & marine oxygen minimum zone (ENVO:01000065); material: "saline water (ENVO:00002010), including plankton...
GGGGTGCATTCTAATCAAGTTGGCTTCCCCGGTGGAAAAGTGGAGCCGGAAGATAAGAACCTACAGGATACTGCCCTTAGAGAAACCGAAGAAGAAGTGGGCGTACCGGTAGCATCGATAGAGGTTGTCACTGCATTGACGAATATCTATATACCTCCAAGTGATTACGTAGTTCAACCCTTTTTAGGCTTTACGCGGAAACGCCCCAAATTTGTAGCACAGGAAAAAGAAGTAGCTGCCTTAATTGAAGTACCGTTACGAGAATTCTTAGCTCCGGAATCTTTAACAGAGCAAAAAATCACCACTTCTTACGCTTCCAACATTCAGGTTCCGGCGTTTGTATTGGGGGGTCATGTGGTTTGGGGAGCTACCGCTATGATGCTCAATGAGGTACGTGCTTTGCTATGCCAATTAGACTAATGGGTCTTAATTTTGTATCTTTGCACGTTTCTATTTTTGTATTAGAAACCGCCTACAAAATGTAGCTATGGGGCTTTTTAAGAAAAATCCGTTCGGACATATACTCTTTCTGAAAAAATGGCTTATCCGTATCATGGGAGCCTTAACACACCGTCGTTTCAAAGGGTTTAATCAATTGCAGATCGATGGAAGTGAGATTATCAAGAATCTTCCAGACACCAATGTGCTTTTTGTCTCTAACCACCAGACATATTTTGCCGATGTGGTTGCCATGTTTCATGTATTCAATGCAAGCCTGAGTGGTCGTGTAGACAGTATCAAGAACATTGGATATCTATGGAACCCTAAACTCAATTTATACTTTGTTGCGGCTAAAGAAACGATGCAGTCAGGATTGCTTCCAAAGATACTGGCCTATGCAGGTTCGGTGAGTATTGAACGCACTTGGAGAGCGCAAGGAAAAGAGGTGAATCGGCAAGTAAAAATGAGCGATGTAAGCAATATTAGTAAAGCGCTTGACGATGGGTGGGTGATTACCTTTCCGCAGGGAACCACCAAACCCTGGAAGCCCATCAGGCGTGGTACCGCTTTTATTATTAAGGAAAATAAACCGATCGTCGTTCCTATTGTGATTGATGGTTTTCGCCGTTCCTTTGATAAAAAAGGAATTCGGGTTCGAAAAAAAGGAATTCTTCAGAGTATGGAGATCAAAGAACCTCTGGATATTGATTATGAGAACGAATCGATTGACTCCATTGTAGAAAAAATTGAATTTGCCATTGAACAGCATCCCTCCTTCCTAAAAGTGATTCCGCAGGAAGAACTCGAAAAAGAAGAGGCGTTGAACAAAACCCGTCAGTGGCGCTATTAATCTACACCTCTATTTTCTTTAATTCTTTATAGTTTCGCTTCAGTCTTCGAAGCAAAATTCCGTACACCAATCGATAAAAAATGATCAGGAAGATGATCATTAGTGCCCCTACAACCAGCTGTGCCGTGAAGAACACGGTTGTAAAGCTTTCCGCTGGAATCGCCGCATACCCTCCGTTATACTTGGCAAACACCTCATAGAGCAGTTCTCGCTTTGTGTAGTAAACCAAATTGGTAAAGATCAGCAACAAAATGGCTGCGCCAATTTGGTAATAGACAAAATAACGAACGGTTTTTCGGGTCTTGAGGATACTCTTCATCAACTCCTTGATCGTGTCTGTCACTTGAATTGATCTGTAATTCTTGTAGAACAAATAGATAAACACCAAGGTCACAACGTACATGACGATACTGAAGATTAAGAGCGTTGTTTTCAAGCCCATTTCTTCATTGACCTCTTTGGTCGATTCCGGAACAAGGAACGACAAGGCGGTCCAGAGGACCAATTCAGCCACACTGATGTAAAAAATCCACTTCACCATCGAGGAGGATTTTTTCAACAACATCGGGTAAATATCCTTTGCAGAGAATTTAGGAAAATCCTGCTCCCGGCGCTGCCACTGATCTTTTAATACTTCCAACTCATCCATACGAGTTACGGATTTAATATTTTACGTAATTTCTCTTTGATTCGGTTCATCTTTACACGTGCATTCACCTCTGTGATTCCCAACGTTTGTGAGATTTCCCGATAATTTTTATCCTCCAGATACAGAAAAACCAAAGCCTTGTCAATATCATTCAGCGTTTTAACCGCCTGGTACATTAGTTTCAATTGTTCTTCGATCGTATCGTCATAAGGTTCCGATTGGATCTTAAAACTCACTCCTTCATAATCCTGCGTTCTAACCCGGCGCTTGCTCTTTCGATACAGCGTAATGGCTGTATTTAATGCGACTCGATACATCCACGTACTAAATTTAGAATCGCCTCTAAATTTTGGATACGCACGCCACAATTGTATAGTAATCTCCTGAAACAGATCATTATGCGATTCTTTGTCGTGCGTGTATAGCCGACAAATCTTATGGACAATGTTCTGATTCTCCTCTAACTGGGCGACAAAACGATGTTCAAGTTCTTCAGTCAATGGTTGTTCGTTAGCTGTATCATTAGTAGATATGGGTACAGGTTTGTTACATATTTCTTAAAAATAACATCTTTTTTATGGGATGCCTTACAGTTGTTGTACTTTTATAGTAGAAGTACACTACTATGAATATTCCTTCCTCAGAATTACCCCGAGTTGTGGTCATCGGTGGTGGTTTTGCCGGAATTGCTTTTATCAAGAAAATGATCAAAGCACCCGTTCAATTGGTGCTGTTCGACAAGCACAATTACCACACCTTTCAACCCTTATTATATCAAGTTTCTACCGCCGGTTTAGAACCCGATTCTATCGCCTATCCGCTTCGGAAGATCTTTCGGAAACACGACAATTTTCATTTTCGCTTGGCAAACGTCAACCATATTGACACCGAAATAAAACAAGTGGAGACCCCCATCGGAAGCTTAGCGTATGATTACCTCGTGATCGCTACGGGAACGCGTACCAATTTCTTCGGAAATGAAAACATCGAGAAGAACAGTATGGCCATGAAAACCGTGCCGCAAGCACTCAACATACGAAGTTTGATGCTGCAAAATATCGAGGAGGCCGATCAGTCTGATGATGCTGCAAAGCGAAAGCGATTGCTCAATTTTGTAATCGCGGGAGCAGGACCTACCGGTGTAGAATTGGCGGGCGCCTTGGCAGAGTTCCGAAAAGGGATTCTTGAAAACGATTATCCAGAATTGGACGAGGAAGAAATGGAAATTCACCTTTTAGAGGGGGATGACAGCGTATTGGCACATATGAGTGATACGTCTTCAGAGAAAGCGCAGCGCTTTTTAGAAAAAATGGGGGTGCAGATCCATTTAAATACCATGGTGAGTGACTACGATGGGTCAACTGTGACCACCAAAGACGGCACCCAATTTGAAACCGCCACTTTTATTTGGGCGGCAGGCGTTACCGGAGCTCCGGTAAAAGGAATTCCCGTGGCACAGCTCATGGAAAAATTAAATCGCTATAAAGTAGATCGCTTTAGTCGTATTCAGGGCTTAGAAAACATTTTTGCAGTAGGCGATATTGCCTTGATGGAAACCGAAGCATTCCCGAAAGGTCATCCGCAGGTGGCGCAACCCGCCATTCAGCAAGGAAAGCACTTGGCTAAAAATTTAAAACGTCTCTTAAAACAGCAAGACCTAGAGCCGTTTAGCTATTTCGATAAGGGAACTATGGCAACGATCGGTCGGAATAAAGCTGTGGTAGACTTCAAAAAGATGCGTTTTGGAGGCGCTTTTGCTTGGCTGCTCTGGATGTTTGTACACCTATGGTTCTTAGTAGGCTTTCGCAATCGCGTAATCACCTTTTTTAATTGGACCTACAATTATATCAATTATGATCGCGCCGCCCGATTGATCATTCGTCCGTTCAAGAATCGTTAGTCGATTTTCACCTTGATAGGCCCGCCATTAGAAACCCAGCCACCGCCAATTTCATCAAGATTCACGTCTAATTCGTCACTAGTATCAATACTGGTAACATTCACTTTTACTTCATCGTACGAATCAATGCTTTTTACATTCACGTTCATTTCATCATAGGTGTTGATATCTACAATACGAACATCCATAGTGTTATTTTCTGAAATAGGAACGAGCGCATATTATGTGGAAATACTAGGCGGGAGTTCGTTGCTTGAATGAGCTGGTGTGATCAGTGAATTGCCCTTAAATAAGAGCCCTACTAAGGCAAAAGCGATAATGGTTAATACCGTTTTGGTGTAAACATCAGTTTTCATATGGAAGTGGTTTTTAAGTTTCTATGCGGAAGAGGCTACAATTATAATGCCGATTTCTTAGGAATGTGTGTAAGTGACGAGTCCGATTTCTTCCGATTTCCCTCTCAGTTTTTCTTCTCCAAGTTTTACTTTTTGGACCCCCTTCGGAAGTTTGTAAGCCACATCAGCGAATTTTTCCGAAGCTAATATATCAACTCCTAATTCATTACACATCCCTTGAATGCGGGAGGTTGTATTCAATACATCTCCTGAAAAAGCGATCTCTCGTTTGATCTTTCCTATTTCTCCTACCATCACAGCTCCAAAGTGAAATCCCGCTTTGAATTCAGGATAGGCCTCATATTTTTTTAAATACCGCGCCTTGCGGTAAGCGATACTTTTTTTCATATTAAAAAAGCAACGCAAGGCATTACCGCTCTTCAATCCTTGTTTCATCTTCCAAGAGACCACAATTTCGTCGCCTACGTATTGATAGACCTCTCCATAAGACTGTACGATAGCAGGAGCTACGTCTCGAAAGAAATCCTTCAGAAAATGAAAATATTTTTCTTCACCTAGTTCCTCTGCAATTCCGGTGGCATTTTTAATATCGGCAAACATAAAGATACGCCGTTCGTTCTTCGGAAGAAAATACTTTCCCAAAAGATAATCAGGAAACACCCCGGGCCCATACTTTTCGTTAACCATCAGTACGATCAATGTACCAATTACAATAAATAACCAGATGATAAATTGTTTTAAAAAGAACCACGTTCCGAAGAAACTATAGACCTCTTGCCACACGCGAGCATGATAGAAGGGAATCCCCAAGTCTTCACTGTAGTAATACGCCGCCCCAATAGCACTTACGGCTAGCGCAGCCACCACATACGTACCCACGATGTAAAGTAGCGCCTTCCAAAAGGCATTCTTGCGCAGCCAGCGATCCATTAAATTTACCGTGACGATCCCACCAATAAGACCAGCGATGATGGCTACGATCATGTTTGCAATAAAGTTCTGCTCAAAATCATATGCCGAACTCAACACACCATTATCGATCAAGGTCAAATATTCATAGAAAAACAGCATGTTGGAAATCAACACCCAAGAAAGCAAAATGTAAATAGCACGCTTGGTATAGAACCAAAGCTGCCGTGTACTATATCGAATGAAATGTGGCTTCAATTAGCAATTTTTGTATTTATCATGCAGTCCTACACCCGATTTGATCATCGGAATGATCTTATCCAAACGTCGCTCTTTCGTCGCAGCCTGCTTGGCAGACGAAATGTGATCTGCATATTCGCGTTGTTTCCCGGGAGTCAATTTTTTAAACGCTGCGGTAAGCGCATCATCTTCTACTAAAGCCGACTTCAACTCGGGTGGCATGACGAGTTTTTTGTTGCGTACAGGGGTGTGTTCTTTACCGTCTTTTGAGTTTTGAATGGCTTCCTCGATATATTCTAACACCTTTTTTTCGGGTATGGGCGTTGCTTCCTCAAAGCGCCACTGCCGTAAGGCTTTGGTCACATCTTTTTGCGCATTTATTAAGTAATTATGAGAATCTTTCAAAAAAACACCTTGGTGAAACCATAGTGCGTAATGATTTTTAAAAGCTGCCATTCCAGCGATCAATTTTCCGTCGAGTGTATAGTTTGGAGCGCCCCATTTCACCTCTTCTTTGAGTTCGGTTTGTTGAAATATAGCGCGCAACGTAGCGAGTTCTTCGCTCCATCGTTCGTGTTTCGCGATGTAATTTGTTACTTTTTCAGAATCTGTCATGAGCATTCATTTATACCGAATGTACAGAATTCTTACTGAAATATTCAAAAAGAAACGCTAAGGAATAAGCGGATTGTTATTATTCTTTAATAAACGAGAGTGTTGCAGCGTCTGAAGCTGTTGCTACTTTTAAGAAATACATGCCGGGACGAAGGTGGTCCATATTCCATGTTTGACGCAGTGTTCCTAATTCGGGAAGGGCAAGTGTCTCCACACGCTTTCCTAAGATATCGTACACGGTTATTTCTTTCCATATCATGGTATCATTCCACTGCAATGTCAAATTGTTACGAACGGGGTTAGGCGCGATATTGAGCTGGTTTTTCAGCGGAATATCATTGACCCCTAAGAACTTATCATACAAGGTTTGTAGTGAATCGATCGGTTCTTCCCCAAAAGGCATTTCCTCAATATTGAGTCGGAGATACGGATCGGAAGCATCATCTGTTGGTCGGTACACTAACAAGTATGCTGATGTAGACGAAGTGCCGCGTGCCAAGCAACGGGAATCAGCTCCCGCAAAATTTGCCCCTTGCATGGCCGCCATGAGCTTGTCGGCCAAAGAACCGGTGGTCGTGTTAAAATTCGATTCCATATTATCGATCACCGTTTGGTTCAACAAAATATTTCCCTGAATACTATAGGTGGCTCCTTGTCGGTCTTCCTTATAATCATCGGCCATATTTCCTGTAAAACCTGCGGTTCGAGGATCTCCCGAAGTATCCAAATCGGCAATACCGTACTGTCGAAAAGCCGGATCGAAACCTTGTGAAGAACACGCATCGTTGTTGAGGAGGAAGTCAATAATTTCTGAAGGACTGGCACCATTCTCCATTTCGGCAATGGCATTATTGAGGTTCGTATTAGGAATACACACATACGCTTGTGAATTCACACCGCCACGCCCCGGGATGATCTTGGTAATGATGTCAATAATTCCCCCGAAATCTCCAGCGCCATCAACACAGGAAGCTCCGGCAGAGCCAATTTCACCGGTACTTGGATCTACGGCAATGATCGAGAACGTATCTTGCGAATGAAGCGTGTAAGAAATTGAAATAAAGCAAAGTAAGAGTAGGGCCTTGTAATTCATAGCGGGAATTTTTGTAAAGATAACAATTCATCGCAATTGGCAAAGAAAACAATTCAGTATCAAAATAGTACAGTTCAGAAAAGCATTTTTTTTATTGGTTTTGGTTTCTAGGAGTTTTGAGTATTGAAATCAAAAACTATGAAACGCACCATATTCTTTCCACTTTTGGGGTTATTACTAAGCCTTCCGGTATTTTCTCAGCAGAAGATATCCGGGGTTGTTACAGAACGTAATGGAACCCCCATTGAAGGGGCCAATGTCTATTTAGAAGGAACTTATGATGGTGCTTCAACGGCAACAGATGGCTCTTTTATTTTTCAAACGGAAGAAACAGGCGTGAAAACCCTGATCGTTTCCTATATCACATTTGAAACCTTGCGTTTTGAAGCTGGTGTTGCTGAAATGACCAACCTCAAATTACAACTTCGGGAAGACGTGAATACGTTGGATGCCGTTATGGTGTCTGCGGGTACCTTCGAAGCTGGCGACAATAGTAAGGTTTCAGTGCTAAACCCATTAGATGTCGTGACCACGGCAAGTGCCTTAGGAGATTTTGTAGGCGCCTTACAAACCCTTCCGGGAACAACGACTGTAGCTGAGGACGGACGACTTTTCGTTCGGGGCGGAAGTGCTGACGAAACGCAGATCTTTATTGATGGAATTCGCGTCTTTACACCCTACACGCCTACGACCAATAATATCCCGACGCGCGGACGTTATAGTCCGTTTCTCTTTGATGGAATCACGTTTTCTACCGGAGGATATTCTGCCGAATACGGTGAGGCATTGTCTTCAGTATTGCTTCTGAACACCATAGACGAACCCGATCAAGAAAAAACAGACATTAGCATTATGAGCGTGGGAGCCGGATTGGGAAACACGCAAAAGTGGGAACGCTCTTCGTTGAGTGTCAATGCTTCGTATATTAATCTCGCGCCCTATATTGCCCTACTACCCGATCGGAACGATTGGCAGCAACCCTATCAAGGGTTTTCGGGTGAAACGGTATTCCGACTGGAGACAAAGCAGGGATTGTTTAAAGCCTATGGCGCCTTCGATCATAGTGAATTTCAGCTCACGCAAGAAAGTATCGATGTGGTTGAAGGAGTGCCATTCGGACTCAATAATTCGAATTTCTACGCAAATACTTCTTGGAGTCAACGTCTTCCTAATAAATGGAAATTATGGCTCGGAGGAAGTTATACATATGCTCGAAATAAAGTGGGAATTTTCACTAATCAAGTTGCAAATGCTGAACATTCCGCGCATGCGAAAGCAAGTGTTGGAAAATCCTTGAACAATCGATGGAAATTTCAAATGGGAATAGAACAATTTCTCACAGAATTCTCAGAAACCTTTGCTTCAGAAGATGTTAATCTGTCCTATGGATTTTCCAACCCAGTCACGGCATCCTTTGTGGAAACCGATTATCGTTTTTCGAAACGATGGGCTGTGAATCTAGGCCTACGCGGAACTTATTACGGCAGATCTGATACTTGGAAATTAGCCCCTAGAGTCGCCACGGCCATCAAAATTGGAGACAAGGGGCAGGTGTCGGCTGCTTTTGGACAATTTTATCAACAACCCACACAGGAGGTATTAAAGTTTTCTTCGGAACTCGCACCAAGACAGGCAAACCACTACATTTTAAACTATCAATATGTGAAGAATAATCGTATTCTTCGAGCAGAGTTATTCCGAAAGACCTACGAAAACCTAGTAACTTATCCTGCGGAAGAGCCACAGCCCGGTTTGCCATACCGCAATGCCGGAAGCGGTTACGCACAAGGCTTTGACCTTTTTTGGCGGGACGAAACGTCGGTAAAAAATCTAGATTATTGGGTAAGTTATTCGTATTTGGACAGTGAACGTCGTTTCGAAAATTATCCCGTGGCGGCCCAGCCATCCTTTGCCAATACGCATAACCTTTCTGTAGTTGGAAAGTATTGGATCGATTCTTGGAAAAGTCAGTTAGGCGCAAGCTATCAATTTGCCAGCGGAAGGCCCTACACCAATCCCAATCAACCGGGTTGGTTACAGGAGCGAACCAAAGGATTTCACGGACTCAGTTTAAATTGGGCTTATTTGCTTTCTCCCCAAAAGATCCTTTATGTATCTGTAAACAACGTATTGGGTATTAAAAATATCAACGGCTACGAGTATGCCTCCACACCGAATGCACAAGGTATTTTTGATCGGAGAGCGCTTCGGCCGGCCGCAGATCAATTCTTTTTTGTTGGCTTCTTTTGGACCATTAGTGACGATGGCACCGATAATCAACTGGACAATTTATAATCACAGTTCAGGATTCAGAAGTTACAGTTCAGTCAAAAAGACTTGGTTCAGCTTCAAAATAAAGAGACATTTAACACAATCATTTTAAAAATAACATATCATGCTAGGAATTATCTTAAGAAAACTTGGAAGACACAACACCCTTAAAGCCGCACTACTATTGAGTACGTTGTTACTACTTTTAGGAGTGGGAATCTTGATACTAAACTAATTATTATGAAAATCCCGTATTTACTGATAGCATTATTCTTTTCATATACGTTATGGTCGCAATCTCCTTATCAAAAAGGAATGACCAAAGCATTTGAACTTTGGGAACAAGACGAAACCCTACAAGCTTCACAATTGTTTGAGCGTATCGCTGTAGCGGAAACGGACAATTGGTTACCTCCGTTCTACGCAGGTCAAATTTTAATTCTTGAAGCGTTTACGACGGACGATAAAACCGTGATGGTTGAAAGCTTGAAAAAAGCTGAAGATTTCATTCAAACCGCCCAACTTCGGAGTCGGAATAACCCTGAGATTATGGTCGCCGAAGCACAGTTATTGACCGCTTGGATTGTATATGATAGCGATCAATACGGAATGAAGAACTCTATGAAGATCACTGAGATCTACAAAAAAGCCATGGCGCTTGCCCCTGAAAACCCCAGAGTGGTTTTAGGGAACGCCGAATGGAACATTGGGAGCGCAAAATTCTTTAATAAAGACGTTACACCCTACTGTTCCGAAGTACAACGCGCCATCGATCTTTTTGCTACCTTTAAAGCCAAGGGTGAGTTTTATCCCAGTGGAGGGAAAGAACACGCCCTGCAAGTACTTGAAACCAACTGTGGAGGATAAATGAATATTGTAAAAGAAATGGGAAAGGCGTTCTTTGTGGGAACGCTCATTTTTATTGTATTGGGGGTCATTCAATATCTCAATGGCACTACAATTAGTAACGGATATGAGCTATTAGTGGCTTTTGCCGAAAACCAACTCTATGCACTTTCCATATACTTGACCAATGCATTCTATTTCACTTATCTTCTGAAACGCTATGAGAATGAGCTATACAAGTCCAAACACTTGCTTCGCGGCATTCTGGGTGCTTCCGTTATTTCTCTGGCAACGATCTTCGCACTGCGTCTGCTTGTTGAGGTGATGTTTTATGGGGAAGGGATTGAAGAATTCCTACAAGGAGAACGTGCTTCTTTCTATTATATCAGCTTTATCATCGCTCTTGTCGTCACCGGAATTTTTTACGGTGCATTCTATTACAGACACAAACAGGAAACCAAGGTAAAAGAACACAAAACGATCGCGAAAGCAGCTTCGGCACAATTTGATGCGTTGAAGAATCAGCTCGATCCACATTTTTTGTTCAACAGTTTGAATGTGCTTACCAGTTTGATCGAAGAAAACCCTAAAGCGGCCACTAAATTTACGACCTCACTTTCGAAGGTCTATCGCTATGTGTTAGAACAAAAAAATAAGGAATTAGTGACGGTAGCCGAAGAATTACAATTTGCACAATTGTACATGTCCTTGATCAAAATGCGCTTTGAAGATAGCATCGTATTTACCCTTCCCGAAACGATCTCTAATCCCGAAGCCAAAGTGGTGCCTTTATCGCTTCAATTGTTGTTGGAGAATGCCGTGAAACACAATCAGGTGACGCCCACAAAAAAGCTGCATATTTCGATCTACGAAAAAGACAATCAGCTTTATGTTCAGAATAACTATCAACCTAAAAAAGTAGTGCGAGAGAGTAGTGGTGTTGGATTGCAAAATATCAGGCAACGTTATTACCTGCTAACAGATCGCCCCGTTTTAATTTCAGAAGACACGTCTACTTTTCGGGTTGCGATTCCCCTTTTAAGTAAAGTAGCGACAAACATTCCCACACAAGAGGCTTACCTTTCTGGCAAACGGTATGAGCGGGCTAAGGAGCATGTCAAAAAGCTAAAAGGGTTTTATGGGCATTTGGCAATTTATATATTATTTATTCCTTTTTTTATTTGGCTGAACTATCGCTCGGGTACCAGTTTTCCCTGGGCGTTGTTTCCAATCGTAGGATGGGGTATGGGAGTGGCAGGACATGCGATTGAAACGTTTGAGTGGAATCCTTTCTTCGGAAAAGATTGGGAAGAGCGAAAAATCAAACAATTCATGGAAGAAGAAGACGATCCTTACAATTGAGCGGTGATAAAGCACAGTTCGGTAAGCTTTCTTTTGAAAGCCAAGGGGGGCTTCTTAGTTTTACCTTATAATTAAAATAAAACATCATGAAAACATACACTACAACGCAAGAATCCAAACACGAACGTGCCTTGAAACACGTGAAGGAATTACGTTCTTTTTACGGTCATTTGGGTATTTATTTATTCTTTGTGCCTGTATTTATTATTCTAAATGTGTTGGGAAGCGATTTCCCATGGGCTATCTTCCCTATCGTGGGTTGGGGCTTCGGTGTTCTCTCTCATGCTTCTGAAACGTTTGGATGGAATCCTTTTTTCAGTAAAGATTGGGAAGCACGAAAGATTCAGGAATTTATGAATGAAGATCAGGAATACTAGACTTAAACTGAAAACGTACTATTATGCAATCACATCAACCCAATAGAGAAGAACGATACCTCCGTGCTAAAGAACGCGTGACACATATCAAAAAATTCTACAGTAGCTTGCTGTTTTACATCATCTTCATTGCCTTTTTAGGCGCTTTAAATTATTATACCAATCAATGGCGCTATATGTGGTTTCTGTGGGCGGCCTTTGGTTGGGGTATCGGACTCTTTTTTCAAGCAGCCAAAGCCTTCCGTTGGAACCCTTTCCTAGGAAAGAACTGGGAAGAACGTAAAATGAAAGAATTTATGGACCAAGAAGAAAACAAAAATCAATGGATGTAATTATGAAAGCTTCCGAAGAAAAAAATACTACGACAACCTACGAACGCGCTCGAAAAAAAGTGGACGCCATCAAAGGCTTTCACAACCACCTAAAAGCGTTTGTGATCGTCAATATTGTTTTGATCGTAGTTAGAATGGAACTGGCGGATGTCCTTCGTGGTCGGGTAGAACTGGATGAGGCTTTTTCACATTGGCTCGATTGGAACACGTATTTCTCAACCGGACTTTGGGCCATTGCTTTATTGATTCACGGACTGTACGTATACCGCGACAGTTTTGGCTTCGTAAAACGTTGGGAAGCTCGTAAAGTGAAAGAGTTTATGGATAATAACGAAAATAACTAATCATGACAGCTGAACAAGACCAAAAATACCAACGCGCAAAAAAGCGTGTAGACGACATCAAGGGATTCTATACACATCTGTGCATTTATATTATCATCAATATCCTCTTACTCCTCCTGGCCATGGACGTGTTTGAAAATGGCTTTATCAATATTTCCATGCCTTCATGGGCCCATTTTACAACGCCGTTCTTTTGGGGTATCGGACTCTTGCTTCACGGAGTTTATGTCTTTGGTTTTAAAGGCTCGTTTCTGAAGAAATGGGAAGAACGTAAGATCAAAGAATATATGGAACGCGATTCTGAAGAAATCAATAAATATCACTAACCGATCAACTATCTATTTAACCCACTATCCACCTCACCCACTTATGAAAGCAGTCCTATCACTCTTATTATTTGCATTTTTCAGCAGTGGATTTTCACAATCCTTTGTGGTTACCAATACCACGGTTTTCGATGGAGAAAAAGTCATTGAAAATACTTCGGTTCTCGTTGAAAATGGTACGATCATAAAAATAGCAAACGACATACAAGTAAAAACGCAACAAATTGACGGCACCGGAAAATTCTTGATGCCTTCCCTTACCAATAGCCACGTACATGCATGGAGTGCACTAGCACTTAGCGAAGCGGCGCAAGCAGGCGTGCTTCACTTGTTGGATATGCACGGAATGGAACAGTATCAAGCAACCATGGCCCAACTAAACGATTCTACGCAATACGCCAATTATTTTTATGCAGGTGCTGCAGCAACGGCTCCTGAAGGGCATGGAACGCAGTTTGGGTTTGAAGTTCCAACACTTACTACACCCGAAGAAGCTCCTGGCTTTGTGAACGATCGGCTAGCCGCCGGGGCGCACTACCTTAAAATTATTGTAGAACCTTGGAAAAACACACTTTCCAACGAAACAGTGGCAGCACTTATTGACGCTGCTCATGAAAAAGAAATTCCCGCAGTGGTTCATATTTCTAAGGCGACGGATGCCTCTTATGTTTTATCTGAAAATGCAGACGGACTCGTACATATATGGTGGGATCAGCCCATGGCAGCCTCGCAATTGAAACAACTTGCTGAGGAGAAAGATTTTTTTATCATTCCAACCCTGCTTACCAGTGTCAAATTGTTAGGAAGTATTCGGAAGAATGCGACAGAGGAAATGAAGTTGCTCTCTGATGAAGCGATCTTTGCGGAAGTGAAGAAAGCCTACGATGCAGGCATACCGATCTTGGTAGGTACCGACCCTCCCAATGCACAGATCAACTACGGGACTGATCTCTATGAAGAAATGAAACTCATAGCGGAAGCTGGGGTTCCCGTATTGGATGTGTTAAAAGGTGCTACCTCCTTACCGGCAAAAGAGTTCCGCTTAGGTAAAACAGGTTCCATCCAACCCGGCTATCGGGCAGATCTGCTCCTCTTAGAAAAGAATCCTTTGGAGGATATCACGCATATAAACTCCATTGAAAAAATTTGGAAACACGGAAAGGAAGTGTCACTTTCGAATAACAATTAGCATTTATGAACGTATTGATCATTGAAGACGAAAAACCAGCGGCACGCCGACTCCAACGTATGCTGCAAGCGCTGAATGTAGAAGTCACCCAAATGCTCCACAGCGTAGAAGAGTCCATCGAGTGGTTCGCCAATAATCCGCATCCCGAATTGATCTTTTTAGACATTCAGTTGAGCGATGGTTTGTCTTTCGAGATCTTTGATGAGGTCTCTGTGAAGAGTGCCATCATCTTCACAACCGCCTACGATGAATACGCCTTACAAGCATTCAAATTGAACAGTGTCGATTACTTGTTGAAACCCATAGACGAAGACGAATTGGAAGCTGCCGTGGCAAAGTTCCGCGAACGTAAGCCTGATCCTAAACAGGTTCAGTTAAGCTTTGAGGACATAAAAAAACTATTGGTCAATCCCGTTGCACGCCCTTATAAAAAACGGTTTACTACCAAGATCGGGCAACATATAAAAATGATCGCCATCGATGAGATTGAATGTTTTTATTCTGAAAATAAAGGCACCTACGCACATACCGTCGACGGGCGTGATTATCTGCTGGATACCACACTGGAACAGTTGGATGATGGGGAACTTGCCCCAGAACAGTTCTTCCGAGTGAATCGAACTTTTATAGTTAGCATTCATGCCATTCGAGATATTGTTTCGTATACCAACAGCCGTCTTCAACTCAAGCTGCACGATTTTAAGGCACAAGACATTATCGTAGCACGTGAGCGCGTAAAGGATTTTAAACTTTGGATCGAGTAATTTTAACCTTTCTTCTTTAATAAACTCTAATTTAGGTTAAAATATTACAGTTTTTGGCTAATTGAGTGGTGTTCGCACCTTTCTTCTATTGTTATCTTTGTGCTTGATTCAAAGGTCGAATACGGAATTACTGAATTTGATGCTGACAAGAACGAGACCCCTTTCGAGTCAGATTGATGCTATGAAGAAATCGATTATCCCCTTAACCCTAGGAGGGTTATCCATAGGAACTACGGAGTTTGTGGTCATGGGCATTCTGCCTAATATGGCAAACTACTTTGGTATTACTGTTTCCCAAGCGGGACAATTTATTTCGCTCTACGCCTTGGGCGTTGTCATTGGTGCGCCCTTCATTGTATTGCTTTCCGGAAAAATGAAACCAAAGCGAATTCTTTTGTTTCTAATGATCGCTTTTACACTCTTTAACGCACTAAGTGTCTTTAGTCCAAGTGCTTCTTTTTTAAGCATTACTCGATTTTTTTCAGGCTTACCGCACGGAGCATTTTTTGGAGTAGGCTCTATCGTTGCCAGTAGGTTGGCTGCGGAAGGCAAAGAAGCAAAAAATATTTCTTTGATGTTCTTGGGACTAACCGTAGCAAATTTGGTGATGGTGCCGCTAGGAACGTATCTCGGGCAACAGTTTTCCTGGCAGGTGACGTTAGGGTTGGTGGCGCTCATCGGACTCATAACGTGCATATCGATTTACAGTTGGTTGCCTGATCTGCCCATCCGAAAGAAAATTTCTATCGGAGCAGAACTCTCCTTTTTTAAAACAAAAGAGGCCTGGCTGATTACTTTTATGACGGCTTTGGGAACGGGAGGCGGTTTTGCTTGGCTAAGTTATATTGCTCCATTAATGACCGAAAATGCCGGGGTTCAAGAATCTTTTATGATGTATATCATGATTCTAGTTGGACTGGGAATGGTGATCGGAAATCTCATCGGCGGGCGCTTGGCCGATCGCGTGGCTCCCGTTAAAGCCTGCATGATCATCTTTTTGATTATCGCCGCCAATCTCATGACGTTCTTTTTGTTTTCTGAAGTGAAATGGTTAGCACTACTTTTATGCTTTACTTGTGGAGCCAGCTTTTTAGCATTGGCTTCTCCTATTCAGCTTTTGATGTTGCGAACGGCAAAAGATGCTGAGATGATTAGCGCCGGAGTTACTCAAGCTTCCTTTAACATCGGAAACTCGCTGGGAGCATATTTAGGCGGACTCATACTCATGCTAGGTTACGGTTTTCAGTTTCCGTCCTTGGCCGGTTTCTTTCTGGCTCTAATCGGTTTTGCCCTAGCCTTTACCTTCTATCGCGTCGCTGATACATAAAAAAAGACGCCTCAAGGACGTCTTTTTTTATATTATTTGTTCGTTATTACTGTATAATGCCACCGCAGCTTACACGAGCGCCTGCAGCACCACTAGGTTGTGATGTAAAATCATCCGTACCTTGGTGAACGATCACTGCTTTTCCTAAAATATCACGATTGCTGTCGCCACATCCAATACACCACTCATCGGTGGTCATAGTAATACGGCCATTACCGTCTTGATCTGCTTCAAAATTTCCTATGTCCCCTTTGTGATATCCTTCAGAATCACCCCATTTGCCGTGAGGTTGAAAGGTAGGGTTCCAGTGCCCTCCGGCAGAAGCGCCGTCGGCAGCAGAGCAATCAGCTTTTTCGTGAATATGAATTGCGTGCGTTCCCGGAGCTAAGCCTGAGAGAGAGGCTTCAAAAGTAACTTTTCCGTTGACTTGTTGAAACATTACTTTGCCTGTAGCATTACTCTCACTTCTAGATTCCAACATAAAAGAAACATCTTTCTTTTCGTTATTCATTTTCTTATCCATGGTTTCTTCGGAATCCGTCATTGTTTCTTCAGTGTTTTCTGCATCCATTTCAGAATCTTTCTTTTTAGTATCGTTACAACTTATAGCAAAAAGCATTGTTCCCGCCATAAGCATTAGTGTCAATTTTTTCATTGTTATAGGGTTTGAGTGGTTATTAATAGGTAAGGTACGGCGATTCTATTCCAATCACAAAATTTTACAAAAATCTTAGCAGTTACAGCTTCGCCTTCACCAAATCACGTGTATCACGCACTCCTAATTTCAGGCGATCTGTGATCAATAATGTCTTGTCGATGCGTGTTTGCGATACGGTAAATCGCTTTACAAAATAGATAAGACTACGTTTTTTTCCGTCAGTAAACGATTCGAATATTTCGAACGCCTCAGGATCACTTTCCATCACGGCTTCAAATTCTTCAGGAACTTCAACACCATACTTTGAAGTATCCTCCATAAGTTGTAATTCAAATGTTGCTTCCGGGTCTAACCCAATTTCTTTTTGCAGTCGCTTTCCAAAGGTAGCCCGATAAGTGCCCTGATATTGCTTTAGTGCCGTGTGGAAGGTCACTGATTTACCTTGATAGCTAGCAATAGCCATTACACGAGCATGTTCATTTTCCAAAAAAGGCTGAAGTGGAGACTCCGGTAGTATGATAGAATGCGATCCTGCCAAGCTCACAGTAAATGTGTTAGAGCGCAACGGCATTAGGATATAATTTTGGTGATCACTTGTGTGCTACTGTGCAGTGTTTTGTGAACCGGACATTTATCGGCAATTTGCAGCAGTCTTTTTTCTTCTTTTTCTGAAAGATCTCCGGTAATTTTAATCTCCCTCAGGAACGTATCGATCTTTGCCGAATCATCGGTACAATTCTCACAGTCTTCTGCGTGACGTTTGTCATAACTGGTATGCACCTCAACATGTTCTAAATTCCATTTCTTTCGCTTTGCATACATCTGAAGTGTCATCGCCGTACAAGCCGAAAGAGAGGCTGAAAGCAATTCGTATGGGGTGGGGCCAAAATTCTGTCCGCCAATGTCTGTCGGTTCGTCGGCAGTTAGAAAATGTGTCCCTAAGCGCATTTGTGTACTAAAGCCATCTTCTTTAGCGAGACTCGCCACCACCTGGTGATCGGTCTCAATGGTTTGCACTTCGGGCCATGGCACATAGCGCGATGCCCATTTTGCAATTACGAGTCCGGTATAGGTAGAGTCTCCTGCATCGGTCAACAAATGGTCAGCGCCATCCAAAGAAACGAAACTCTTTGGGTGATGGGCTGCCAAATAGAGTTCTTCTGCGTTGTTGATGCCTACCAACTTGTCTTGCGGAGAATGCAAAACCAGCAATGCTTGTTTTCGTAAACTCCCCACAATTTCCGAGAGCGATTCTTTTTCAAGATCCTCTAAGAATTGCTGTTTAATGGTAAAACTCCTTCCGCTTAGCTGTACTTCTGCCAAGCCTTTGGCTTTTATTTGTTCTAATTCGTCTTTCAACAAGTGGGTAACATGTTTTGGCGTACTGGGCGCTCCAATGGTGGCTACCCCTTTGACAGCAGCTAATTTTGTTGCAGCGACCAGCACGGCAGCTCCGCCCAACGAATGTCCGACCAATAGGGTAGGGGCCGAAAATTCTTCCGCCAGATATTCCGCAGCAGCGATCAAATCTTCTACATTGCCTGAGAAATTAGTATCTTCAAAATCACCTTCACTTTCACCCAATCCCGTAAAGTCGAACCGCAATACACCAAACCCTTCAGTGGTAAGTCCGCGACTTATATTTTTTACAGCCGAAAGATTCTTAGTACACGTAAAGCAATGTGCAAATACCGCAAAATTATGAGGCTTTCTATGCGCCGGAAGCTCTAGTCGGCCTACCAGTGTATGCCCTTCAGCATTGGTGAAAGAAACTTTTTGAAAATTCATGCTTATGAATCGTTATCGGTGGCTTTTAAGAAGTCGGTTGTCCAGTTCAATCCTAACAATATGCGTTCAAAATCCGGGCCGTCTAAGTGAATCTTCTGAAACCCGATACGCGCTTTCAAACTTGTAATGAATTGATAGGTCACGCCGGCACCCAACCAGTTTTGAGCGAACAGCGGTTCTTCTAAATTAATAAATACCTCGTCATAAAGATCAAGCGCCCATTGTTCGGTCAATGGATATACCAACTTTAACTGATACCGCATCCATTGTTGAAAATCGTTGTCCCCTGGCCCTTGAATATAGCGTTGTTCCAATCGATAGCGATGTAATAATCTGAGTTTTCCTATCGCATTTCGAACATGAACATCTTCATAGGTGCGGTGTTCAGTAAATTCATCAGGGGTGTCTGATAGGTATGAAAAATCATTTCTGAAGTAGGCATACCCGCCGGTAACACCGATTGTACTGTTGAAATTATATGTAGCTCCCACACGTATCTTGAATTGTTGTATTTCTGAAGCCAATTCAAAATATCTTAATTGCGTTTGCGCATTAATCGTGAGTTTATCGGTAACCCGATTGTTGGTACTCAAAATATACCAAGTTCCCGTTTCTTGATCGGCGCCATTTTGGGCGATGCTTCCTAAGGTTAAAAAAAATATGCAAAGAACTAGAATAGATCGCAATCTCATGTATTAATTTTTAAGCGTAAAGGTCTTTGTCTCTTCAAATGGCGAGACTTCATTGTTTTCAATCGTTGCTTTATACGCAGGCCAATCTTGCGCAAAAAATACATTGGTGGCTTGCAGCGCTGCATTTAATTCTTCTCTTGCCTGAGCAATCAATCGATTTTCTGTAGCCGTTAAACCGTTGGGCCTGCTATCGATGTATCCGCCGGCTGTTCGCAATCTGGTCATGACATTGGGCTCCGGACTTCTAACAATGCCCTGCCGCTTGTCGATTTTTCCAAGATACATGGCCGTTACAGAGTCGATCTTCTTGACGATTTCTTTACTCGCATCAATGGCATCCTTATATTTCTTCTTGTCCTTATCCTTCATTTCCTTACTAAGCTTTTCAGCCGTTTCTTTACTCTCTACCAATTGTTTTACGGCTTCGGCAGCTATTTGCGTCATTTCTTCCAATTGTTTTCCTGCGGAATATGCCTCGTTTATCGCTTTTTGTGGTACTTCTAACCTAGGATCACTTTCTACCTTGATGGATGTTGAGGCTTGCTCGTCTCCATTATGAAGGGTAATTTTATAGGTTCCAGGCTTTACCGATACACCGCCCGGTTCACTTTTTCGTTCGCGTAAGGAACGAGAGGGTCGTGCGCTTCCGGCTTCATCCATGTACCACGTCCAAGTATAGAGTCCGGTGCTGTCCGGTTTTTTCCGCGTAAGCGTTCTAATCAATCGATTTCCATCATAGATCTTCATATACAAAGAATCTTTACTCATTCCCTGTTCTTTTTCCTCCATGGTTTCTTCGGAATCATTTTCTTCGGAATTTTCTTCTGAATCGGTTTTTGTTGTAGTCTCTTCCTTCTGAAAATAATAGGAAATACGTGCTCCATATCCTCTGTTTTCCCCATTGAATAGGGCATCACCTCCAAATCGGCTCCCGGTAGGTTGTTGGTAGGCGGCTTGGTAGGCTGTAGGCGGACTGAACACTGCGATATTTTTATTTAGGACTGAAGCATCCTTCGCTATAGCGCGTAATGGGCGAATATCATCCAAAACCCAGGCAGCTCTTCCGAAGGTTCCAATCACTAGGTCATGTTCTCTTGGATGAATTACCAGATCCTTGACAGAAGTGGTAGGAAATCCTTTTGTCCATTTCGTCCATTGCTGTCCGGCATCGATGGAAACATAGAGTCCGTCGTCAGTCCCTAAGAACATCAAATTGTCTTCTTCCGGATCTTCTATAACACATAAGGCATAGCTGATCACATCATTTTCATCTACAATGCGATTCCAGGTTTTACCATAGTTCGTGGTTCTAAAAACATAAGGGGCATAGTTGTAACGGCGGTAGTCATTTGCCACCAACAATGCTTCTCCTTTTCGCTTGTTCGAGGCTTTGATCTGAACGATCCAACTCCCTTTGGGCAATCCTTTTATATTGCTACTAACTTCTGTCCAAGAACTTCCGCCATTTTGTGTGTAATGTACGCGACCGTCGTCGGTACCTACCCACATCATATTTTGTTCTACGGGAGAGGGTTCTATCACAAGAATGGTTGTATGATTCTCTGCTCCGGTCGCATCCATGGTGAGCCCGCCACTTTCACTTTGCTTTTGTTTTTCAGGATCGTTGGTTGTTAAGTCGGGAGAAATAACACTCCAGGTAAGGCCTTTGTCGGTACTTTTATGGACAAACTGACTTCCAAAGTAAATAGTGCTATTGTCAAACGGATCAATATTAATAGCACTGTTCCAGTTGAAGCGTAAGTGTACTTTGGCATCAGGGTGTGTAGGCCGTACGATGTAATTGTTTCCGGTTTGCCAGTCGTATCTACTTACATAGCCTTGCTGACTCATACTCCAGCCATAACGGCTATCATCGCGGTCAGGCACCACGTCAAACCCATCCCCAAAGCTGATCTCTTGCCAATAACTGTTTCGGATTCCTTGTGATTTCCAAACATAGGCTGGACCACGCCAGCTTCCGTTATCTTGCATTCCGCCATACACATTATACGGAAACTCGTTATCCACGGCAATATGATAGAATTGTGCTACCGGTAGGTTTCCGATGAACCGCCAGCTCTTCCCACCGTCGCGTGTGATATTCATTCCGCCATCGTTTCCGTCGATCATAAAATCACCATCTTCAGGATGGATCCACCACGCATGGTGGTCTGGGTGCACTCCGTTGTCAACGCCATAAGCAGGCATGAGTTCAGAGAAGTTCTTTCCGCCATCTTCCGAAACATTCACATAGGTAAAAACAGAATATACGCGGTTTTCATTCTGCGGATCTACATAGATTTCAGAATAGTAAAAAGGACGGTTGCCAATATCTTCTTTGTTGTTGATCATATTCCAATTCGCCCCGCCATCCGTACTTTTATATAAGGCGTTTTTTTTGGCTTCTACGAGCGCATAGACCACGTTAGGCTTTCCGGGCGCAATGGCCACTCCCATTCTTCCGAGATCCCCTTTTGGGAGTCCGTCTTTTTCAGTACGTTCTTTCCAGGTTTCACCTCCATCATGAGTGATGTAGAGTCCGCTTCCTTCGCCCCCCGATTTAAAGAACCAAGGCTCGCGTTTGTGTTCCCACATGGCTACGATTATCTTAATAGGGTTGCTTGGGTCCATGACCATATCAGCCACTCCGGTACTTTCATTTACAAAAAGAATCTTATTCCAAGTTTTTCCCCCATCAGTAGTTTTAAAGACACCACGCTCTGGGTGTGCCCCCCAAGGCGAGCCAATAGCGCCTACATACACCGTGTTAGAATCACGAGGATCTACAATGACACGATGAATATGTCGCGTTTCCTGCAAGCCCATAGATTGCCATGTGGTTCCACCGTCAAGGGATTTATAAACACCAAAACCTCCGTTCAAACTGTTTCTTGGATTTCCTTCACCGGTACCCACCCAAATCACAGAAGGATTGTTCGGATCTATTTCAACCGCCCCAATAGAAGCCGTAGGTTGGTCATCAAAAACGGGTTCCCATTTGATCCCGCCACTGGTAGAACGCCATAGTCCGCCTGAGGCGGTTCCTACGAACATTACATCGGGGTCATCTGTCACTACGTCAATCGCAGTTACCCGTCCCGACATCCCGGCAGGACCGATGTTTCGGGGTTCCATATCTTTTAAAAGGTTGAGATCTAATTGTTGTGCAAAAAGTTGAGTAGTCAGTAAAATAAGCGTGAAGCAGAGTAATTTTTTCATCCGATAGAAGTCTTATGGTTGATTTGTTGCTAAAGGTACTAAAATGTAGGCGACCTAAATTCTTAACAGCTTGTTAACAGTTGCTAATTTCACAGGATAGTTAGTATCTTTAAGGTATGAAAAAGAAAAATCGCCCGACGGGATTTGTATTTACAAAACACACCCCCAAGGAACAATCTCCCTTTGAACGTATTTTCGAAATTTTCCAAGAATTAATTACGCATACCTCAGGTGATTTTGAGGAAGCTATGGATTGGTTGAGGCAATTAGATGAAGAATATCAATTGACCACCGACGACTATACCTTGGATGATTTTGTGGAAGATTTGAAAAAGCGCGGATACATTCGTGAAGAAATGAAACCCAATGGAAGTGGAAGCGGAAGCGGCGACGGTAGTACCAAAATTACTGAAAAGCTAGAGCGTTCTCTTCGGAAGCGTGCGTTAGATCAGATCTTCGGAAAATTAAAACGCAGCGGAAGTGGAAACCATAAGACACCCTACACCGGGCAAGGGGACGAGCAAGCCGGAGAATATAGAAACTATCGTTTTGGAGATGCCATTGAACGAATTTCAATGACCGAAAGTTTGAAGAACGCACAGATCAATCATGGTTTGGGAACATTTCAATTGAACGAGAATGATCTTGTGGTGGAAGAAACTACCTATAAGGCCCAAATGAGCACGGTATTGATGATCGATATCAGCCACAGCATGATCTTGTATGGAGAAGATCGTATCACGCCTGCCAAGAAAGTAGCCATGGCACTTTCCGAATTAATTACCACGCGTTATCCGAAAGACACCTTAGATATTCTAGTCTTCGGAAATGATGCCTGGCCTATTAAGATCAAGGATCTACCGTATCTCAATGTGGGGCCGTATCACACCAATACCGTTGCCGGCTTACAGTTGGCCATGGACATGCTGCGCCGAAAGCGGAATACCAATAAACAGATCTTTATGATCACCGACGGAAAGCCAAGTTGTTTGCGAATGCCCGATGGACAATACTATAAGAATAGTGTGGGACTCGATCCGCATATTGTAAAGAAATGCTATATGATGGCGCGCCAAGCACGGAAGATGCATATTCCTATTACTACCTTTATGATCGCACAAGATCCTTATTTGATGCAATTTGTAGATCACTTTACTGCCGCAAACCAAGGAAAAGCGTTCTATACGGGATTAAAAGGATTGGGGGAAATGATCTTTACCGATTATGAAACCAATAGGAAGAAACGGTTACGTTGATAGATAGTGAGATGTTGATTGGTATCAGTCTAAAAGACGTAAGACGCGGGACTTAGGATATATGACGTAGGACTTAGGATATAGGACGTAGGAGTCAACAGAAATGAACATTCAGAATAAAATAGAGAATAGAGAAGTGACAGATCTTAGAGTCTTTTACTTGCTTTTAATATAATGTTGAAATGAATACAGAAAACATAAAAACCCTTGGCGAATTAAAAGCCGCAGGATATACACAACGATCAATTAAGGAAGAGTTGCGACGCAATTTGCTTCAGAAGCTCATGAAGCAAGAAACCACCTTCGAAGGAATTCATGGTTACGATTATACTGTGATTCCTGAGCTGGAACGTGCCATACTTTCAAAACACAATATCAACTTACTGGGGTTACGTGGACAAGCAAAAACACGTCTGGCACGACAGATGGTAAACTTGCTCGATGAATACATCCCCGTTGTGGAAGGGAGCGAGATCAATGATGATCCGTTACAGCCACTTTCCCGATATGCGAAAGAACGTATTGCCGAAATGGGAGATGACACTCCTATTAGCTGGTTACATCGTGACGAACGATTTGCTGAAAAGCTCGCCACACCAGATGTGACCGTAGCCGATTTAATTGGTGACGTAGACCCTATAAAAGCAGCGAACCTCAAACTAAATTACGCTGATGATCGCGTGATTCACTTCGGAATGATCCCAAGAGCACATCGCTGTATCTTCGTGATTAATGAACTCCCGGACCTTCAGGCACGGATTCAAGTGGCGCTCTTCAATATTCTCCAAGAGGGCGATGTGCAGATACGAGGCTTTAAACTTCGCCTTCCGCTAGATATTCAATTTGTTTTTACGGCAAATCCGGAGGATTACACCAATCGCGGAAGTATCGTAACGCCACTCAAAGACCGTATCGGTTCTCAGATCATTACCCATTACCCGGAAGATATTCAGACAGCAAAAACCATTACCCGGCAAGAGACCGCCGAAGCCGCATCTGAAAAAGAAACCGTGCAAGTGCCTTCAGTAGCTATGGATATCTTAGAGCAAATTAGTTTTGAAGCGCGTAAAAGTGAATTCATCGATGCCAAAAGTGGCGTTAGTGCCCGATTGAGTATTACTGCCTTCGAAAATCTCTTAAGCACCGCTGAGCGTCGCGGGCTGCAAAATGGTTCCGAAAGTACGACCGTTCGATTGAGCGATTTTATGGGTATTATTCCCGCTATTACAGGGAAAGTGGAATTGGTCTATGAAGGCGAACAAGAGGGCGCCATCGGAGTGGCGAAGCAATTGATCGCCGATGCTGTAAAAACCCAGTTTGAAACCTATTTTCCGAAAGTGGCAAAACTTCAGAAAGAATCAGACAAAGACCCCTATGCAGATGTGGTGGGATGGTTTTTTGAACAAAGTAGTTTCGAATTGCAAGATCATCTCACTGATGATGCTTATCAATTACAGCTAGACCGTATTGAGCCGTTAGACGATCTCTTGGAAGAGTACGTACCTGATCTGCCTTCAGAATCGCAGTATTTCTTCAAAGAAATGATCCTTTGGGCGCTTTCAGAATACAATAGACTCAGCAAATATAATTTGAGTGACGGCGTGCAATTCAAGGATGTGTACGGAGGCTATATCAGTGATCTGTAGCAATATCGTTCGCGTAAGCAGAGGATATATGCCACAGGTGAAAAAATTGATCTACTGAAATACTTCAGGGAGTGCTTTTACTAGTAGTACCAAGCCACTAATGACCATGAGGGTGATCACCCACTTTCGGAAGGCGAGTTTGCTCATGCGCTGAAGCAACCATTTACCGATTAAATTCCCTACGATAGCACCTCCACCCATAGCAATTCCATAGGTCCATAATTCGGGAGTTAGAAGTCCAAAAAAGGCATAGCTTCCAATTTGTGAAAGGCCGAGAAAGAAGGATTGCGCCGATTTAGTTCCTACCAAAGCTTCTTTATCTATTCCGGCATTCAACATAAAAGGATTGAGCACAGGACCCATGCCACCGGTGAACGTTCCGATGATAGCGATAAAAAATCCTAGCGGAATGAAATACCACAGTTTGACTTCAAAAGAACGTTCTTTTTTTCCGAAGCGATACTGAAAGAAGGTACTAATCAAGAATACGCCAACCACAATTTGGATCCAATAGATCTTCACTTCAGCAAAAAGCCAACCGGCAACAAAGGCACCGAGCATGGCTGCCGGCACATAATACCAAAATACTTTCCACACAATATGTTTCCAAAAAATGATGATGCGCGTGGGCCGACTCACAAACGTGCCCAGATTGATCACTTGTGCTGTCTTGGAAGTACCAATCAAAAAGTTTAGTATCGGGATTTGCATCAAGGCGCCGCCACCGCCGCTGATAGTAGACAGCGTAAACGTGCAGGCTCCCAAGGCGAAGAGACCTAGTAGCAACCAAGGTGAAAGTTCAGATAATATACTCATGATATAAAAAATCCCGCAAGATGCGGGATGTAAGATTTTCGGAATGTAAGAACTATGGGTTTGGAATCACCAATTCCTGTCCGGGGTGAATCATATCTGGGTTATCCAATTGATCGCGATTTGCTTCAAAAATTGAATTGTATTTCATTGGATCTCCGTAGTAATGTTTTGAGATCTTACTAAGCGATTCACCTTTCTCCACCGTGTGGTAAGCATAGGCCGTTTTGTCGGCTACTTTTATGTCGGCTGTAATATCTGTTGGATTCTCACCTCCAACACGTTTAATTTCGTCCCAAAGTAGGTTCTTTTCGTACTGAGTGTTGGCAGTACCCCAAACTTTTAATTGGTTTCCTTCTACTTTTACATCACCGTTTTGGATTTTCAGTTTTTCACCTAAATCCAATACGCTTTGATATTTGGCTTTTACCATGATACTTGTTTTTAATTGAATTTTAAAGATACAAATTTTCTCTATTGAAGCATATTCTGGGTGTATTAAGTTTCTGACCTTACACCGTTAATACTGAAGAGAAAGCTTCCTAAATATTTAACGTAATCTTATGCTGCTTTAATACAAACTTAGCATACTAGCAGCTATCTTTACACTCTCAAACCTTAAACTATAATTATGAAAATCAGAATGTTAGTAATGTCTCTTGCAGTGGGAGCCTTTTTGTTTACTGCATGTAACGACAATAAGAAAAAAGAAGAAGAAGCTCGTCTAGAGAAAGAAAAAATGGAGATGGAGCAAAAGAAGGCTGATGAAGAAGCTGCTATGAAAGCTCAGATGGAATTTGAACAGAATACCATTGCTGCAAAAGCTATGAGTAACGATCAGTTTTCTACATTAGTTTCAGCGCTACAATCAGCAGAATTGGCTGAAACATTTAAAAATGAAGGAGAATACACCGTATTCGCTCCAACGAATGCTGCTTTTGACAAAGTTCCGAAGAACACTTTAACTACTTTGATGAAACCTGAGAACAAGTCGCAATTGCAAAACTTGTTGAAGTATCACGTGGTTGAAGGAGAGTGGAAAGCAGATGCAGTTATCAAGGCGATCAACGATAACAACAATGCCTATAAAGTAACGACCTTGGCAGGCGAAAACATTACATTGTCATTAAAAGACGGTAACGTAATGTTGAAAGATGCTAAAGGTAAAACAGCGACTGTTGTTATGGCAGATGTGGATGCTTCTAACGGAGTGATTCATGGAATTGACGCAGTAGTAATGCCAAAAGCATAACCTAAATCCAATAGAAAAAAAGAAGCCTCAGTACAACTGAGGCTTTTTTTATGTCAAAAAAGGCACTTAGTGAATTACCGGGCGACAGGTGAAATCACTTGTCTGGGGAGAATTACCGGACCTTCAGCAGAGTGCCTGAAATCAAATATACGGAAATCCCTTTAGCTGCAAAATCTTGAATACGATTAATCGCGTTATCTGGATTTTTGATTGGCCTCACACAACCGGATGATTTCTGAAATTCGTTTTTCTCGTGTGGCTTCCCTTTTGGCTGAATGCAGCCAAGACAAATAACTTTTTTGATAGCTTGGAGCAAAGCTTTGATAATGTTTCCAGGCTTTAGGATGCTTTGTAAAAGCGGCATCTAAATCTTCCGGAATGATGCCATTTTCCACATCATCCATTTCCGTCCAAGCACCGTTGTCTTTGGCTTGTTTAATCATGGCGTATCCTCGCTCGTGTATGAGTCCGTTTTTATCCAATTCTTCGATATAGGATTTATTCAATTGACTCCAACTGCTTTTTGGGTTTCTTGGACAGAAATACTGCCGTCGTTTGCCATTTCCCAGGCTTTTAACCGTGCTGTCGATCCAACCAAAACACAGTGCAACCTTTACAGCTTCTTCCCAACGCATGGTGGGAATTTCTGTTTCGAGTTTGTAGAAGATCAAATAAACGCCATCGGGACTTATATCATGATGTTTTTGGAGCCAAGAACGCCACTCGGTATCATTTTTAAAATAGAGTTCTTGACGATCTTTCATCATTTTGTTTTCTTCGGAATTACGTAAAAATCTCTTTTGATCGTAACGGAATCAATCGGAGTTTCCGTTTCAATTTCTTTCCATGCTTCGGAAGGGTAGATCCATTTTTCAGAACCATTGATAACAGCGATGACCGGCATATCAAAACCATCGACAATATTTGTATATCGGAAGGATAATTTTTTTCCCGTCCAGGTGTATTCTAATGTAGGAATTTTCGTGGTACGGAGGTATTGTTGCCAAAATTCAGTGAGATCAATCCCACTTTCTTTGCTGATATATTTTTCTATGGTGTTGGAAGAAACCGTTTGATGATAAAACGTTTTGTTGATCCCGCGTAATATTTGACGCCACCTTTCATCATCTTCGATCAATTGCCGAAGCGTATGTAATATGTTCGCACCTTTGTAATACATGTCACTACTTCCCTCATGGTTCACACCGTAGGTGCCAATAATGGGGCGATCGTTGGAAATGAGCCTGCGTGTTCCCAAGACATAATCGGCTGAAGCTTCCTTTCCGAAGTGATAATCTAAATAGAGGTTTTCCGAATAGGCTGTAAAACCCTCATGCAGCCACATATCTGCCACATCATTGTTGGTAATATTATTGGCAAACCATTCGTGACCAGCTTCATGGATGATGATAAAATCAAATTTCAGTCCCCATCCCGTTCCTGAGAGATCACTGCCGAGATAACCATTTTGATACTGGTTTCCGTAGGTAACGCTGCTCTGATGTTCCATTCCTAAATAAGGAACCTCCACCAATTTAAAGGAATCTTCATAGAAAGGGTAGGGGCCAAACCAATGTTCAAAAGCTTCCATCATCATGGGAGCTTGGGCAAACTGTTCTTTCGCTTTTTCCTTATTGTCGCGTAGCACCCAATAATCCATTAGAAGGGGTCCCTCTTCTCCTTCGTATTGCTCGGTAAAATGAACATAATCTCCAATATTAATATTAACCCCGTAGTTGTTGATGGGGTTTATCACTTCCCATTCATAGGTCTGCGTTGTTTCTGTATAGCTCATTTTTTTTAGTCGGCCGTTCCCGACGGCAACAAGCGAGGGAGGTACCGTGATGGCTATACTAACACCATTATCGGGTTCGTCGTAAGGATGATCCTTGTTGGGCCACCATATGCTCGCACCAATTCCTTGATTGGCAGTAGCGATAAACGGTTTTCCATTGCTGTCTTCACTCCATGTAAAACCACCGTCCCAAGGGGGGCGTTTTGCGACGCGAGGAGCTCCGGAGAAATGGACGGTAATCATTTCTTCTTTCCCCTTCTTGATGGCTTTAGGGAGGGTGATGAAATGAGCACTTCCCTCTGTCATAAAATCCACTTCTTTTTCTTTAAACAGAACACGATCTATTTGCATCGGGGCTTGAAGGTCGATTTGCAAAATGGCTCCCTTTTCCAAGGCTTTAAAAGATATCGTATTGTGCCCAGTAATCCGTTGTGTTTCGGGAAACACTTGCACCGCCAGGTCGTACTTTTTCAAGTCCCACCAAGCGCGTTCGGGTGTGATGCTGCCGCGCAGCGTATCCTGTCGTGTAAATTGTTGTGCTTGCAAGGTGTATCCGCACCATAGGCAACTTAGAAGTAGTATATATTTCATCATTATCTAAAAATAGAAGAAGGGAAAACAACCACACTTTCATGCCCGTCTTTTCCAACGGCTGCTACGCCAAAGAAATAATTATCAATAACAATGCCTTCTAGGGTAGCTTCGGAAACATTTCCTACAGACCTACTATAGTCCCAAGTGGGTGAGGTGGTATCGCGCCAATAGATCTTATAACCAACAGCTCCTTCCACTTTTTCCCATTTCAACTTCGCGGAAGGTTCTACAATTCCTCCGATCGCTACATTTTTGGGAGCCGGTGGAGCCCATGCCAGATTCGCCATGGTTATTGCGTTCACGGCGGTAAGCTTTTTAGCATAATCAAAATCTACAAATTTGAGTTTGTCACCATATTCAATGCCGTCTTCCATGCGG
>CEVM01127892.1_pt1 | contig 30201 bp, 26 predicted proteins | sample 531481 | NCBI WGS metagenome assembly CEVM01 (sample SAMEA2623649, study PRJEB7988) | marine metagenome | biome: marine biome (ENVO:00000447); feature: mesopelagic zone (ENVO:00000213) & marine oxygen minimum zone (ENVO:01000065); material: "saline water (ENVO:00002010), including plankton...
AAAGAAGTAGCCAAAACCTATTATGAAGAAACACTTCGGGCGAAAATAAGGGTGGAGCGATACGCCAATAATACATCGACTCCTGTGTTCATTGAAAATGAAGCGTTGTATTTGACGGCTCGTATTGCCGACGACAAATTTATCCTAGCAAAAATTCCGGAAGAAGAACCGCGTTTTTTTGTATTTCCGAAGCAAAACGGAAATCATTATATCACATTTATTGATGACATCTTACAATTCAACCTAAAACAAAGTCCGAAGAAAGAACACACCATCGATTTTTACGCCATCAAGAAATCCAGGGATGCCGAATTGTACATTGAAGATGAATTTTCCGGAAATCTAAAAGAGAAGATTAAAAATTCGTTGTCTAAACGCGAGACCGGTCAAGCCACGCGATTGTTGATAGACGAAAAGATGCCAAAGGCATTTCAAGAGATTTTGAAGAACGCTTTAGGCGTGTACAATGCCGATTTGATAGAGGGAGGGCGCTATCACAACTTTAAAGATTTCTTTACATTCCCCAATCCTAGTACTAAAGACCTATCGCAAAAAGAATGGACACCACTACCGCATCCCGAGTTAAGTACTTTCACCTCGCTATTGAACGCTATTGAAGAAAAAGATCGGTTGGTGCATTATCCATATCAATCGTTTGAACCGGTCATTCGGTTGATCGAAGAAGCTGCCACCGATCCAAAAGTAACCACGTTAAAAATCACCATTTACCGGGCGGCTAGCGAATCGCGCTTAAACGATGCCATCGCAAAAGCAGCTAAAAATGGCAAAAACGTCGTTGTTTTTATCGAAGTGAAGGCACGTTTTGATGAGCAAAACAATTTGAAATGGGGAAAAATTTTCGAAGATAACGGAGCACGCGTTATTTATAGTTTTCCAGCGATAAAGATCCATTCAAAAATTCTCTATATCGAACGAGAAGATGATGGAAAAAGAAAACGTTACGCCTATATCGCGACCGGAAATTTTAACGAAAAAACAGCCACGCTATACACAGACTATGGTCTTATGACGGCTCATGAAGAGATCACTGAAGACATTAATAAGGTGTTCTTAGTACTGGAAGGCAAGATGATCATCCCTAAACCTGAGCAGCTTTTGGTAGCGCCCTTTACAGCCCGAGAAACTTTCGAAAAATTAATCGAGAATGAGATTGCACAGGCCAAACAGGGTAACGATGCCTACATTTTGGCAAAGATGAACAGTCTGCAAGACAAAAAAATGATCAAACTGCTGTACGAAGCTAGCAATGCCGGAGTGAAAATTCGTATGGTCGTACGCGGAATTTGTTCGCTCGTGCCCGGCATCAAAGGACAAAGCGAAAATATTCACATCACCAGTATTTTAGATCGGTTTTTGGAGCACGGTAGGATGTATGTCTTCGGAAATGGCGGTAACGAAAAAATCTATATTGGTTCGGCTGATTGGATGAAGCGGAATTTAAGTCACCGTATTGAAGTGATTACTCCCATTCTCGACGCCGACGTTCAAAAAACACTACGAGCGCTATTGGACATACAGTTGAATGATACTGCAAAGGCTCGCATTATCGACAAAGATCAAAATAACCACTATGTTTCCGAAGAAAAAAATGGAGAACGAGCTCAGTTAAACACCTATCATTATTTTGAAGGTGTTAATGAATAAAGCCATTTTCGCGAGCATGCGTTATTGCCGCCTTACTGTCCTCAACTAAGAGTGTTGGCGTTGTGGTATAGGTAGCCAAGAGCCCTTGCACCCGCAAGACGCGCTTTTTATGGGTCACGCTACGCAGGTAGATCGCCTTGATCCTTCCGGGGAATTTTTCTGCGATCTCAATATAGATATCAGCATCGTGTTCGCCGCTATCACCAATAAGAATGAACTTCATGGCAGGATACATATTCAAAATATCGATGATCTCTCGTTGCTTTTGTGGTTTTTCTTCTTCCTTTCTACGTTTGAACACCGACAAGGACCGTAAGAGAATAGGGCCTTTTGGAAATGAATTCTTCCGAAGAAATAACGCTAAATAGCGATAAAGATTCCACGGACTGTGACTCACGTAGAAAAACGGATTGGCACGTTCATCGGAAGGACCACGGTGCAACGCATGATAAAAGTCGGCAGCGCCTTCCAACGGGCTCCTACTTTCAGCATTTCTAAAAAAGGTATTGAAGATCAATTTCATCTTCAAGAATGAAGTCACACCCGTATGCAAAATCGTGTCGTCAATATCACTGATCACCCCAAAATCTACATTTGAAGCAGGAATCAGAACCTCGCCCTGAAACCGATTATCTTGTATGATTACGCGATTGGGATGAGGGTCGTCAAAGGAAAGTTCGTAAGAAAGCCACCCTTCTTCATTTGTAAGTTCGGAAAGCCCCGAAATCTTCTGTTTAAATTTAAAATAACCCTTGGCATCTGTTTTTGTATAGTAGAATGAATTATCCGGAAGCTTGATCTTTATGGAGGTATTTGCTATTTCGTCGGCTTCGAAACGCTTCCAGGAATTCTTCAGTAAACCGAACAACCCTTTTCTAGAGAGGTCAATATTTTCATCTTCTAAGGCGCGTCCACGAATGTACAACATGGCATCGGTGCCATAACTGGCGAACGAAATGATCTGCAGCGGGTCTTTGGTAAATAATCCCATCTTAAAACAATCCGCTTTCCGGCCACAGCCAAATCAGTAATAGTCCGCCCACAATGGCAATCCCAAACGTAGCTCCCACCCATTTCGCTAAGGTTCGGGTTCCTAATAAAGCTGCCATTACACCTTTAAATGCAAGATTCGACAAAGACGCTAACAAAATAAGTCTCCAACCTGTGGAGGTCTGTAGTCCATCGCCTTTCATTAAGTTCGACAACGAAAGCGTGATCGCATCCACATCGGTAAGCCCGCTAATTATTGCCACTGCATACAAAGCAGTGTTGCCGAACTCTTCTTTGGTAAAAGCTACTGCCAAGAGGATGAGCCCATATAGAAGTCCGAATATCAATGCACTTTTGAACTGTGCCGGATTATCGGGTTCAGGCATGGTGTCATCTTCTTTGGAGTCTTTATTAATTCGGTAGAACAGGCCCACGCATAAAATCGCCATAAAAACGAATTCAATCACTAAAGGAGGCAGTAATTCACCTAGCTTTTGAGGCACTACGACCCCAATTTCTACCATGACCCGTACCAACGCGATTGCGGAAGCCGTCATGATTACGAAGGCGGCAATTTTATTGATATTATTAGTTTGTGCTGTTTTTCGAGCGTAGCTTACTGTGGTTGCCGTACTACTGATCAAGCCACCCAAAATACCGTTTGAAATGATGCCCACTTTTTTCCCTACGAACTTGTAAATGAAATATCCAATGACGCTTATTCCTACGATCAAGGTCACCATCAACCAAATATTTCTGGGATTGAGCACATCTAAGGGGCCGTAGGTTTCATTAGGAAGAATCGGTAAGATCACTAAAGAAATTCCGGCAAAGGTCATGATGGCAGCAATGTCCTTATCCTTTAACCGTTCAATAAAACCATGCAAATGTTCTTTAACATATAGCAACACGGCAAGCGCTCCACCCACAACGACACCCACAATCTGACTCCCCAATACCAAATACGCCCCAATGGCAAACATCAAGAGTGCCGCGAATTCGGTGGTTTGCCCAATGTCACTTCCCTCTTGTTTTTTCAGTTTGATAACGTTGGCTACCACTAAAAGTGCCGTAAGTGCGAGTCCGAATACTGGAAGTATAAACGGATTATCATAGCTTTCGGTAAGTAGCCCGGCGACGACTCCCAATACTGAAATTAACGTAAACGTTCGTACCCCGGCCATCTCATGATCTGAGCGCTGTCGTTGCACACCTACCAGCATTCCCAAGCCAAATGCAATGCCCAATGTGATGAGGTCACTATAATCCATAGGATAAAAGATACAGCAATTCCATAAAAAAACCCCACCAAAAGGGTGGGGTTTATCAGTATTTTAACGAAGTTTTGCTGGCTTAGTTCTTCTTTTCAGTTACTTCAAGCTCTTTCACTACAGCGCCACCCTCTACTTTAATATTGGCATTTTTCAAAGCTTCCACTTGAGCTTTCACTTCCTCCATCGTACCGGTAAAGGTTTTTGTTTCGGAGGTTGTTTTTCCATCCTTGGTTGTTTTGATGGTAACGTTCGCAGTGGTCAAGCTATCATTTGAAGACATTTCTACCATCACATCTCGAGAGACCTCCGTTTTATTGGCTTTTTTGATCTGATCGGCCTGTGCTCCGGTTAGTACTGTACGGTTTCCGTCTTCATCAATAAACACCATTTCTTCAGTATCGCTCATTGCAGTAACATCACCATGGTGACCTCCCAAGATGGGAGCAATTACCAATCCAACCAAACAGGTTAACTTGATAAGAATGTTCATAGAAGGTCCTGAAGTATCCTTAAACGGATCTCCTACGGTGTCTCCGGTTACAGCTGCTTTGTGCGCTTCGCTTCCTTTATAGGTCATTTCACCGTTGATCATCACCCCGGCTTCAAAAGATTTCTTCGCGTTATCCCAAGCACCTCCGGCATTGTTTTGGAAGATCGCCCACATCACACCACTCACACAAACTCCGGCCATATACCCTCCTAAAGGTTCCGCACCAAAGATCAACCCAATAAGAATTGGCGTGATGATGGTGATCAATCCCGGCATCAACATTTCCTGCAAGGCGGCTTTGGTAGAGATATCTACACATTTTCCATACTCCGGTGTGCCGGTTCCTTCCATAATTCCGGGAATTTCCTTGAACTGACGACGCACTTCCTGCACCATTTTCATGGCAGCTTTTCCTACCGATTTCATCGCTAAAGCGGAAAACACGACAGGGATCATTCCACCAACAAATAACATCGCTAGTACATCGGCACGGAAAATATTAATTCCGTCGATTCCGGTAAAGGTAACGTAGGCTGCGAACAATGCTAGGGCTGTTAAGGCCGCTGAAGCAATTGCAAATCCTTTTCCTACGGCCGCTGTGGTATTTCCAACAGAGTCTAGAATATCGGTACGCTCACGAACGTGATCTTCTAGTTCGCTCATTTCCGCAACACCTCCGGCATTATCGGCAATCGGACCAAAAGCATCAATCGCCAACTGCATCGCAGTCGTTGCCATCATAGCAGAGGCCGCCAAGGCCACTCCATAGAATCCGGCAAGCTCATACGATCCATAGATCGCAGCAGCAAATAATAGTACGCTCCAAAGGGTTGACTTCATCCCTACCGCTAGACCGGCGATGATATTTGTTGCCGCTCCGGTAGAGGAATTTTGTACAATATCAAGTACCGGCTTTTTCCCAAGACTCGTATAATAAGCCGTTACAAAAGAGATCAAAGCACCTACGGCAAGACCGATACATGCTGACCAGAATACATTTATTGATGGGACTTCGATCGCACCTTCCCCAAAGAAGTTCATGGTCATGGTTTCAGGCAACATCCAATCGATCAAGAAGTAACTCGCTGCCAAGGTGATAATAATTGCGGTCCAGTTCCCCATATCCAATGCCTTTTGAACTTGAGGTTCTTTCGCATCGTTGTTTTTAATACTTACTAAGAACGTTCCTACGATTGATGCTAGAACTCCTACTCCGGCAATCACAAGCGGAAGTAAGATCGGCCCCATATTATTGAACGCGTCTGTAAAAGGTGCCGTCGTACTCATATCACGGATTACATAGTTGCCTAACACCATGGCTGCCAAAACGGTCGCTACGTAACTACCGAATAAGTCGGCTCCCATACCAGCCACATCTCCTACGTTATCTCCTACGTTGTCAGCGATAGTCGCCGGATTACGTGGATCGTCTTCCGGGATACCGGCTTCAACTTTCCCTACAAGGTCGGCACCTACGTCGGCAGCTTTGGTATAAATACCTCCACCCACACGTGCAAACAAGGCAATACTTTCAGCTCCTAAAGAGAAACCAGCCAGTGCTTCCAAAACAACGGTCATATCGGTATAGAAATCGCCGCCTTCTACTAAAAACTGACTTAAGAAGAAAAGAAAGAACAGGCTCAATCCTAATACTGCCAAGCCGGCAACACCAAGTCCCATTACGGTACCACCACCAAAGGAAACTTTTAAGGCCTGTGGCAAACTTGTTTTAGCAGCTTCCGCCGTGCGCGCATTTGCTTCTGTAGCCACACGCATCCCGATGTTTCCCGCCAAAGCAGAAAAGATAGCACCGAAAATAAACGCCGGTACAATCATCCAACTGGTGGTTTCAACCATGGTTGAAATGAAGAAAAGTAGTCCCGCAGCAATCACCGCGAAAATGACTAGCAATCGGTATTCCGCATTAAGAAATGCCAAAGCACCTTCTTTAATGCTCTTAGAGATCGATTGCATACGCTCGCTTCCCGCAGCTTGTTTCTTTACCCAGCTCATTTTCACGAGCATAAATAAAAGCCCCAAAATAGCGAGGGCAATAGGTACATAGATAATGTTCTGTTCCATGTTATATTATTTAGTTGACATTAACATTTTTGCGGTTGCAAAAGTAGTAAATTTTTGCGGTGTGGGTACTATTAAATAAAGAAGAAAAATCCCAATACCCAATAGACCACTGAATTATTGATAGCGAAGAACTTACCAACGAACACTTCTCCCTACGCTAGATCATTCTGAAAATTAGCACTCGAATCCTGTAATTTTGGCTACATTTGTCGGAAGACCATGAAGCAATGCATTGCTGTATTTTTGATCGCTTCCCTGATCCTTCCGGTATCAGGCACCTTTCTGTGGCTTAAATTTCAGCAACAACACGTTCGTAAGGAAGTGAAACACCAACTGATGGCGAACGTTCATGAAGACGACCTAAAGCTGCTTGCTTTCAGCAAGGAAGACAGTGAACGCCTCCAATGGAAGCACGACAAAGAATTCGAATTTCAAGGCGTCATGTACGATATCGTATCGACAACAGAAAAAAACGACAGTCTTTATTATCGCGTTTTTCCCGACAAAAAAGAAACAAAGTTAAATCGCCAATTGGAAAAGCTGGCAACAGATGCCTTCGGAAAAGACCCACTTCAGCAAGAGAAACAACGTCAATTAAGTCATTTTTTTTCCATTCTATTTTTTACGCCGCTTGAAACTTGGACTCCATGGGAGTCTTCTGAGTTTACGGCAATGCAATACAACTATGCCAATACATTTCATTCGATAGTTTTGTTATTGGACGACCCACCGCCCAAGCACTTTCTTCATACATAAGTTTACATCATCTTTTATTATTTCGGGAACGGTTCTTGTGGCCGTATTTCCGCACAATTCATAATACTACAACTATAATGAAGAAACTACTATTATGTCTAGTGGCATTGGTAATGGCTATTCCTGCCATGTCACAGACAATTACTATAACCGATGCCGAATCGGGTGATCCTCTAGAACTTGTTACCTTATATAGTTCATCACCCCGTGCATCCGCAACTACTAATTATCAAGGACAAGCCAATATAGCCGCTTTTGAAGATGCCGAAGCGATCGAAATTCGTTCTTTAGGCTATGCACAGCAAACAAAGAGCTATGCTGAACTTGCCAACCAAAATTTTGAGTTAGCCCTTACTCCTCAAAATTTCACCATGGATGAAATTGTGATTTCAGCGACGCGCTGGAATCAATCCTCGAAGGACATTCCCTCTAAGATCACCACAATTTCTCCACAAGAAATTGCCCTTCAGAATCCACAAACGGCAGCCGATCTTCTTTCGCTTTCGGGTGGGGTTTTTATTCAGAAAAGCCAGCAAGGTGGCGGGAGCCCCATGATTCGTGGGTTTGCCACCAACCGCTTGTTGTACACGGTAGACGGAGTTCGTATGAACACGGCAATCTTTCGCGGTGGAAATATTCAAAACGTGATCTCACTAGATCCATTTGCTATTGAGAGTGCCGAAGTATTGTTTGGCCCCGATGCTGTGATCTACGGAAGCGATGCCATTGGTGGCGTGATGAGCTTTCAAACCTTAACCCCTCAATTCACGACGGAAGACAAATCGTTGGTTTCAGGGAAGGCTGTCGCTCGATTTGCTTCTGCCAACAATGAAAAAACCGGACATTTTGATGTCAATGTAGGGTGGAAAAAATGGGCTTTTTTGTCGAGCATTACCTATACCGATTTTGACGATTTGAAACAGGGAAGCGAAGGCCCCAATGAATTTTTGCGACCTTTTTATGTGGAACGCCAAGACAGTATGGATGTAGTGGTTGCCAATGAAGATCCGAGGGTGCAAACTCCTTCGGGATATTCGCAGATCAATATGATGCAAAAAGTTCGTTTTCAACCCAACGAAGCTTGGGATTTTCAATATGGATTTCATTATTCTGAAACTTCAGATTACGGTCGCTATGACCGTCACCTAAGAACACGGGATGGTGCTCCCCGTTACGGAGAGTGGAGTTACGGACCTCAAAAGTGGATGATGAATAATCTAAACGCTACTCATTTGAGCAATGCAACACTCTTCGATGAAATGGCAATTCGGTTGGCGATCCAGAATTTTGAAGAAAGTAGAATTAGTCGAAATTTTAATGACGAAGCCCGCGAAACGCGTGTAGAAAAAGTGGATGCTTACTCTGCAAACCTAGATTTCACGAAAATGATGGGGGACCGACATACCTTATTTTACGGCTTAGAAGTTGTATATAACGATGTGAATTCCACTGGAACCGATACGAATATCCTTACCGGAGTGAGTCAACCCGGACCCAGCAGATATCCGCAAGCGACATGGGCTTCCTATGCAGCATATGTTTCGGATCAATATAAAGTAAACGACCAAGTGTTGCTACAAGGAGGATTGCGTTACAATCATTTTACATTGAATGCGGAATTTGACACTACCTTCTACCCCTTTCCTTTCGAAGAAGCGAATCTCGACAATGGTTCCTTGACAGGGAACTTAGGAGTGGTTTATCGCCCCACAGATGATTGGGTGTTTAGCGCAAACGCTGCTACCGCATTTCGTTCACCCAATGTTGACGATGTTGGAAAAGTTTTCGATAGCGAACCCGGTGCTGTGGTTGTACCAAACCCTGATCTTAAAGCTGAATATGCCTACAATGGAGATGTCGGCGTAGCAAAGATTTTCAATGACAAGGTTAAGGTGGATGTAAGTGCATATTATACGTACTTGAAAAATGCCCTAGTGCGTCGGGATTTTCAATTGAATGGTCAAGATAGTATTGTTTACGACGGAGAATTGAGTAAAGTTCAAGCCATTCAAAATGCAGCTGTGGCACGTGTATTTGGTGTGCAAGCCGGTGTAGAGGTAAAGCTTCCTGCAGGTTTTGGATTTTCTTCCCAATTCAATATTCAAGATGGAGAAGAAGAGCTAGATGACGGCACGACTAGCACTTCACGCCATGCCGCACCTTGGTTTGGAGTATCACGCCTGACTTTTAAGGCGAGAAAATTAGACCTACAGATGTATGTAGATTATAGCGGAGAACGTTCTTTCGAGGATCTTCCCGTGGAAGAACAAAGCAAAACCGAGATCTATGCGATCGATGATAATGGAAACCCATATGCTCCAGGCTGGTACACTTTAAATTTTAAAGCAAATTATCGCTTGACAGAACTACTTTCTGTCAATGCGGGGTTAGAGAACATTACCGACCGTAGATACCGGCCTTATAGTTCGGGAATTTCAGGAGCGGGACGGAATTTTATTCTTGCGCTACGCGCTCAATTATAAGGGAACTATCCCATAATTTATAAAGCTGCCTCTCGTAATTGAGAGGTAGTTTTTTTTGGAGGCATACAAAGGGTACAAACCTTTACAATATTAAAGTGCTTTTCTGCTTCCTCAATGGCATGCTCAATTTTTCCTGATTCAATGGGAATTCGCGCATGCGCATCGGGTAAGATTTCGCAGTGTTGGCGATGAAGATAATGGGCGTTTTGAAGACGAGGTTTTTTTCCGACGAAAAACATGGGGAACATCTTTGCAACAAAGTTACGTTAAATTAACGTTCTCTTAACATATCGAAAAAACTTAACATTAGAATTGTAATCGTCTCAGAATGAGAAACCAAAGACACCGGTGACCCCAAATTCTCTAGCTCCAGGATTGTCCAAATAATTTCCACGGAAGTTAAAATCTAAGCGGAAAATCCTAAAAATGTTTCCAATCCCTACACTCCATTCCCAGTAGATGTCCTCGGGTGACTGAAGCAGCAAGCCATTAGGCTGGTTGAGCGCAATGTTTTCATCAGAAATTTGACCCCAAACGGCTCTAAATCCAACAACCTCTCGTAGATCGAGATCACGTAAGCCCGGAATTCTCGAAAAGATTCGGCCGCCAAAATTATGCTGAAGATGCAAGCTCACATAGGTGTCACTAACAAATTCATAAAAGTCTAGATTGGCGAATGTATTGTATAAACTGAAATAAGTTTGGTTACCGGGAATCGGACTCAACAATCCCAACGGTACAGGGTCTAGAATAGTTCCGGCTTCGACCGTAGACAACAATCTTCCGAAGCCTCCCAGGTTCCACGGCTGCGTATACAATCCTTGGATCTTCGAATATTCAAAATCTCCGCCCAAAATATTCTGCATTCCATACGTATATCCTGCATAAAAGCTGGGATAATCACCATCGTTAATGATGGTACGTTCTACGCCATATCCGGAAGTTTTTCGGCGTGGCGTATAAAATAATCCCACTTCTATTTCGGGTTGTTGAATTTCACTTTGAACAACCCCGTTCTCATCAAAATAATCAAGACTAAACGTTTCGGTGGCGGAGCGCAAGGTTCGATAGGATCCTGTTACTCGAATATTAAAGTTCTTGGCCGGTTCCAAAGAAAATCCTGCCGTGGTGAGATTAATTCGAGTAAGACGGTCATTCGCTCCCACAGAGATCAAGGAAGAAGACGCTAAACTTCGGCCCAACACATCGTTGCTGTTTGTTAAACTGGCCCCGGTTTGCTCCACATCCTTTCGATTTCCCGCAAAGACGGTAAGTCTCGATTTTCGATCTAACAACCATTTAGCCGAAATTCCATATTTAAAGCGATCATCGCGTAAGCCATAAGCTCCAAATACTTCCAAACGCCAAGGATCATTCTGACTGAAATAGGTTCGTCCTCCGAGTCGGAAACGAAATCCTTCAGCCTCATTAAATCCGAAGATAGAGAACACAGGACCTACATCTACATTACCCACCTGATAATATCCTGTCGCCAATGTGGCTCCAATATTGTAAAGGGTTTGAAATCTGGGAATGGTTTTCAAGGTGTCCAACATTTGATACACCCCTTTTTCATCTTTGCTGAGCTGTTCCATTCGCTTTTCATCCCAGTAGGAGTCGGGACGGTTATAGATCGCTTCACTGTAAGGATCTACCTGCTCGCCATAAAAGCTCTTGTCTTTCGGAATATCAAAGGCATAATTGTCGTACAAAGTGGTTCGCTTTCCATACACCCCTTGCGCTTCTTCTTTCTTTCGGAAACTAAAATCACTTAAAAAATAGTCGCGTGTAATAAGAAAGATAGAATCGTTCAACACGTCAAACTCTTGTTCAATATATACTTCTCGAACCCAGTTAAGGTTGGCACTTTTACTTGCCTGGAGGTTAATTTCCTTGATCGCCCAGGTGGTGTCATTCACCCAAAAATCGCCTTTAAAGGTCAACTCATTTTTACGACGCGGATAATACACAATGTTATAGCACCATTTGTTATCACGATACGCGCTGTCTAACAACACATAATTGTAGACGTCTATTCCGGTTCGGGACAACGGACTCGTAAATGCTTTGTCAAAGAATTTTAAATAATTATCGTAGACGTTGTATTCTTTATAGAGGTCTTTTACAAAGGCAATCAGCGTTTGGTTATTACTGAACCCACTGTTCTTATTTCCTTCCAGAATCTCTTTTTCTTCCTTTAACAAATTGTCTCCGTACACCTGACTGTACGCTTCATTCACGAAAATAGGAAGGTAACTGTTCCCGGTAATCGCCGAAGTATCGATTTGATCCCAGATAAATTCCATTCCTTTGAAAACGTTGCTATTGATCAATGTTGAGTCAATAGTATTGAGATCAAATTCTAGTTTTTCGTATTTATCGTAGCTGTATTGTTTGAATTTTTTTACACCGTTCTCCCGACGGTTTTCCCAAATCTTACGCAGTATATCAATAGCCGGATTATTCTTTTTTGAAGTTTTCCCGCTGAAGATAACAACCTCATCAAGGGCGGCGGCTTCCTCTTCAAGCGTAATCTCCATCCCATAGGTAGCCCGTTTCTCTAACGCGATCTCTTTGGGGGTAAAGCCAATAAAGGAAAAAACAACAGCTTCTTGTGTTTCGTCACTTTCTAGGTAAAAGCGACCGTCCTCATTAGTAATGGTACCTTCGTTGGTGTCTTTGAAGATGACATTAACAAACGGAAGACTTTCTCCATTCACATCATTTACAACACCACTGATTTTAGTTTGAGAGAACAGTGCAGTAGATAACAACAAAAAGATAGCAGGTAAAAGTACTCTCATAGCAAATGTTAGGGCCTTGTGAAAAGGAAAACGGTAAGTTGCAAAAAATAGTGCGGTTCGCTTAGCGATATAACACTTTTTTAACGGCTTTCACCACATCCTCACTGTTGGGCAACCACTCTTTTAGTAAGGCCGGAGAATACGGTGCCGGAGTATCGGCCGTATTGATCTTTTCCACAGGAGCATCGAGATAATCGAATATCCTACTTTGTACTTGATAGGTGATCTCAGTAGCAACATTCCCGAATGGCCAGGCCTCTTCGAGGATCACCAACCGATTTGTTTTCTTTACAGATTCAAGAATAGCGTCGTGATCCATTGGGCGTACGGTACGAAGGTCGATAATCTCGCATTCTATACCTTCTTCTGCTAAAGCATCAGCTGCTTTGTAAGCTTCTTTAATGATCTTTCCGAAGGAAACAATGGTCACGTCAGAGCCTTTTCGTTTGATATCTGCTACGCCAAGCGGAATAAGGTATTCGCCCTCAGGCACTTCTCCCTTATCACCATACATCTGCTCACTTTCCATAAAGATCACAGGGTCGTCATCGCGAATAGCGCTTTTCAGCAACCCTTTAGCATCCGCCGGATTGCTCGGAACAACTACTTTAAGACCAGGACAATTAGCAAACCAGCTTTCAAACGCTTGCGAGTGGGTAGCCGCTAATTGTCCTGCCGAAGCGGTGGGACCGCGAAACACGATGGGACATGGAAACTGCCCACCACTCATTTGACGGATTTTCGCTGCATTGTTAATAATTTGGTCAATTCCCACCAATGAAAAGTTGAAGGTCATAAACTCAATGATCGGGCGATTTCCTGTCATGGTACTTCCCACTCCGATTCCCGCAAAACCTAATTCTGAAATAGGAGTATCGATAACACGTTTCGGTCCAAATTCATCCAGCATTCCTTTACTGGCTTTATAGGCACCATTATACTCGGCTACTTCCTCACCCATCAAATAGATAGATTCGTCGCGGCGCATTTCTTCGCTCATGGCTTCACAAACCGCTTCCCGAAATTGAATTGTCTTCATAAAATAGTTTGAATTGTTGCTACTGAAAAGGTTCAGACGGACAAAAATAATGGGAAAATGCCAAGCATGGAAACTTTTACTCCATTTTTAGCCCGCTTTTATTATGCATGCATAGGAAAATTCCAATTATAATTGTATCTTCGTAGCCGCGTAAATAAACGTTCGATAACGTTTTTGTTTACACCTGAATACTAACGATAAAAAACCTTCAAATTTTATGAAAATATTAGTGTGTATTAGCCACGTGCCGGATACAACATCCAAGATCAATTTTACCGATGGAGACACTAAATTTGATACCAACGGCGTACAATTTGTGATCAACCCCAATGATGAATTTGGGCTTACACGTGCCATGTGGTTCAAAGAAAAACAAGGTGCTACCGTGCACGTTGCCAATGTAGGCGGCCCAGAAACCGAACCAACCCTCCGAAAAGCGTTGGCAATTGGTGCAGATGAAGCCATTCGTGTCAATACAGCGCCTACGGATGGCTATTCCGTAGCGAAACAATTGGCGCATATCGTAAAAGACGGTGGGTATGATCTTGTGATCGGAGGCCGCGAATCTATTGACTACAATGGTGGAATGGTTCCGGGAATGATCGCTCATCTAACGGGTGCTTCTTTTATCAATAATTGTATCGGACTCGAAATCGAAGGCGATACCGCTACGGCTATTCGTGAAATTGACGGTGGAAAAGAAACGTTAAAAGCTAATTTACCGTTAGTGATCGGTGGACAGAAAGGATTGGTAGAAGAAAGCGATCTTCGTATTCCAAACATGAGAGGCATTATGCAAGCCCGTTCAAAACCGCTTCAGGCCAAAGAAGCTGTGGATGCTTCCGCTGAAACACAAGCGGTGAAATTTGAAAAACCCGCCCCTAAGGGTGCTGTGAAATTAGTGGACAGCGTTGACGAGCTCGTAGCGCTTTTACACAATGAAGCAAAAGTGATATAACGGTATTCTTCCGAAGTCATTTAACAAAAAAAATAGAATTACATGTCAGTTTTAGTATATACAGAATCAGAACAAGGAACTTTTAAAAAGGCCGCACAAGAAGTGGTAAGCTACGCCAAGGGTATTGCAGATGCCATGGGCACGACCGTTACCGCGGTTGCTGTTAACGGTGAAGGACCGGAATCTTTAGGACAATTTGGAGCATCAAAAGTGCTTGCAGTGAAGAATGAAGCACTACAAAAATTCAATGCCCAAGCCTACTCAGATGTTATCGCTGCTGCCGCACGCGAAGAAGGTGCCAAGGTGGTCGTGATCGCCTCTACCGCAAACGGAAAATTTGTAGCACCAATGGTCGCGGCAAAATTGGAAGCGGGTTATGTGCCGAATGTTACCGGACTTCCCGAAAATACCGAACCGTTTCAAGTGAAGCACAGTGTTTTCACCAACAAAGCCTTTGCGACCACTGAGATCAAAACCGATATCAAAGTGGTAGGTCTTGCGAAAAATGCGTACGGCGTGCATGAAAATGCAACCGATGCTGAAACCGTTGATTTCAATCCGGAAACCAATAACGGAAGCGTTGAAACCGTTTCTGTAGATAAAGCTACCGATAAAGTGACGATTGCGGATGCAGAGATCGTTGTTTCCGGAGGACGCGGATTGAAAGGACCCGAAAATTGGGGTATGGTAGAAGACCTGGCCGAAACACTAGGTGCAGCTACAGCTTGTTCAAAGCCGGTGAGTGATATGGGATGGCGCCCACACAGTGAACACGTAGGCCAAACCGGTAAACCGGTAGCTTCTAACTTATACATAGCTATTGGAATTTCAGGGGCTATTCAACACCTCGCGGGAATCAATGCTTCCAAGACCAAAGTTGTGATCAACAACGATCCGGAGGCGCCGTTTTTCAAGGCAGCCGACTATGGGATCGTAGGGGATGCTTTTGAAGTGGTTCCACAACTCACGGAAAAATTAAAAGAGTTCAAGGCACAGAACGGATAAAATTTTAGTAATTTGCGCCACGAAAAAGGGGCTGTTTAATAAGGAATTTCCCTTGTTAACACGCCCTTTTTATTTTAATTTTAGTTCATAAAACAGCACGAATCACGATGTTTTTTCTGGATTATTCCTTTTTGAACAGTGATTCTTATGTTCATCGCAACGTATGAGTTTGGTACGCCTCAACATTAAAGGAATCTCTTACAGTCAAACCCAAAATGGTGCTTACGCCCTTATTTTGAGTGAGATGGATGGTAATAGAAAACTCCCGATCGTTATTGGAGCTTTTGAAGCACAATCTATCGCCATTGCCTTGGAAAAAGAGATCAAGCCTCCGCGACCACTCACTCATGATCTTTTTAAAAATTTTGCGGATCGCTACGAGATTGTCGTAAAACAAGTCATTATTCACAAATTGGTGGATGGAGTATTCTATTCTAGTATCATTTGTGAACGCGATGCGCTAGAGGAGATCATCGATGCCAGAACCAGCGATGCGATTGCCTTGGCACTTCGTTTTCAAGCGCCTATTTTTACCTACAAGAACATCTTGGATAAAGCAGGCATCTATCTTAAAACCTCTACAAAGAAAAAGGAGGATAGTGCTTCCGAAGAAAAAATTATTGAAGAGCTCATTGCAGGAGAAGATAAAGAATCAGTTGCCAAGAGCACGGAAGACTACACAAAATTTACCCGAAAAGAACTTAATAAAATGTTAGGCGAGGCCGTCGCTAACGAAGATTACGAAACCGCAGCACAAATACGCGACGAACTTTCTAAACGAGGAGAATAATGATGCAGAAATACCTTCTCATTATTTTGGGGTGCCTGTTTGCCTCCACCGGAATTTCACAAAACATTGAACGAGATTGGGAGTTTTCTTCTATTACGAAAGAAGGAGCATCCTTGTTTTCCATAGACAGCGAAACAGATTACTTTCATCTGGAGAATGGACGCTTTGAGTATGCCTTACAAGCGAAAACACTAAAAGCTTCCGGAGATTACATCTACCAAAACAATCTCTTAGTATTCTTTTACGAAACACCAAGCGATACCTTACGGCGTTACCGTGTTTCTCAACTTACAGATAGCACCTTAGTGCTTACTGAAAATGAAGTACAATATTCCTTTACCTCTCCTACACAAACTGAGGTAAGCGAGGTCGTAACTACAACGAATGATAAGAGCAACTTAGCCCTTAACAACGAACAAGGCTTGGGGGTAAGCACTCAAAGCATCCTGCGCGGCGTCTTAGGAATGGTCTTTTTATTAGCGGTTTGTTTTGCCTTAAGCAGCAATCGACGTCGTATTAATTGGCGGTTGGTGGGCACCGGACTCGCTCTTCAGTTGCTTTTCGCCATTTTAGTGTTGAAAGTTCCGGTAGTTGCACAAGTGTTTGATTGGGTTTCAGACAAAGTGGTCACCTTTTTAAATTTCTCGGAAAAAGGCGCCGAATTCTTGTTTGGCGGTCTTGTCACCGACATGGATACGTTTGGGTACATCTTTGCCTTTAAAGTGCTGCCCACGATTGTATTCTTTTCAGCGTTTACGTCTTTGTTGTATTACCTTGGAATCCTTCAATGGATCGTAAAAGGCTTTGCTTGGGTAATGAGCAAGACCATGCAGCTTTCGGGAGCAGAGAGTCTTGCGGCGGCTGCCAATATCTTTATCGGTCAAACGGAAGCCCCTTTAGTGGTAAAACCATACTTGGACCGCATGACGAAGTCAGAGATACTCTGCTTAATGGTCGGAGGTATGGCAACGATTGCCGGAGGCGTCCTCGCCGCGTTTATTGCTTTCTTGGGTGGAGATAGCGATGTAGAAAAGATCATGTTCACGAAACACTTGCTCACCGCCTCGATCATGTCGGCACCGGCTGCAATTATTATCGCGAAGATGCTTTATCCTGAAACTGAAGCGGTAGATCGTAAACTAGACATCAGCAAAGATAAAATTGGAAGCAACATTCTCGATGCGGTTTCCCGCGGAACTACAGAAGGCTTAAAGCTAGCCGTTAATGTTGGAGCGATGCTCTTAGTATTTACAGCTATTATCGCTGTATTCAATTGGGTAACGGTTGATTGGATTGGAGCGCCTTTAGGCTTAAATGACAAGATCGCTTCGGCTACGGAAGGGCGTTATACCGGATTTTCGATGCAATACATTTTGGGGAATCTCTTTGCACCTGTAGCTTGGATTATTGGGGTACCTTCCGAAGACATCACCGTCGTGGGACAGTTATTAGGGGAAAAAACGATCCTGAATGAGTTCTATGCATATGCCACCTTGAGCGAACTGAAACAGGCCGGCACGATAATCAACTATCGCTCTATCGTAATTGCCACCTATGCACTCTGTGGATTTGCGAATTTCGCGTCTATCGGAATACAAATTGGCGGAATCGGAGTACTTGCGCCAAGCAAACGCGTAACCCTGGCAAAGTTTGGAATTAAAGCCTTGATCGGTGGAACAGTCGCTGCCTTACTCACCGCTACCATTGCCGGTATGTTGATAGGTTAATTAACTCCGCTTTACAACCGTATTCGCCCAATCTGTGGCATCTTCCAAAGAGGTGAAAAAACTAAAAGCCCCATCGAACCATCCTTGTTCTGAAACCGCCCCTTTCCGAACGTTCTCATCACTAGAAACAATAGCGATCCCCACCATATACTTGGGATTGATATCTTTGTAGGCCTCTTCGGAAATAGAAGCGGGCAAGGTTCTATTGGAGATAAAAACATACTTTTTCTTTCGATAGTGTGTCTCAGCAACCGAAATAATTTGCTTCGCCTCCACTCGTGTAATTTTTGGAGATTTTAGACTGAAAACCAGATAGTTTTCAAAGCATTGCATAACCCCAAAGGGTGTAGAATATGTTTTCACAGGAGCTTTCATTAGCACCTCTAAAATAGTAAAATAATCAATTGAAATGAATCGTTAATAACTTATAATAAATCTACTTTCCAAGGGTTTACTTTATAGGCTGTCTTTGTTACTTTTAAAACCTAATTTTTTCTCATGAAACAATACCACAATCTTATCAAGCATGTGCTCGAACACGGACACGAGAAAGGAGACAGAACCGGTACCGGCACGTTAAGTGTTTTTGGCTATCAGATGCGCTTTGACCTCAGCGAGGGGTTTCCGATGGTCACCACCAAAAAATTGCATTTAAAATCGATTATACACGAATTGCTTTGGTTCTTGAATGGAGACACGAATATTGAATATTTACAAGAAAACGGTGTGCGTATTTGGAATGAATGGGCTGATGAAGCCGGAAATTTAGGACCGGTATACGGTCACCAATGGCGTAACTGGAACAGCGAAGAGATCGATCAGATCAAAGAGGTGATTCATACGCTAAAAAACAATCCCGATAGCAGAAGAATGTTAGTGAGTGCGTGGAACCCAAGTGTGATGCCAAACACCTCGCAATCCTTTTCTGAAAATGTGGCACAAGGCAAAGCTGCCCTTCCACCGTGCCATGCGTTCTTTCAGTTTTATGTGGCCAACGGAAAATTATCGTGTCAATTATACCAACGAAGCGCCGATATCTTTCTAGGGGTACCGTTCAATATTGCTTCGTATGCTTTGCTCACAATGATGGTAGCACAAGTATGTGGTTACCAACCCGGCGACTTCATTCACACCTTTGGAGATGCACATATCTACAGCAATCACAGAGAACAAATTGACTTGCAGTTGTCAAGAGAACCGCGTCCATTACCGAAAATGTTGATAAATCCAAATGTAACCGATATATTTGGCTTCAAATTTGATGATTTTACATTAACGGATTACAACCCACATCCTCATATTAAAGGTGCGGTTGCCGTATAAATCAAACCCTACTTTATGAAAAAATTGCTTCTTGTTGTTATGGTACTTTGTACCACATCACTATTTGCGCAACGCGAATGGGGAAATTTAGAAAAGAATGAACTTACCATGCGCGAACTGGCCCCTATCTGGCCGGGATGTGAAGATGGAAATGCATCCCAACGCGATGCTTGTTTTAAAAAGAAATTAGCAACTCATATCGCGAAGAATTTTAAATATCCTTCCGAAGAATACAAAAAGAATATCCAAGGCCGTGTGGTGATCACCTTCTTTATCAATGAAGCCGGATTGGTAGACATTAAAAGCGTCACCGGCGGGAATGAAAACCTGCAAGCAGAAGCCAAGCGAAACATTGCTTCCATCCCTAAAATGGCGAAACCGGGAATGATGGGAGGAAAGCCACGCGCTATTAAATACACGGTGCCCATCACCTTTAGTACGGGCAAATAGCATTTAACAATCCTTAAACAAAGAGGGTATACAGATTTCGTATCTTTAAAGTGTTGTCAAAAAAATGGCAGCACTTTTTTATATGATTAAAACCACCGACCTAGTTTCTTTATTTTTAGAAACGCGTTCCTATACCGAAACTCTTTGCAAACCACTAGAAATTGAAGATTATGTGGTACAGCCCATCGTAGATGTTTCTCCTCCTAAATGGCATCTGGGGCACACTACTTGGTTTTTTGAAGAATTTATTCTGAAACCTCATAAGCCCGATTACCGTGTTTTTCACGAAGACTTTTCTTTTGTGTTCAATAGTTATTACGAAACGGTAGGAAAACGGGTGATGCGCTCAGACCGTGGAAACCTCTCGCGCCCTGGAGTTGCAAAGGTGTACGATTACCGTCATTATGTAACAACCGAATTGGAAGCTTTTGTTTCGGAAACTATGACCGAGGAAATCGAAGCCCTGCTCGAAATAGGAATTCACCACGAAAAGCAACATCAGGAATTGCTGGTAACCGATATTAAATACATTCTTGGACATAATCCGCTTCTCCCGAAATACAATGATCAGTTTATAGAACATAAAGCAGAAGCAAAGAAGCGCTCTTGGATCGCTATTCCGGAAGGAACCTATACCATTGGCCACGATGGAAATGGATTTTATTATGATAATGAAGTAGGACGCCATGACGTGTTGTTAGAGTCTTTTGAGATTGCTTCGTCTTTAGTAACAAACGGAGAGTTTCTAGAGTTTATGAAAGATGGTGGGTACTCCGACTTCAATTTGTGGCATGCTGAAGCTTGGGATTGGGTACAACAGCAACAAATCACCCAACCAATGTACTGGCATCAAATTGAGGACGAATGGCAATATTACACCCTACAAGGGCTTCAAAAGATCGATCCCCATGCTCCGCTTTGTCACATTTCCTATTTCGAGGCCTTTGCCTTTGCACAATGGAAAGGATGTCGCCTACCCACAGAATTTGAATGGGAAGCAGCGCAACAGCATTTTGATTGGGGCAGCCGTTGGGAATGGACCGAAAGCGCCTATCTGCCGTATCCACGCTATAAAAAGGCGCCCGGCGCCATTGGTGAGTACAACGGCAAGTTCATGGTCAATCAAAAAGTACTGAGAGGTGGATCGGTCGCTACTTCAGCAAAGCATACACGACCCACCTATAGAAATTTTTTTCAACCTAATTTACGGTGGCAGTTTACCGGCCTTCGTTTAGCTAAATAACCATTTGTTCTATGGAAACGAAGACAGATACGTCCTTTGATACGATGTTTCAGCAAGATGTGTTCGACGGACTCACGGCGCACCCTAAATTCTTGTACTCTAAATACATTTATGACAAAAAAGGAGATGCCTTATTTCAAGAGATTATGGCGATGCCCGAGTATTATTTAACGGAATGCGAATATGAAATCCTCAAAACACATTCTGAAGAGATTGTTGATCTGTTTCAAGACAAAGAAACGGGCTTTGACCTTATAGAACTTGGCGCAGGAGACGGAAAGAAAACAAAGGTGCTTTTACGAGAATTAGTAACGCAAGAAATAGACGTCACCTACAAACCCATAGATATTAGTCAGAATGCCATCGAATCGTTAACTACTGCGCTCACAGCCGAATTCCCCTCTTTGGAAGTTGCCCCCGAACGCGGTGAATATTTTAAGGTACTGGAGCGTTTAAAAAGTTTTACAGATCGAAAGAAGGTGATCATGGTACTAGGTTCTAACATTGGAAATCTATTGCATCCTAAAGCCATCGATTTTCTCACCCAATTACAGGAAAGTCTGGCCGAAGGCGATTTACTATTTATGGGCTTTGACCAGAAAAAGAATCCGCAAACAATCCTTGATGCCTACAATGATCCGACCGGAATCACAGAAGCTTTCAATAAAAATCTCTTACACAGAATTAATACAGAACTGGGTGCTGATTTTGAGGTGGAAAAATTTACCCATTGGGAAGTGTACGATCCTGAAAACGGAACCGCAAAAAGCTTTTTAGTGGCAACCGAAGCGATGAAAGTAGATATTGATGCGCTTGACCTTTCGGTTACTTTTGACCCTTGGGAAACGATACACACAGAAATCTCACAGAAATATGATGATAAGGTTGTATCTTGGTTGGCAGAAGAATCCGGGTTGCGAATAAGAACTTCCTACACGGACGCAAAAATGTATTATAAGAATTATGTGTTTCAAAAAGGGAATTGATCGATGAAAAATAGTGTTGCCGTCTTACTGATTGTGCTTGTTGTGAGTTGCTTCGGAAGTTGTGAAAGTCCGGTGAAACAACACAACGACCTTCAGCTACCAAAAGTAGATTGGTCTGCTCATGAATGGAAAGGCACAGCAAAAGACAGTTTGGAAACCGGAAGCACCTACCTCCCGGTCTACTCTGAAATCTACCAACGTACCGATGCCTACACCTATCCTTTAACGATTACGGTTAGTATTAGAAACATCAGCCGAAGTGATACGATCTTTCTGGAAAATGCCGAATACTATAATACTCACGGAGACCTCATTAGAAATTACGTCAAGAAAACGGTCTTTGTGAAGCCCATGGAAACGATTGAAATTGTGGTTCGTGAAGACGACCTTCACGGAGGTACCGGAGCTAATTTTGTGTTTGATTGGGAAAAGACTCCCGGAACTGTGGATCCGCTGTTTGAAGCCGTCATGATCTCTACGACCGGACAGCAAGGACTTTCTTTTACCACACGTGGCGTTCGAAAGAAGTAATCATGTTGTTGCTGGGCTAGAGCACATCCAAGAGCCTATTGAGATCTTCTTCCGTATTATAAAAATGGAACCCTACACGAATGCCGCCCCCTCGTTGTGAAACGACAATTTTTTCAGCTTTTAATTTATCGAATACCTTCTGATCACCCTCAATATTGAAAAATGGAGCGTGCTGAGATCGAGTTGCATACGCTTCAGAAAGCAATCCCTTTTCAATAAACGCCGCTCTTGCTTGAAAGGCCAATTTCTTAGCTTTAATATTCATTTCAGCATTATTCCACTGCTCCATCAAGGTGAGCGAATTCCCTAAACTCCCGAAGTTCAAAGGGTCTAAATGTCCGGGCTCCCAATGTTTCATAAAGCGAGTCGCGCTAGGCGGACTATCAAATCCTTCCGAAGAATTAAAACCAATGGTCGCGGGAAAGATCTTGCTTCGCGCTTCCTCTTTGATCATAAAAAATCCATTACCATAACCACTTAACAACCATTTATAGGCACTACACCCCATCACGTCTACGGCGCTTTTTTGGAAAGAAAAAGGCTCGGTCCCTAAATATTGCGTACCATCTGCGATCAGCAACATCTCGGGATGATACGCTTTGAGCTGTTGTAAGAATTTCTCCGAAATTTGGAGTCCGTTGAGCCATTGCACCTGACTAAAAACAAACAGATCAGGACGGTGTTCGGCCACGGCGGTCTCAATATTCTTTTCCAGATTAGTATCTACTTTCGCATAACACACATCAAAATCGCGATGTTCCACAGGCCAATTTACCGAGGGATAATCATTTTCCAGCAACAATATTTTTTGCCCCTTTGAAAGACTTTCTAACAACACATTGAATCCTAGTGAAAAATTAGGAACGAGGGCAATAGTATCAGAAGACGTTCCGAAAAACCGACCCAAAGTATTGCGTACCGATTCAAGTAGCTTGATGGCTTCCGCATAATTGCTTCCATCCGAAAGAAATTGCGCTTCATGCTGCTGTCTCCAAGCGGCCAAAGATCTTGATAACAATCCAGAAGCCGGGGTGTTTAAGTAGGTTTGTTCGGCGAGTGCCTGAAATTCATTTCTAATAGCATTCATAGGATTAACGTTGAAATTTCGGTATTTTTACAATACGCTTAAAAGTAACTAACTATGGCTTCAAAAACCAACAAATCGGCAAGAATCGACGCAGAACAGCGCGAACAATACGAATATGCACGCAGGCGCATCAAACAGAAAAAGCGTTTGATGCAACACTTTATTATATTCTTAGCAGGCTCGGTATTGATTATTATCCTAAATCCGGTATTGGGTGTGGGAGAAGACTTTTTGATCACCGATTGGTATTTGTGGGCCATCCTCATCTGGGCGTTTATTTTTATTATTCATGTTTTCAATGTTTTTATTATGAATAAATTCATGGATAAAGAGTGGGAAAACAGGCAACTGGAAAAGTTGAAGGCGAAGCAAGAACAGCGCATTTCAGAATTAGAGACAAAAGTGAACAAGGAACAACAAGCAGAAGTACAATTGCCTACAGATGATGATATAAAAAAAAAGGAGAACCCCAACCTGCTTCCGCCCGACGTAGAATGATCACACTTATTGCCGCCGCGGGCGAGAATAACGAACTTGGAAAAGACAATGACCTTGTTTGGCATCTTCCGGATGACTTCAAACGCTTCAAAAAACTTACTACCGGCCATCATATTATCATGGGGCGAAAAACCTTTGAGTCGTTTCCCAAACCGTTACCCAATCGCACGCATATCGTCATCACTCGAAATAAAAACTATCAAAAAGAAGGGATTATCGTGGTTCACAATCTTTCTGACGCTATCGCAAAAGCAAAAGGAGACGAACAACCTTTTATTATTGGAGGTGGTGAGATCTATCGCCAAAGTATGGACGTCGCCGACAAAATTGAACTTACCCGCGTTCACGGAAGTTTTGAAGCCGACACCTACTTTCCGGACATTCCGCCAAAACATTGGAAGCTTCTGCATCAAATAACGCATGAGAAGGACGAGAAACACGCCTACCGTTTTACTTATGAAACTTGGGTTCGAAAATAGATGGCGCTCACTTCCATACTATCTGATATAGCTGCAACTCAGGGTTGGGAGCTGCTTCAAAGCAAACCGCTTTCCGGCGGAGACATCAACGCGGTGTATTTATTAGAATGCAACCAACGATTAGTAGTCATCAAACTCAATCACTCGAATGCCTTCCCAGGAATGTTTCAGGCGGAAGCAAAAGGATTACAGTTGTTAGCTGCCACAAATAGCTTTCGCATCCCGGAAGTGATTGGCACCGGAACTCATGGAACCTATGATTATCTTTTGTTAGAATATATTCCGAAGCAACAGCCAGAAACCGGGTTTTGGATTGAATTTGCTTCCAACCTTACCAAACTTCATAAAGAACAACGAACCCAGTTTGGATTAGATCATGACAATTACATTGGAAGTCTTCCGCAGTCTAACAATTCACACCCTGATGCGGCCACTTTCTATATTGAAGAACGATTAAGACCGCAACTTGTACTATCAAGAGACGCAGGGTTTTCGCTCTCAAAGGCCGAGAATGCCTTTAAAAATATTGCTCAAGAAATTCCTGACGAACCAGCCAGCCTGCTCCACGGTGATCTATGGAGCGGTAATTTTTTAGCTTCAGACACCAATGAAGCCGTGTTGATTGATCCTGCGGTAAGTTTTGGACCTAGAGAAATGGATTTGGCCATGATGGCGCTATTTGGTGGATTTTCTTCGGAAGTATTTAAGCATTACAATGAAGAATTTCCGTTGCCTGAAGGTTGGAAGCAGCGGCAAGCCTTGTGGCAATTGTATTATCTATGGGTACATCTCAATATTTTTGGATCTTCCTATTTGAGACGTGTTCAAGATATTATCAAACACTACTCTTAACACATATTTATTTATTGTTTGGCAAAGCGTTGGCTATCAAATACTCTGTTTGAAGGTATCTTTATAGAAAACAATAATCATGGGAAAAGAAAATCTATACAATCAATAGGCGAAAGAAAAACTCAAAGAAATCGTAACCGATGTTAGCATAGCAATGATGGCAACCCACTTAGGAAATGCACCCTTTGACGCTATTCCAATGGACACAAAAATGGTAGATCAACAGGGCGATATCTGGTTTTTAAGTGATGGTGCTAGCGATCACAACGCAAACATTAAGAACGATAGTCGCACCCAATTGCTGTACAGCGGCACTAATGACATGAAATTCTTAAGTGTTTATGGCACTTCAGAAATTGTTACTGATGTGGAAAAGATAAAGGAGATTTATGATAAAGCTGATAATGCGTATCTAAACGGGCCGGAAGACCCAAACACCACAGCCATACGATTTACACCAAAGGAAGCAGCCTACTGGGACACTTCAGAAAACAAATTGGTGATCCTTTTTAAAATGGCAAAAGCCGTGGTAACGGGCGAGAATCAAGATATTGGTAGTAGTGGAAAGATGAATCTATAGATCTTTGCAGTAAATCAAGAATCCCCTTCGCGAAATTCGTCAAGGGGATTTTTATTTTTTATTTTTGAAGTATAAATATACCATCATGAAAGCATATATTTTTCCCGGTCAAGGAGCCCAGTTCACAGGAATGGGACAAGACCTGTATGAAGCCTCTCCTATGGCGAAAGACCTATTTAAAGAGGCCAATGAAGTTCTTGGTTTTGATATTACGAAAATCATGTTCGAAGGCTCTGCCGAAGAGCTTAAAGAAACCAAAGTTACGCAACCCGCTATCTTTCTTCATTCTACTATTCTTGCGAAGGTTTTGGGAGATTCATTTCAACCTGATATGGTTGCAGGGCATTCTCTGGGAGAAATTTCAGCTTTGGTTGCAAATCGGACGCTGGCCTTTGGCGACGGACTCCAACTCGTCTCAAAGCGCGCCCAAGCGATGCAGAAAGCGTGCGAACTTGAACCTTCTACCATGGCAGCTGTGTTGGGGTTAGAAGACAGTACTGTTGAGTCCATTTGCGCAGACACTCCGGGAACGGTGGTGGCTGCCAATTATAATTGTCCGGGACAATTGGTGATCAGTGGAGATGTTGCCGCCGTTGGAAAAGCGTGCGAAGCTATGTCGGAAGCCGGTGCACGAAGAGCTTTAGTACTTCCGGTAGGAGGCGCGTTTCACAGTCCGTTAATGGAACCTGCTCGCGAAGAATTAGCAGCCGCCATAGAGGCAGTGACCTTCACGGAACCCGCTTGCCCTATTTATCAAAACGTAAGCACTTTTGCTGTTACAGATCCTTCAGAGATCAAAAAGAACTTGATCTTTCAACTAACTGCTCCGGTAAAATGGACGCATAGCATTCAAAATATGATCAAAGATGGAGCCTCACAATTTATTGAAGTGGGGCCTGGGAATGTGCTGCAAGGCTTGGTTCGTAAAATTGATCGAAGTGTCCAAACAGAAAAAGCAACGCTATAGTTTTATCAACATTCAAGAAATAAAAAAACCCTCCATCGGAGGGCTTTTTTATTACATTAGGTGCCTCTATTAAGCACTCAAGGTACAGGACTTGCAGTCCTTAATTTCCCCATAATATGTCTCACGATATTTGTGAACTGTTTTTACGGGAATGTTTAAAAATCTTTTTTGAATATACACCACGTTCGCGGTAAGGATACCCATCTTTTCTGAAAATCGTTTCTCTTGTTTGGTCTTTCTTCTGACCGTTACTAGCTTCATTATCTTGGTTTTGTGCAAAGAAACAAAGGAACATTGCCGAGCCCAAGCTATCAATGTTAAAGCTATGTTAAGAGCCTGTTAATCCTTATGGACCACACCATTCTTCATCACAAAGACCACATTCTCCATGGTAGCGATCTCTTTGGTAGGATCTTCGTCCACCGCAATAATATCGGCCAAGAAGCCTTCTTTGATCTGCCCTAGCGACGTTTCCATATCCAACAATTTGGCATTGGTAATGGTAGCCGACTGGAGGGTTGCCATAGCCGGCATCCCTGCTTCTACCATATATCCAAATTCTTTTCCATTCTGTCCATGGGGAAACACTCCGGCATCTGTTCCGAAGGCAATATTAACACCGGCATTGTATGCCATTGCATACATATTCTGGATCTTCGACCCGATCTCCAGCGCTTTCGGCACAATGATCGCAGGATAATATCCTGGCACTTTCGCTTTTTCTGCTACGTACCTTCCAGCAGAGATGGTTGGCACCAAATAGGTACCATATTCTTTCATAAGGGCAGCAGTTTCTTTATCCATCAAAGAACCGTGCTCGATAGTCGTCACTCCAGCGCGAATGGCGCGTTTCATTCCCTCAATACCATGGGCGTGTGCCGCTACTTTCATTCCGTACTCTTTTGCTGTTCGTACGATCTCATCCACCTCTTCTTGCGTGAATTGGGGATTTTGCCCGCTCTTCGCAACGCTCAATACTCCTCCAGTAGCAGTGATCTTGATCCAATCGGCTCCATTTTTATAGCGTTGTCGAACGGCTTTTCTAGCATCCGCTACGCCGTTAATCACACCTTCTTTGGGACCCGGATCCCCCATGAGTTCGCGATTCCGACCGTTAGTAGGATCGGCATGACCTCCTGTGGTTCCAATGGCTTTTTCTGCAGTAAAAATTCGTGGTCCCGGTACTTTACCACGAGCAATCGCATCTCGCAACGAAACATTCACACCACTTCCTCCCAAGTCACGAACGGTGGTAAATCCTGCCATCAACGTGCGTTTGGCAATTTCCGCAGCATTATAAGCTACATCGGCGTCATTCAAGGTAAAGGTTTCTAAGTACCGATTTGGGTTGGTTTCTCCTTCAATATGAACATGCATATCAATAAGGCCGGGCATGACGGTTTTATCACTCAGATCTATAATCACGTCATCAGAGCGTTTGGTGGCAAAAAAACCATCTCGCACTTGCGTGATCTTATTGCCTTGTACAACGATGGTTTTCTTTTCGGAAATGGTTCCGGATTGTGTATCCACGAGCTTTCCACAGTGAATATAAGTACTCTGTGCAGAAAGACTTCCGAAGCATACAACAATAAAGAGAAGGTATAAATATTTCATAAGGGTAATTATTGATTTCTAATTTTTTGCTCCCACTTCCAAGCCGAAGCTAATGCTTCTTCCATAGTCTTTTTTGCTTTCCAACCTAGCGTCTTATTAGCCTGTGTGGTGTCTGCATAAACCGACACTACGTCGCCGGATCTGCGGTCTGTAATTTCATAAAACAACGAAATTCCCGTTGTTTCTTCAAAAGCAGTAATCACTTCTAACACAGAACTTCCTTTACCTGTGCCTACATTAAAGACTTCGAAAGAATTTTTGTTTTTCCCGTCAAGCAATCGTTGCAGTGCCACGACATGTGCTTCGGCAAGGTCAACAACATGAATATAATCGCGAATGCAGCTACCGTCCTTCGTTGGATAATCGTTTCCAAAAACTAACAACTTTTCTCGAAGTCCGACAGCAGTCTGCGTTATAAATGGCACTAAATTCTGCGGAACACCTACAGGAAGTTCTCCAATGTGTGCCGTTTCATGTGCGCCGATAGGGTTGAAATAGCGCAACGAAATAGCCTGCAATTTGGAAGCGACACAAGTATCTTTGATAATTTCTTCATTGATCTGCTTCGTGTTTCCATAAGGCGACGTGGCCTCTTTTATCGGAGCATTTTCAGTAATGGGAAGGGCATCGGGTTCGCCATACACAGTGCAAGAGGAACTAAAGATAAGGTTTGGGACATCGTATTCTTTGCAATTCTGAAGAAGATACACTAAGGAGTGAATGTTATTTTCATAATACAATAACGGATTTTCAACACTTTCTCCTACGGCTTTGCTTGCCGCAAAATGGATCACTCCGTCAAGATCAGGATGCGATTGAAAAAAGTCGGCTACAGCCGACTTATCCCTTAGTTCCAAACGTTCAAATTGGGGTGCCTTTCCGGTAATCGATTCAATACCCACCAACACATCGATAGACGCATTAGACAGATTATCTACCACAACCACTTCAAAACCTGTTTCCTGAAGGGCTACGACCGTATGAGAGCCAATATACCCTAATCCACCTGTTACTAGAATTTTTTTCATCAGGCTGTTACAAATGTTATCACTGCTTTTGTAATATAGTCAATTTGCTCATCATTTAACTCCGTATGCATAGGAAGCGAAATCACTTCTTTTACCAATTGATTGGTCACAGCAAAATCGGCTTCCTTATAACGCTCATCTGCATATGCTTTTTGAAGATGCAAGGGAATAGGATAATAGACGCCACAAGGAATTCCTTGTTCATTCAAATGATTTACCAGCGCATCTCGGTCTGTATTAATTAGTCGTAATGTATATTGATGAAACACGTGACAATCACAAACATCACAGATTCCCAAGGGAGCCTCACAATAGCCGGTAGGCGTAATGATATTCTCAATACCTTGGAAAGCTTCCGTATACTTCCTCGCTGCATTTCTTCGGCTGGCATTGTACGAATCTAACTGTGGTAATTTAGCACGTAAAATAGTAGCTTGAATAGAATCCAAGCGTGAATTCACGCCTACCACATCATGATGATATCGCACATACATTCC
>CEVM01123357.1_pt1 | contig 29872 bp, 29 predicted proteins | sample 531481 | NCBI WGS metagenome assembly CEVM01 (sample SAMEA2623649, study PRJEB7988) | marine metagenome | biome: marine biome (ENVO:00000447); feature: mesopelagic zone (ENVO:00000213) & marine oxygen minimum zone (ENVO:01000065); material: "saline water (ENVO:00002010), including plankton...
TCGTAAGAAATGCCTTTTTCCGCCAGCAAAGAGGGAACATTGAGGGCTACTAATAGTGCTAACAGCACCAAAGGTGCGATTGAGGTTCGAGCATTGACAGAAGCATAGCGCCACATCATAAAAACTGAGAACGCAATCCCCGGAATAAACACAATCCATAATTTTCGGGTAAAAATCAAAAGTAGTAGCGCTACTCCCCACCATGCAATAGAAGTGTACGATCGCTGCGTTATCAATTTGTATGTTTCCGCAAAAAAGATAATACTACAAACGGCAAATAAACCGTCGTTCAGCCCTACCATGAAATAACCAATGGTACAACAAACAAATAGTAAGATGGCATGAAACCGCAAAGATGTTAGCTTGAGGTTGTGGTAGCAGTACAACACGAGGGCAGCCAAAAGAAGAAGGTTTGCTAAACGAAGGGCCCAAACACTATCCACAACGAACGTCAACGGATAACTTACCAGCATATACGGTACAGAGATTCCTTTTTCAATAGCCGATATCCATCCCTGATCATTGATCAATGCGAGATCGCTCAAAAAAAGTGATTCGTCTCCACCTCCCGCTGGTTTCGAAAGGAAATAAAAGCCGTTCAACATTAGGTAAACGCCCATCACAACGAGAAATATCGTATGAAATAGCTTACGAGTCATAGCTCAAAAGGGCGTTAATAACTGGTTGCGGATCTAGTTCATAATACAAGGGCAATCGCAACAAACGTTCGGTGTACCCATCACTATTTGGAAGCGTTCTGCCATCGTGTTTTTCTTGGTAAAACGGACTCTCATGTAGGCTGAGGTAATGAAATACCGCATGGACATTCTGTTTCTTTAAGTGTGTGATCAATTGGGTTCGTTGCATAGCATCCCGGCAGTTAATATAGAACATATGGGCATTGTTTGAGGCAAATTCGGGCAAGACAGGAAGCTGTATGCCCAACTCGTTCGACCACTCTTCCAACGCTTTGTAATAGGCATCCCAGATCTTTTTACGTTGCTCTTGGATGCGATCGCTTTCTTCTAATTGAGCAAACAAATAAGCGGCGTTCAATTCACTTGGCAAAAAGGAAGACCCAATATCTACCCAACCATATTTATCAACCTCACCTCGAAAAAAAGCACTTCTATTCGTGCCCTTCTCCCAGATAATTTCAGCACGTGCTTGCAATGTCTCATCATTTATGACTAATAATCCTCCTTCGCCACATTGAATGTTCTTGGTTTCGTGGAACGAAAATGCACTCAACGCTCCAAAACTTCCCAGGGGTTTTCCTTTATATGTAGCATTGAAAGCCTGCGCAGCATCTTCCACCATAGGGACATTGTGTTTTTGAGCAATTCTCTGAACCTCATCCATGTCGCAAGCCACTCCCGCATAGTGTACCACCACAATCGCTTTGGTATTCTCATTGATCAAGTTCTCCACAGCAACTTCGTCCATGCCCGGATGATCGGTTCTAGAATCAACAAAACGAATAACGGCTCCGCGCAAGACAAAAGCATTGGCCGTAGAAACGAACGTGTATGCCGGCATGATGACCTCATCGCCGGGTTGAATGTCTAATAATATCGCCGACATCTCTAATGCATCGGTGCAACTGGTGGTTAACAGTACTTTGGAAAAACCATAGGTTTGTTCAAAGAAGGTATGACATTTCTTGGTATAATCACCATTTCCGGAAAGTTTACCACGCGCTACGGCATCTTCAATGTATTGAAGTTCCTTTCCGGATATATAAGGTTTGTTAAAGGGAATCATCGTTTAAATTTTGCGGGAATTCCAACATACAATCCGCTGTTCTCAATATCATTGACCACTACAGCGCCTCCCCCGGTTTGCACATAATCACAAATTTGAATATTATCAATGACGGAAGTATTGATACCTAGATTGCAACAGGCTCCCACCGTAACGAAGCCGGCAATAGCAACGCGAGGCGATAAAAAACTGTGCTCTTTTACGCGAGAATGATGCGCTATCGTACAACCTGAGTTGAGGAGCACGTTATTTTCTAGTTGTGCATATTGATCGACCACACACCCCGGAAAAACCACAATACCTTCTCCTAACGTACAACTAGCATCGATATAGGCAGTACTATGAATAACATTGGCAAAAGGAATGTGGTTCAGGTAACGGTCAAAGATCATTTTTCGGAATCCGAAATGCTTATAACCGATCCCCACACTCAAAGAATTAAATAGTCCTTCTTGAAAAGAGGCATCAAGTGCCGACACCCCACCTAACACCGGAATACCATCAATATGTTCTCCCACCGTTTTCGTATCATCAAAATAGCCCACCACCTCATAGGTCTCTTGGGCCATATGCGCAATAAGCTGTCCTAAATCTCCGGCTCCTATGATGGCTAACCTCTTCATTTCGGTTCAATATTGGTTAGTTCTTTGATAGAAAATAGTGGTCTGCCTTTCGATTCTTTGTAGATCTTCCCAATGTACAATGCTGCAATTCCAATAAAAAATAGCAAGATTCCCGTAGATATGATCATGGCACCAATGATAGAAGGCCATCCTGATTGAAAATCGACCAGCGTGATCTTCAAAACAACGATGGTGAGCAAGATTAGTATTCCGAAGGCAATAAAGAAAACCCCCATTTTGAGAGCAAGTTTTAAGGGCAATTCCGAAAAATCAAATATCGCATTGAAGGCCAATTCCATTTTCTTTCGGAAATTGAATTTGCTTGTTCCTGCGAATCGTGGACGTTGTTCAATTTCGATCTGTGTTTGACGGAGTCCGATATGCATAAAAATCCCTTCAATAAATCGATTTTGCTCTTGGTAGCGCAAGAATTGATCGGCAAAACGTCGGTTAAAAATCCGCATTACCGCCAATCCTTTCGGTAGTTGTAGTCCGGTAAATTTTCGTAATACCGACCAGAATATTTTAGAGAAAATACGATTGATAAAGGAGTCCTTTTTTTCTTTTCGCACTCCAAATACTAGATCGTATCCCTTCTCTATTTCTGTAATAAAACGCGAGATCTCCTTTGGCGGATCTTGAAGATCAGGATCCATATATAGCAAATAATCACCTTTTGCATGATGAATACCCGCGGTTAGTGCCGCCTGCTTTCCATGATTGTAGGAAAGTTCAATGAGTTTAATACGTTGATTGTTGACCGCGTGATCTTTAATGATCGCAACGGTACGATCGGTGCTTCCGTCATCGATGAAAACGATCTCATAAGCAATCCCCAATTCCGCTAGTGCTTCAGAAGTTTCCATAAGGAACTGCGCAATCACTTCTTCTTCAAAATATACCGGCACGACTAGCGATAATTTCATACGTCAAAATCAGTTAAGAGTTCTTTCAAAGAGGTAATGCGAGATGCTGTCGGTACGAAAAATTCACTGCGATCGATCAGCCTCACCTGCATGCCAACCTCCAAAGCCGGAGCCAGATCTAGCCGTACAGAATCTCCCACGTACAAGATATGTGCTGCGGGAATATTGAGCTGGGCGACCGCCTGCTGATAAAAAGCCAAGTCTGGTTTTCGAACGTCCATTTCTTCTGAAATAAATAGATCTGAGAAGGTAGCGTTAGGTATTGTTTCTTCCAATAGCGAACGCAAACCAGAATTAAAATTAGACAAAATTCCTGTCTTCACCCGAATATCCCTTAAGACAGAAACATCCGCAAAGGGTTCCCACGGTAAGTTTTTACACTTTTGAAATAAGGTTTCTAGCAGCGGCTTCTCTGCGACGATCCCTAAATTGTTCAGAAAATAGGTGTTAAAAGTGGTATAAAAGGCTTCGGAAGTGGTGTCTGGAAACACCAACGTTTCACTTGTAATTTTATGTACGTACTGTAGGCGCTGTAGCGGAATAATATGACCTTCACTCCTCAATACAGCGTCCATACGCTCCCACAATAAGGGTTTGTGCAACAAGGTGTTGGCAACATCAAAAAGCACGTATTTAATTGGCGGATTCGTCATTTAGAATAGGTAATGGGGGTACTTTTTGTCTGAAAGACCGGAATAGTCATGGGCTCCCTTGTAAATGACATCCATCAAAATTCTAGCGGCGCTTCCCGGTTCGATTACCGGAGGTTCAGGTGCTTCCTCAAATAAATATTCGGCTAATGTGTATTCTACATCTTTAAATCCAAATTGGGAACGAATAGAGTTGGTGCCTGATATCCTGCAATTAATTTCAAAAGGAATGATGTCTCCGTTTTTTGTGACCATGGATTGTACATTGGCAGCACCTTGAATAGAGGATACTGAAATCATTTTGGTTATAATTTTTTCTACGGAAGTATTGTAACGTTCGGTAACAGTGCACAGGTTCGTCGCTCCATTTTCCAGCGTCCGAACAAAGGTAATATGCCCATGTAGCGCCTGTTGTTTGTTCACGTAGAATGCGGTCGTAATTTCTTCGCCCCTAATCAACTCCTGGACCATGTATTCTTCATCAGAATAAATCGAAACATCTGCGGGATTTAGTACGAGTCCGCGTGACCCTCGCCCCTTTCTGGGCTTTGCAATACTCTCTGTAAAAGAATGGTCATACGCACTGGGAAGGTAGGCTTCCGCAAAAGGAATCTCATGGGTCTTAAAAAAACGATAGGTCTCATACTTATCGAGATAGATGCGCGCCGTATCGAGGTCAGAAACCGCTACGGCACACGGAATTTGATCTTTGAAAGCGGCCAAATAGTAGACCTCATAATCGGTTGCCGGAATAATAAGATCTACCGCTTCTTCCGCGACTATAGCTAAGATCGCGTGAAGATACTCCTCATGATATGCATAGGGCACTTTATAGAAGGCATCACATAAATGGTTTCCCCCTGAAAATGCCTCCACATTGGTACCAATCACATAGGTATCGTAGGGAGCTGCTCGGATATTTCTAATAATACCCTGCCCTACATTTCCACCAATTCCGGTTACTACAATTCTTTTTTGAGGCATTCGATCAATATATCTATAGCGTTCTTAAATGGAATATGATCAACAATCCCAAGCGTCTTTCGGGTCATCGTGTTATCATAGAAAAAAGAAGGAGCACTATCCTTTCCGGCAAACGCTATTGTTGTATTTGGCAATAACGTTTGTACCACTTGAGCAGCCTCCAAATTGCTTATGGATTGTTCGCTTACGGCCAAATATACCCCATTATTTTCAGCCTCGGCGGCTTTGACTAAATATTTTGCCGCATCAACAACTGCAATATAGTTCTGTTTTCGGGCTCCTGTTCCGAAAAGACGAATTCTTGCATCAGACAAAGCGTCTTTAATGATGAGCGGTAAAAAGGTGGTGGGGCGCATTCGGCATCCAAACAGGGAAGAAAAACGTACGATCGCATACGAACTGCTTTCCGAAACCCGTTCTTCTGCCGTTACTTTGCTTTTTCCATACAAGGTTGTTGGATGAAGCCCACTGGTCTCTTTCAATATCCCCGGAGATGGGCCATACACCGACACTGAGGAGCAAAAAATGATTCTTGCCTTCGAAAACCTTTGAATCAATTGTACCACGAGATCGATGTTCGTCTTTTGAAGCTTTTCTTCTATATGCTCATCTGTTTTCTTCGGAATATAAGCTGCGACTATAAACACCCAATCGTAATCAGATTCCAAACGATCTAGGGCGCTATATGGAACCTGACGAACAGTTGCTAATAGATGTTGTTTGTTGGAATGATACACACCGGTAACGTGATGACCTTTCGCCACTAATTGCTCACTTAGTGCTCGCGCCAAAAAGCTATTGGAACCTACCACTAGGGCTTTTTTATGGTCGTTTCTTCCCATAGTTTCATCGTAATTGTTGTGCCATCCCATATCAATTCGCCCACTTCTTCCCATTCATAATCAAGGTTTTTCTGAAGCCAATCTTTTTGCCATTGAAAATTAACCGCTACTTTTTTCCGAACGATTGTTAGCGTTGTTATTGAGTCTGATGAGGATTGTTGCTGAATCCAGTAGCCTCCATATCGAGATAATCCATCTTTCAAATTGCCTCGACTTTGTACCTCTATCGAACGATTCACCCGAAATAAATAATGCACCCACAATCCACCTTGCAAATAGGGTCCCGGAGCCCCTTTCTCATCAAACATAGGAAGAATTTCCCCACGATGTTCTAGCGCATAGAGTTCATCGAAATTTCGATAATGATTATCCACGAAGACGCCATGTGGCGTGATTCCTAGGTATTTTTTTGAAAACTGACGTACCGCTTTTTTCTGATCTTTCGCAAAGGAAATTTCTTCTTTGTATTCCGGATAATTGGCTAAGCGCGAATTGATAGCACCACTAAAAGGAAAATTAAAACTGGCATTGAACTGAAAAAGTAAGAGGAGAAGCGTCAACAGGCCATAGCCAATGACCACCTTCTTGTTCCATGGGTTCCGCAATACCAACGGTGTTGTTTCTGACACCGACCCGTCCACTCCAAACCAACGATACACCTTTGTTTGAAACTGATCCCACCATCCAATAGGCAACAGCAGCACATACAATGCAAGGACCCCTAAGGCAAAATACGGGATCGGGAAAAAGATCAGGATTCCTAGATGTAGCATAAATCCTACGACAAACAGCGGGATACGCATGCGTTTCAGAAAAAAGGTAAACGGAAAAACCAACTCAAAAGCAAAGGTCAAATACCCAAAGAAGAGCAATACATACTTTTGATTTAGCAACCACCCCCACTGTACGTTTGAAAAATGGGGCAGGGATGCCGGCAGCCACAATCCTAAACCGTTGGTCCAGACATCCGACTTCACCTTGAACAAGATGGAATCGAGGTATACCACCCCAACACCAATCAAGATCGTTAAATAATAGGCGCATACATGAATCGTCTGTGGTTTAGTTAGATTCTCAGTGCGTTTCCTTCGCCAAAGATCATCCACAGAAAAAGATCGCCCTACCGGCAAACAAACAAATAAGAAGCTCGCTCCCAAGTAGGTATATGCCATATGATAAATGGTCCCCGGGAAACTGCCTAGGAGATAAACCGCCAATATGTAGTTGACAAGAGCAGTAATTCTGGTAGCTACGCCAAAGGCCAAGAGCAGCAATATTAAAAGCCAACATAAGAGCAGTGTGGGAATGTATGGGTTTGAAAAGGTTAGATCCGGAAGTTGCCCATAGTACAATTCTTTATGACGATAAATGAAGAGCACCTCAAAAAACAGGACCAAACAAAATAAAAAACGAAACACGCCCAGGCCGGTGGTAGAGACGCGCTTCAAAAGGTGTTTTTGGATCAATCGTTTCATCCTTGGGAGTTCTTCATAAGAGCTTCTGCTCGTTGCCAATCTGCTTCGGTATCAATATTCACATGCGCCTCTACATCAGAAGTAACATACCCCAGCATATCTCCGAAAAAGGAGTGCTTTTCTTTTAACACTTTCGTATCGGTAAGGTAAATCGCTCCATCACGCACGTACGCTTTTGGCAGCTCCTGTCTTCTGGTTATAATTTTTTCATCGCCGGTTGCGAGCACTAAACAATTGTCTTGGGTGGCTTCAAATACCCAATGCGGATTGTAGTGATGGGGCACTTCGATCACTGAAATCAGCGAATCCGCCTTCGTTGCCGTAAAACTTGCGATCGCTTCATCAATTTGTTGAGCCGTGCGAAAAGGCGTCGTGACCTGTAACAAGCAAACCGCATCATACGATTTGCCTAATGCTGTTAATGCTTCCAGCGCATGTATTACCACATCAATAGACCGAGCCGTATCTGTCGCCAAGGCATCGGGCCGTTCAAAAAGTACCTGCGCACCGAAGTTTTTTGCCAATTTTCGTAATGATTCGTCTTCCGAAGAAAACACCACATCGGTCAATCCTGTAGCGGCCAAGGCTGCTTCCACAGTGTATTGCAGTAAAGGCTTTCCGGCCAATAATTTTTTATTTTTATTCGGAATTCCCTTGCTTCCCGCACGGGCCGGTATCAAGCCTAGAATGCGCATCAATACGAAATGGTTTTGTGAAAGGTCAAGGGAGTGTTCGCCAAAATAGCTGCGATGCGTTTTCCACTATTCCCCGAGCCATAGACCTCGCTAGGTTCATTTTTGGGGTGTTTCAGTTGCTGCTGAATCGCTTCTTCGATCGCCTTTTCTTCGTACGGCACATCGATCACATTATTTCCTCGAAGTCGGCGATTCTGGCGGGTTCCAATATTAACCACCGGAACGCCTAAAAAAGAACATTCTCGAATTCCCACGCTACTGTTTCCAACAAGGCAGGCACTATTCACTAAGAGCTTTAGAAAATCGTTGGGTTCCATGTTCTTGAAAAATCGAATGTGCTGCGGATTGTGTTTTTCACGATACGACCGAATTCCGTTAGACGTCCCATCAGCTCCGGCATCTACATTCGGCCAAAACCAATAGGTGGGAATCTTCAAGGCATCAATTACTCGAAGCGTTTTCAACACATCTTGCTTGGCTTGGTGATATTCTGTCGTTACCGGATGTTGCATGACCACCAAATACTTATTTTCGGCAATGACCTTCCCTCCTACGCCGCCGTAGCGTTCAATAGGATCAAAATTCAAAGCAGGAGAGTTTTTTACTTCCGCGGCAATGTCAATCGAGGGACAACCGGTGTTGAACACAGTATCCGGGTTTTCCCCCATTTTGATCACACGTTCTTTGGCGTCTTCCGAAGTGACGAAATGAATATCAGCCAGTTTGGTATTGGCATGTCGTACTTTTTCGTCAATATTTCCGGTCACTTCTCCGCCTTGCAAATGAATCAACGGTATGTTTTGGTAGGCTGCGGCAATGGAAGTAGCAATGGTTTCAAATCGATCTGCAATGGTTAACACAGCATCCGGTTGTAGATTATAGAATACATTAGAAAGTTCCATAACGCCCAGGCCTGTTGTTTTGGCCATGGCCGTTTTATTTTCGCCTTCTAAGACCATAAACACTTTTTCATTGATCGTAAAACCATCCTTTTCGATGAAATGGATCGCATTCCCATACCGATCGAGCAAGGCCGATCCCGCCACCACGAGCTGTAATTCAAGGTCGGGATGCTCTTGAATCGCCTGTAAGGCTGTTTTCACCCGACTATAAGAAGGTCGCGCCGTAATTACGGCACATATTTTACGAGGCTTACTCATGCTCGATATCGTTTTGCGTTAAAAAATCCCAGGCGTTCATATCGCGTGTTACTTTCTTCCCGATGACGGTTCTAAATGCTTTTGCGTCCATGCCATATCCTTTCGGTTTTTTACCTTCCAGATCCTCAAAAGTCAACACATGCCCTTTTGGTAAGGTTTTATTCACGGCCAACGACTTTTCAAAAATGTTTTTTAGGTCGGAAAAAGTAGCATTAGACTGCTTGTCTACCGGATGTTGTAGCGCTTCGGAAATGGCAGTTGCACCCGTCACTAATTGTGAAACCTCAGCCATGGTAAGTGACGAAGATACATCGGGCCCAAATTGTGCTTTGTCAAACACCACATGAAATTCTAAGATCGTGGCCCCCAACGCCACCGCTGCGATTCCTGTGGCCACTTCCGCAGAGTGATCAGAAAATCCTACCGGAACCTCATACCTGTCTTTAAGTTCTTGAATGATGTTTAAACCATATTGCTTCGGTTGGGTAGGATAGCTTGTAGTACATTGTAATATTGAGAAGGAGGCCTTGTGTTCTTTCAGAAAAGCCACCGTATCATCCAATTCAGCATAAGAACTCATTCCGCTTGAAATAATGATGGGTTTTCCGGTTTCAACAATCTTTTTCAGCAACAAAAAATTAGATACTTCTCCGCTTCCCACTTTATACTGCGCAACCCCCGCAGCTTCTAGGACGTCTACGGCGGCATTGCTAAACGGACTACTCATAAAGGTAAGCCCCGCTTCCTTACAATGTGCTCCTAATTCCTTCCACTGCGTCTGTGTAAACTCCATGCGTTTCCAGTAGTCGAATCGCGTCTTGTCTTGAGTAGAAAAACGGACTCGAAACGGCTCGTGAATACTACTTTCTGCCTGTGCGATGTGGGTTTGAAATTTAATGGCAGAAGCCCCGGTCTTAGCAACGGCATCGATGTAGGCGTGTGCCATTCCTAAACTTCCTTCGTGGGCTTGTCCTATTTCAGCAATGGTCGTGATCACAGCGATAGGTTTGGTTATCCAAAGGTACTATTAATATTGAATTGGGGAAATGATGCCTTCTTTGGCTTTCCAATTGTTATGAACATTTAGAATTGACACGGTCACACCTCATTAATACATCTCGGCTTCCGTAGCTGTTAACCCTTTGCGCTTCAGAAAACGTCGCGAAAACCCTGCACGATGCAATAGCTTTTCAAAAACACGGAGGCGGTTGCCGGGTTTGCGTACCGAGACTTTTTGAAGCGGGTTCTTTGGCACTGATGCAACAGGATTCGACGATTTTAGCAACGTTAATTCTTCGTGCATCCAAGGTTCTAACGTATTTCCCATGTGATAGGTGTAGTTGTTCGCTGTTGCCAAGCGCCAATACCCATTTTGATAAACCGGGGTATCTAAAAAATGACGCACTTCTTTTCCGCCAAGGGCAAAGCGAGACACCGGCGTTTCATGCCCTTGAAATGCATCCCGACGATAGGTTGCTACAAAATGTCCGGCTCCTACCACCGCTTGAATATCATTTTGCGTTACTACCAATTGTTTTTCCTTGTGCACCGAGTTATAAAACCTAGGGTTTTCAATACTTTCTGCAAAACGTTCTAAGGCTTCTGACGCTACCACCGATTGAAATTGTAGCTGTGGTGATTTTCGGTAGGCCCTAAGGATATTTGCGGTATTGTACTTCCATAATTTAGGGTTGGGCGTAGGGGAAACAAAACCGGTCTTCGGAAAGGTTTCAAATATTTTGTAGGTGGCTTCTTGCCAACCTTTACAAAACAGCACATCGGCATCTGCAAAGGTGACCAGCGGAAAGCGATGCCCCATCATTCCTTTAAAAAGGGCATTGATCTTCCCTATGTTGGTGGTCTGGATCAACTCGTGCACCTTCCCTGCTTCATAGAGGCTCCTTAGGTAATCGGAAACCTCTTTACGGCTCCCATTATCTACCAAGGTGATGAAGGTATTTTTATGCACGGTAAGCAATAACGAATCTAAACAGTATTCCAAAATGGTCTTAGACTCTTTAAAATAATCACCTGCATCAGGAATATAAACAGGAATGACCACTTGATGAAAGTGATCCATTGTGGGTTGATGTTGGTCCTTTTGTGGGTTGGTTCCTATTCTCATGATGTGATAAAAACGGTGCCTTTTCCGAATACTTTAAAACTTAATATTCCCAAGCGCATTTTGGTATATTCTGCAGTTGTAATCATTTTTTCGTCTCGCATAGCGTTTATCTCGCTTAATGCTATTTCCCACGCCTTATTATGCAACAACTGCGCGAGATCTCGTTTCATATGAATTTTAAGATACAACATTGAAGCTTCTGTCAATCGCGATCGATAGGTTTGTAAGATATTGAAATTAACGCGGAATGTTGCGTGGATCTTTTCGATCGTTGCGGGTCCGTTGGAAATAGAATCTGAATGTTTTCTGAAATAGACCAAGGGGGTGTCATCAGTATGGTATTCGGAAACCTTGCTCAACACCCGAACAAAAAAGTCCCGTTCTTGAGAGCGGGCTAAGGAAGGATCAAACCGAAGGTTTTCAGCATCAACAAAATCTCTCCGAAGCAAGGGCGCTTGTGTCAACCACTTGATCTTATTCTGAATAAAATCATTAAAAAAATCTTCTGAAGCTATGGCGTCCTTCCGCAATCCGAGGATATTTTCTGGAGTGTCCTGAAACACCAATGTTTGACAAACCGTAAAGGGAACTTGCTGCTGCTGAAGGGCGGCCACTTGTCGTTGTAGTTTTTCGGGATGCATCAAATCATCACTGTCAAACCAATTGATCAAGGTTCCGTTGGCTTGTTCGAAACCGTAATTCCGACAAGCATTAGCGCCTTTCGGAAGTGCGGCAGGCCGTTCATAATATCGAAATCGGTTATCTTCCGAAACCATCCGTTTCAAAAGCATTTCGGTATCATCTGAACTTCCGTCGTCTACTACGATACACTCCCAATTCCCAAACGTCTGCTCGCTAATAGAACGCAGCGTTTCCAACAACAGCTGCGCTCTATTGTAGGTAGGTATGATGATGCTTACGAGCGGCTGTTCCATAAGGTGTTCCATTTTTTCCGAAACCGATTCAAATACCATTGCCATTGATTGCGTTGATGCTTGTTTAACGCATGCTCCATCTCTCGAAAACGCACATAATCATCGTAGCATGCTCCCAAATGGAATCGTAACATCTGTTCATTCTCCTTGCGCTTCAGCTCCTGAAACGCGGCATCATTGCTTATTCCCTTTCGGTCAAAACGCGCAACAGCCAAGGGAATGTGCTCAAATTGAATGGTTCCCTCCAAGACACATTTCAGATAGAATTCCCGATCTGAGGTAATTTTATACGTTTCGTTATAATACCCCATTCGATCAAAGATGATTCGTTTAAAAAACGTGCTTTGATGAGGCAGCGAAGATTTGAACAGAAAGTAAGGGGTAACCGTATCAGGGTAGGTTTTGCGACCGTTCTCAAATTCGTAGTCCCCGTAGATGATATCTGCCGAGAAGTTGGATGCCTCCATGGCTTCCTGCAACACCCTTGAAGTCGTAAATTCGTCTCCGCTATTCAAAAATAACACATAAGTGCCACGGGCAGCCTTGATGCCTTTATTCATGGCTTGATAGACTCCCGCATCCGGTTCACTCACCCAGTAAGAAAGTCGGTCGGCATGGGTTGAAATATAGTCCTTGCTACCATCTGTTGAAGCCCCGTCAATAAAGATATATTCTAAGGATTCGAAAGATTGTGAGAACACAGACGCCATCGTTTTTTTAACCCCTTCAAGGTTGTTGAAATTGATCGTAATGATCGATAAAAAAGGCGATTCTAATGAGTGCATTTCGATAGCTATTGCGCGATAAGTTGGTGATACATTTCTATGTATTTCAAGGCTTGCTTTGCTTCGGAAAAATTCGCTTCCGCATACGCTCTGATCGTTTGACGCGCATACACATCCCGTTCGGCAAAAAACCGTTCTATCGCTTCCGCGAACGCTGCATCCGACAATTCCTTTACCAAAATTCCAGTGCTCCTGTTTTGAACGTGTTCGGCCATGCCTCCATTGTTAAAACTGATCACAGGGGTTCCGCAAGCAAAAGCTTCTAACATCACATTGGGTAAATTATCTTCCAAACTGGGCAGCAATAAGGCATCGGCACTGCAATATAAGGAAACCAAAGCGTCTCCCTGTTCCACAAATCCTAAAGAATGAACGACAACCTTCTCATTCTCGACAGTAATAGGGGTCTTCCCGATAACCACTAGGCTACACAGAGTGGTAACCCTTTCTAACGCTTTTTGCAACAGCTCTCGTCCTTTTCGCAGACTTGTGGACGAATCAGATACATACAGCAATACCGGGTTTTCATCGGAAATTGAAAATTGCTTGGTCGCCGCCGTAACTTCCATCGGGTAAAATCGATCCAGATCAATTGAATTGGGAATGCATTTTTTAAACTGAAAATGATGAGCCACTGTGTGCTGCTTGGCTTTTTCCAATAACCATTGCGACGGACTCACAAGTGCTGCTTTCTTTAAGGTCTGAATGGCTTGCTCCTTCTCATTTTTGATCTGTTGATTGATCGTCCCTACGGCTTCAGCGGTTCGAACGGCATCGCCTTCATAATGAAACAACCCTTTAAACGGATTCATATCGTGCAAGGTCCAAACCAAGGGAATATCAATACTGCTGAAAAAAGTACTGTAATTAACCATTCCGCTGATCCAATGGAGGTTGATCACATCGGCCTCGTGTACCCAGGGATGCTGCTCGGTAGCATAGACCGACCAGGGAAGAGAATATCCTTCATGGGTAAAACCAGCTAAGGCTCTAGCAACAGCGCTATGCAGCTTTTGTTGTCGATTGGGCAGGAGTTTATTGCGAACTTTCTGAAAGAAACCGGGACGTTGGTATTTGAAGAAATTATCTGTTACTTCCTTTCCATTAAAATCAATGCTCAATGTTTTTGATAAAAAGGCCGATGCCACTCCTTGAGCACGAAGCGCGTGATGCAATCGAAGTGCCGCGATACCGGCACCGCCTTTTGGGGAGGTTGTAATGTGCAGCACCTTCATATTATGACCGTTTGAGTTGATGGTAGGCCTTCCGTGCAAATTCTTTTGTATAGCGCTTCCAATACGCCCATGGATATCCATAAAAAAGGGTATCGACCGCTACCGTATGGATCTTTTTAAAGTGATTCCAAAAGCTATTTTCCTTTGCTTTCTTCCATGAATGATCCCACAGATGAACCGCAAGCGTTTCTTCTTGAACGAAACTCTGGTAGTCTTCACCCCGATGTTCGTAGGGTAACGGATAAAACACCGATGGCTCGAGAATGATATCGTGTGCTCCCAGATTTGTTTGATGAACCACTTCCTTAAACGCATGTGTGATCACCGGTGGAGAGAATACATCGAAGCGGTGATTTCGGTAAAACGCACACATCTCTTCCACGATAGGATGCTCTGGTACCGCACCAAAAAGTCCGTATGCCGGACGTCCTTCTACTTCATAACCCGTAAAGAAATCATGAGTTAAGAGGCTATCTAATGGTTTCAACAGCAACATATCCGTATCTAAATAAATTCCGCCTTGCGCCCACAAAATTTCTACGCGAAGCGCATCGGCTGCAAAGGCATAGCTACGTTTTCGCAACGCATCCTGAATAAATTGATTTTGGAAGGAAGCGTAATTCTGCTCATTCCACTCCACAATGTCATAGTCGGGACAAAAACGCTTCCAACTTTGCAAACAGCGCTCAAAGCTTGCCGGTTTCGTAGCAGCGCCAAACCAACAATAATGTAAGGTTTTAGGGATCATCGTGCGAACAAATATAGCAGTTACAGCAGAATTATTAGCAGGCTTCGCTTCTTCAACGCAAATAATTTTAATATGTTCGTAGCATCGATCCGAAAAAGCGTTATGATCTGGTTTCAGCAAAAGCGTCCCTTCGGAATTGCATATTGATGACGATCAACCTGCTGGCATGCTGTTCAACTCCATAGATTTCGCCTTTTTCTTACCCCTTGTATTTGCATTGTACTGGGGTGTCTTCAAAGGCAATATTCAGCGTCAAAACCTACTGATTGTCGCTGCCAGTTATGTTTTCTATGCCTGGTGGGATTGGCGGTTCCTCTTTTTGATCATCTTTAGTACGCTGGTCGATTTTTGGGTGGCAAAACGCATGGCCAACGTAACGAATACCCAAAAAAGAAAAGCGTTGCTTTGGGTAAGTATTGCTGTCAATCTAGGGTTTCTGGGCTTCTTTAAGTATTATAATTTCTTTCTGGAGAATTTTCAGGAGGCATTTACGCTCTTCGGAACCTCTTTCAACGCACCATCGTTGCAGATCATCCTTCCGGTGGGCATCAGCTTCTATACGTTTCAAACTTTAAGTTATACCATTGACGTCTACCGAAACAAAATGGCGCCTACCCATAATTTGGTATCTTTTGCGGCTTTCGTCAGCTTTTTTCCTCAATTGGTGGCAGGCCCCATTGAACGCGCCACCTACCTGCTTCCACAATTTTACAACAAGCGAACCTTTGATTATGAAAAAGCCACCGATGGCATGCGACAGATCTTATGGGGACTCTTTAAAAAAATGGTGATTGCCGATAATTGCGCGACCTACGCCAATATTATTTTTGAACATCACGATACCTATAACGGAAGTACGCTCGTATTGGGCGCGCTCTTCTTCACATTTCAGATCTATGGCGACTTTTCGGGCTATTCTGATATTGCGATTGGAACGGCTCGGTTGTTTGGATTTGATCTAATGAAGAATTTCAATTTTCCGTATTTCTCCAGAGACATTGGCGAATTCTGGAGGCGCTGGCACATTTCGCTCTCCACGTGGTTTAGGGATTATCTCTACATTCCGCTAGGCGGGAGTCGCGGCAGTACTTGGTTTCAGATCCGAAACATTTTTATCATTTTTATTGTAAGCGGATTCTGGCATGGTGCCAATTGGACCTTTATCGTTTGGGGAGCACTAAACGCCGTTTATTTTCTTCCCTTAATGCTTTTAGGAACCAACAGAAAACATTTGGACACCGTGGCCGCTGGCAGGTGGTTGCCAACCCTGCGCGAGTGCTTCGGAATGGCCGTCACCTTCACCTTAACTGTCTTTGCGTGGATCTTTTTTAGAGCCGAATCGGTTCGGCATGCTTTTGAATATATCGCAAACATCTGGCACCATGGTGTGTTTGAACGCCCCGTATTTCACCAAGACGATCTGGTAAAACCCATCCTTATTTTATTGGTGTTCTTTATCCTTATAGAATGGTTGGGAAGGCACGGCGACTTTGCGATTGCGCACCTCAAGGAACGTTGGCCGGTTTGGCTTCGGTGGAGTTTTTACTTCGGAATCATCTTCCTTTTGTTTTATTTTAAAGGCGCACAGCAAGAATTTATTTATTTTCAATTTTAACCACCATGCGAACGTTTCTACTTCGGGTCTTCTTGTTCTTCAGCCTTACGCTGCTGCTCTTTTGGTTGCTGACGCTGTGGGCCGAAACCAATGAGGTGAAAAAGAATGATTACCTCCATGCGATCGTCGCCAAGCACCAACGGGCCGATTCGCTAGAAGGAACGCGTATTATCCTCACCGGTGGTTCCAACATGGCCTTCGGAATAGACAGCAAACGCATTCAAGACAGCCTAAAACTTCCGGTGGTTAATTTGGCGTTGCATGCGGGACTGGGGCTCGAATTTGTCTGTAACGAAGTGATGGAGGTGTGGCGCCCCGGCGATATCGTACTTATCGCACCCGAATATTATCAAAGTATTGAAGGGCAATACGGGTTGCAACAGTTGGCGAGCAGTTTCTACCCTGAGGCTTCTTCTTATTTTCAAGGTTCTCTCAAGCAGTTTATTCTGAATAAAATAGACCGAACCCGTACCGACCTTCGTTTTATGTTCTATCCGGAACGGCATGCTCCCAATCCTGTGTATAGCAGTGACGCCTTTAATAAATTTGGAGATGTAGCAGCACATCTCTCTCGAGATAGGAGAAGCCAGCTTGACGGTGGAAGCACCTACGAGTCGGTGTATTGGGATGGCATTAGTCTTCTTCAGAATCTTATCGACAGGGCAAAGGCCGAAAATGTTTGTGTATTTCTTACCTATCCCGCATACGCGGAAACAGAATACGATAAGAACAAAAGAGCGATCACCCGACTTCAGCAAGACCTAACTTCCAATTTGGGAGAAACGATCTTGGGAACCCCCGAAGATCATGTTTTTCCCGATACCCAACTTTATGATTTTGTGTATCATCTCCACACCGAAGCCCGACAACAACGAACGCTCACACTCATACAATTACTTCAGCAAGCGCTTAAAAAGCAACCCCATTGCTACCAATAGCAGCCTTTTTCAACCTTTGTGAAGTTAGGCGGTTTCTCGTGGTCGTAAGGACGTTTCCAATGGGTATTGACATGCGCTGAAAGGTCGTATTCTTCTTCCCAGCGTTTCCCAATAATACCAAATAAGATCTGAGTGGCACCGCCCAAATGCACTCCTTTTTTGCCCAACTCTTTTACAAATCCTGCCAACGGAAATCCATAAGCGCCGCACCCTATCAGAGCGATATCAAAATCAATGGCGGCAATATCTCGCTGCATCGATTCGAGTGCGTCAAACCAAGTTTCAAATCCGCAGCGTTCATGATTCCCGGCAAAGGACTGAATAGGCTTGTACGTGGTCAATTCAAATTCCGGCAGCACTTCGGGATTGTTAAAAAGTGAGGAATGCTTCTTATATTGGGTCTGTATGCTATCCACAAACGGATGAATCACCAATACTTTTTTTCCTTCCAACGCACGTGTCCAAGGGCGTTCGTGAATGTAGGCATTGAGGTCTTCCAAATGGACGATGGTCGTGTTTGCCAAAGCGTCAGCAAACTGTTTTTCTTTTGGCAACCACGAGCCCAAAACGTCCAAATGTTGTATGTGATGATGCATTAAACCGGCAAATTGATCGAGGGCTGCTTCGGTGGCAGGAAAAAACCCGGCATTATTTTCCAACCGATGCTGTAATGACTCCGGAAAATCATACGCTTTCGTTACTCCGGTGATATAATTGCGGTACAAGCTTAATTTTGATTGCGACTGCCGGTGATAGACCAAAGCATCCAATTCTACCTTTCCGAAGCGACCGATCATACACGGTGCCTCTTTTTTAAGAAGCGCGTACATCGCATCTGCAGCCGCCTGCCCCCGGAGGGCTAAGTGATCTGTGGTGAATACGGGTGCCGGAGGATGCCCGATCGTCTTTCCGTAAACTTTTCGCAATGCTCTTAACACAAATGACATCTTGTACGTCGCTTTTCTAACTGAGGTGTCGCAAAGGTAGTATTTCGTTGGAAAGAAATTCTTAATTTTAACCACCATACACAGCCATTCTTCTGTCAATAACAGAATGATGTGTTCTCAAAACCCAACCATGAGCCATGCTTCTTTTTTGCAAACCGTAAAGAAACGCTTTCCGAAATCTTTGAAATCACTCGTCATTCAACGTTTTCCGAAGCTTCGATGGAAAGGAGACAAAACGCGTATTTTTTGCATTGCCCTCCAAAAGACAGGAACCACGTCTGTGGGCGATTTTTTTACGTATTTCGGGTATCCCACTGCACGTTACAAGCACTCGCGAGACAATGCATGGACGCGATCATGGTTTGACGGCAATTATGAAGCGATCTTTGATACCGAAGATTTTAAACAGCGACAGGTGTTTGAAGATGACCCTTGGTGGTGCCTTGATTTTTATAAATACCTCTACCACCGATTTCCAAACGCTCGCTTCATCCTTGTATATCGCGATCCGGACCGCTGGTTCGATTCGATGTTGAAACACCACGATGGGAAAAACCTCAGCAATGCACGCCATCATTGCAAAATGTACCATCGGGAAGCTGATTTTTATGAAAAATTAGAACAAGATCCTAACTTTCGCCCGAGCTTTGACCGTGTCGAAAAACTGATCGACATGCGACCGCATCGTGAACACTACACGACCTTTTATAAAACTCGCCAGAAAGAAGTCCTGGAGTTCTTCGAGCAGCACGATCGCTCCCGACTCCTATCACTGCAATTGGAAGCTCCTGAAAAGTGGCAACAGTTGGGCGCCTTTGTAGGTGTAAAGGTCCCGGAGGGATTTGATATGCATTCAAACGCTTCCGAAAAGGAATAACAGCCGTCTATTTTTTTCCGAAGAGAAACGCGATCATACGAAGCCAAGCGGAATTTAGCTTTCTCCCTACTTTAGACCGTTCTACGGCTTCCAAATCTTGAAACCGGGTTCGCTGAAACAATTCCAAACGCTGGTAATCTTTTAGAAAAAGAGAATATTCCAAGGCTAGGGTACGTCTGCGTTCTTCCTTGCGTGTATTGACCCCTTCGGGCGTACAGCTCATGCCGTCCAGATAATTGGTCGACAAACATAGGGGCACTTTTTTGTAGGACACCTTGTGTTCCACAAATGCTTTCAGAAAAAACTTCCAATCTGATGCGATCTTTAGAGTGGTGTCGTACCCGCCCAAATCGGCAAGCAAGGTTCGCTTGATCACCGTTGATTGATGGGCCAAGGTGTCTTCGTACAAATACCCGAAAGTCATCGTGTTGGGGTGCGTTTTCTTCCGCTGGAAATCGGCTGCCACTAGCTGCACATCAAACGCAATGATTTCGGCACCCTCAAGGTGTGGCATCGCTTTTTCACAAACATCTTCCGCATAAAAATGATCGCCACTATTCAAAAACAACACATACTCTCCGCTAGCCTGCGCAATGCCTTTGTTCATGGCGTCGTACACGCCCTGATCGGGTTCACTGCTCCATTTTGTAAGCTGCGCATCGAACGATTGGAGGACCTCTTGGCTTCCATCGGTAGAGTTTCCATCGATCACGATCGTTTCAAACGATGGATCAGATTGGGAAAAGACACTTTCAAGCGTTCGTCTTAACCCAACTTCATTGTTATAATTTACGGTTATTATTGTTAGCTTTGGCATTCAAACAGCACGGTAACGATTGGTGCGTAAAGATACAGGTTTCCTTTATATGGTTTCCGCAGAAAGCAGGTTCGCATGATTTCAAAAGAAGGTCAATTCATATTTATCCATAATTTTAAAACCGGAGGGACGAGTATCGAAAAGAAACTCGGGCATTTTGAAGAACTTGCGCGCGATGTGCAAGACCACAGAACCCTTCGCGACATTGAACTCCTAACACGGCGCGACAAACACCTACGCACGGCTGCCTACTGCCTAAAGAAAGGGAAATTCGGCAAGATCGCCGGCCACCTTCAACAAGCCATTCATCCGCCGCTGACGCGCCACGAATACGACACCTTTTACAAGTTCACCTTTGTACGGAATTCTTGGGCGCGTATCTATTCTTGGTATGCCAATGTGATGAAAGACGACATCCACAAACGCAAGAACAAGATCCAATCGAATGAGCTTTCGTTTGAAGCGTTTCTGAAACATCACATCAATCACGAGACCTTTTCGCAACTGCATTTTATCACCGACTGCCATGGGGAGGTGCCCATGGACTTTATTGGTCGATTTGAGCGATTGCAAGCCGATTTCGATATCGTTTGCAAGGAGTTGGGTGTTGAAGACAGTACACTTCCGAAGTTATTGGTACGAAAATACAACCACTATACCGACGGCTATACCGATACCACCAAAGATCTTGTGTATCAATTGTACAAAAAGGAGATCGACTATTTTGGGTTTGAATTTGGCGAATAACGCCTATTACTTCCGAAGTTTTTTGAATCGGTACCGCAACGAATCCTGCAACCGCTTTCCATAATACCGAAACGTGCGCCATTCCATAGGCGCTAAGAAGGTTTGAATTTGTCTTTTGATCGCTTTACGCTCGGCATCACTTTCTGCGCGACGCAGCTGGTTGTGATAGAATTTGATGATAAAATTCCAGAGATAGTTATTGTAACGGCTTCTGAAAGGCTCATTGCGATATAAAAACAAATAGCGTTTGATGATCTCAGCATTGTTCTGCGCCTCGGTACTCCCCTGCCAAATGCCTCCTTCGTGAAAGCGATAGGCCGACATGCTCTTATCGATAAAACACAACTTCCCGTGATTGGTGACCATCAATTCCAGAATAAAATCGGTACCAATTTGCAAGAACTGCTCCAGTTGGTCTTGAATGGCATCATTGCGAATGACCAGTGCCGCCGTACTATAGGAACTCCGAAGCGTCTTCAAGCAAGCCTCCTGATCGTACCAGGTGCCATCTTCGCCTTCAAAATAGCGCGGCCAGGTTTCCTTGCTGTGTTCATCCACAACCACCGAATTGTGAAAACACCCCACCGCCTCAGGATGGGCTTCCAAAAAATCTACCTGAAGCTGAAGTTTGTTCGTATCCGTCCAATAATCATCTCCGTCTAACAGCGCTACATACTTGCCCTTGCAATGTTTCATCAAGTCGTAGAAGTTCTGCACGCGACCGTTCTTTAAACGTTCTTTGTGATAGGCATCGCCTTTGCTGCGCTGTAAAATCTTCCAGTGCGCTTTGGGGTTCTCCGACTCAAATTGCTGGATGCGCTCCATGTTCCCGTCGGTAGAAAAATCATCGCCCACCACCACTTCATACTCAAAATTGGTTTGTTGTGCATCTACCGAACGCATGGCCTCTTCGATAAAGGGCGCATGATTGTAGGTCATTAACCGTACACTTAACAAAAGATCGTGGGGGTTAGAGGTATCCATAGTGCTGTAAGGAATGGGCTGCAGTGGTTTCAAATTGTTTTATTTCTGAAGCAGATAGTTGGTTGCGATATTGATTGATCCTACTGCTATCCGGCTTCTCTAAGGTCTTCTTTTTCCAGTCTAAGGTTTCTTGCGGTTCAATGCTGCGCGCTTGGTTCCATTGGTGGTAGGTGAGCATATTAGGATCAAAGGCGACCCCCAAGAACTCACAAATCTTTCGCGCCGTAGCTTCCAGGTGCAACACCACTTCTTCATAGTGTATGAGTAGGGATTGTTGCTTCGGAAGCGTTTCTAGAAATGTAGCAATACGCTTATTGTTCTCGTCCCATTCGGAAGCGATCGCTTCGACGGTCGTCGGAAGGTTTGGAAAATAGGCGCTACTGGATTCAATATGCTTTAGATTTAAGTACGAACAGGCCACATCTCTTCCGTCGCGCACCAAATGCAAAAAACGCGCTTCGGGATAAAGGCGAAGGATCGCTTCCAGATGATGAATGTAATAATTGTTCTTATCGCCCCAATACACCGGCGATTTCCCTTGACTGCTTCCGTAGAAATAATACACCAACGAACCGAAAGTCGCATAATCCTTAGGTTGCTGCTGCTTAATAAAGGACAGTAATTTCTCCTTATCCAACTGCCAAGTTTCGATTTTCTTGGACGTAAGCACATCGTCTACCATCTGTTCCAATTTCGTAGGATCGGCCAGATCTTCCGAAGAAACATCACCATATTGCTGTTCCCACCACAACAAAAAACCGCTTTCCGGCGGTACCGTAAGCTGCGCATTGCATTCACAGATAATGCGCAACAAGGAAGAACCGCTACGCGGATTGGCCAGTATGAAAAAGGGCGTGTGATGCTGCATTAGAGGTGGGCATTGATCAAACTGATAATTCGGTTGCAATCGGCTTCTCCCAACGCATGTGAGATCGGCAAACAAAGCACGCGCGTGGCAATATCGTGTGATACGGGCACATCTGCGTTTTCTATGTAGGGCAACTGGTCTAAACTAGGGTAGAAATAGCGTCTCGGGTGGATCTTTTCGGCACGAAGGGCGTTTACCACTTGAAGTAATGTCGCTTCCGAATCGAATACAACCGGATAATAGGCCGCATTCCATTGCGTTCCCGGGCGAATGCTGAGTCCGTGTACCTTCAAGTCTTCTCGATATTGTGTTACCACCTTCCGGCGGTTGGCAATGATCTCGTCCATATACGGCAACACGGCCAGCCCCATGGCGGCGTGCAATTCGCTCATTTTGGCGTTGATGCCCAACCCGCGAAAGACCTCCGGCCCGTCGTGCCCAAAATTGTGATAGAAATACAGTTTTTCTAAGTGTTCCTTCTTTGCAAACAGCGCTCCGCCTTCGCCCGTATGAAAGATCTTGGTGGCATGAAAACTGCAGGTGCTCACATCGCCGTATTCAAAAATAGAACGGTCGTTATAGGTCACTCCGTAGCCATGGGCCGCATCGTAAATTACTTTCAGGTCGTGTTTTTTGGCGATGGCTTCGATCTCGTTCACGGCACAAGGATTGCCATACACATGGGTCGCCAAGATCGCCGTTGTCTTTGGCGTGATGGCCGCTTCGATCTTGCGCTCGTCAATCGTTAGATAGGTGGGATCAATATCTACAAACACCGGCGTACAACCTTCCCACACGATGCTGGAAGTCGTCGCCACGTAGCTGAAGGGCGTGGTGATGATCTCTCCGGATTTCCCAAACGCCTTCAATGCGATCTGTAAGGGTAAGGTGCCATTGGCCATGGCAATTAGGTTGTCTACGCCCAAGGTTTCTGTTAGAGAAGCCTCTAATTCTTTGACCAAAGCCCCTCGGTTGGTGATCCACCCGGCGTCCCAAGCGCGGGCGACGATCTTTTGGTACTCGGCTTGCGGAGGTAGAAAAGTTTGGGTTACGTTGATCATGACAGCTAAGGTACGGTTTTAAGTTTCAGCGGAAACGAAATCGCCAGTTCATTCTTTGTTCAGGAGGATCTTGATTATTTTTTTGATCTTTTTCTTGGTTCGGGTTGTAAATCCGGGATCATAAGGGGGCTTGTTTGGCGCATTGTTTGTTGGCGTATCGCCATAACCGTCCATAAAGTTTCTGATGTTGGCAAGTATGCGTTGTTTTTCTTCGGAAAGGGAACGCGCTTGCAGCGCCTCCATAATGGCGTACAATTCTTTTTTGTTGTGGAGGTCGAATTCTGAAAAATCAGAAACCAACCAAGCGCCGTCTTCCCCAATATGAAAGGTCACGTGTTCGTCTGTATAGATCTTCGGGCGTTGGGTCACCGCCACGAGATTGGCGTAAAACGCACGCCCGATCCAATTGGCGCCAATGCTGATGTCCCCCAATTGTAATTGCGCGACACAAGCAGTGGGGATTACAAAACAATCGTAGCCGGGATGTTTTTCGCCCACGGCACTATAGGCCGAAACGAGGGAATCTAGATCATATTCGTTAGAAATGGTTCTTCGGTTGATGATCAAGGCGTCGTGCCCTTGCTGCAGTTGTTCGTGCACAAAGGCGTAGAAATGTGGCAAGAGCGCGATATCTACGTTGGTGTAAATGATGTAGTCTGCGGAAGGGTCTGCCGCTACTGCAGCGTTTAAAATATCTTGAATCAACGGAAGTTTTCGTTGCTTCTGAAACGTTCCCACATCCATGATAGAACGTTCTAGATTGGGCAATACGGTAAGGTGGTTGGGAATGCGATCGCGGTCTTCTTCGTATTGGGTGGTGACTTGGGTCACGGTAAACCCATCGGCTCCGTAAGCCTTTGCCCGGCGCATGCTTTCAAAGGTTACCGGCTGCGCAACAAACAAATCGGACGTAGGCGGTACCGAAACAGGATTGATGATATGGGTGAAGGTGAGCATCAGGAGAACAAAGAAAAGGAGTTAACGATTTTTTCAAATTGATCTGATTCATAAAAACGAGGCTCCACAGCTTCAATACTCAGGTGATCACTTACAGGATGAAACTGTTTTGCACGCACATAGCCTTCTAAATCTAAGTTCTTGAAGTTTCTCTTTTTCGCAACGCTCTTTCGGATAAAGAATAAGTTTTGTCTATTCCTTCCGATAAAACGGTATTTCTTCCATTTCGAAAAGAATTGCTTGATACTTGCTTTTTCTTCTTCGGAATTTGCTTCAATTATGAACAAATCAACAATCACTTTCTTTAAATTCAGTCCTTGCAACGCCTGCAATTCAAAACCTTCAATATCAATGGACATAACGTGAATACGTTCTAGTCTTTCCGAAGCACATATACGATCCAAGGTTTCCGCAGGAACTATAATTTTCTTAGGCGCGGTGTAGGGCAACCCTCTGTTTTCATAACGCTTTTTGATGTCTTCCTCATCAAAAGTCACACCCGATAACACTCCAATTTCTTCATCATAAAACGCAATCTCTTTGGTTTCCGCATCAGAAACCACCGCTTTGTTAATGTTGGTCGCTTTTGGGCGTTGTTGTTCTAAAAATGTATAGAAACGCGGATTGGCTTCCACACAGACGGCTTTCCAGCCTTTCTGTTCTAAACTCAAACTATTGCTTAGATGCACTCCATCAAAAGCACCTACTTCCATAATGGTTCCGGTCGCGGGTTTTCCTAACAACTGCCAAGCAATATAATCATCGGCATGTTGGCTAAATGACAAAAACTCATCGGTTTTAGACCAATACAATTCGTAACCGTGGTTTACAAGAAATCGATGGGCCAAGGCTTCGATCAAACAAATGCTATGCGGTCTAAGCCCTTTTTTGAATTGATCTTTGGAACCGTCAAAAATATGATTGGTATGCAATAAGGTTTCACTGTGAAACACCTGCTTGCTGGACTCTCTGCGCTTCGCTTCGGGAATGTCTGATTGTACTTTTTTTAGCGTATTTCGATCTACTTTTTCTGCAATGTCTTGTATTTGTGCGTCAGACAACTCAATTTCTAAAAACGAAGCGAGTACTTCAATCTCTGAAGGCACCGAAAACGCGAAATCTTCGTATTTTCTACTCAACACCTTTCCGTTAAGTGTCGTCCAAGCTTCATGTTCTTGAAGATAGGTCTTGGTAGCATGTTGAACGGTATCGTTCTGTTCTTTGATCCACCCTTTGTTGATGGAAGACATAATTACGTCACGAACGTCGCGATAACAATGAATCACTATAGCATTTCCTTGATTCACTTCTCGTGCAAGTTCGGCAGTAAGCCCGTGTGTTTTGAATACGTTAAAACCCTTGTAAGTAGATTCGGCTTCTTTGACAGCTGGAAATTCTTTGGAATCAAAATGCGAAAGCCGCTTGCCAACACCCGCGATTTCCACCATGTTCGCCATGATGTTGTACTGAAGCGTTGAGCCTGATCGTTTTCCTCCTGCGCAGATGATCCACATAATTTGTTAACTCTTATCTGTTAAAGGTCTTGTTGGATTTATCATCCTATTACAAAATTGGACTAAAATCAACATCGCTGTAATAGGTAGTCAATTTGATAATTCGTTTTTGTTGTGCTTCGGAAAGTGATTGTCTACCACGATCCATTACCGCCTTATTAATTCGATTCTTTTTGTTTGATAGCTCATTAACTGAAACCATACTTTCTTCGACCGCTTTTAAACTGCATTCACGCCCCCAAAATTCGATGATCTCTTTGATTGTTGAAGCTTTATTCATGTAAAAGTCTTCATAACGGACAAACTTTGTCTTCAATTCTTTCTCACGACTTACATTAATCCAAGAAACATAAAAGAAAATATACCACGGAAGTGCTAGGTCGATTAAAAGATCAAACTGCTTCTCTTCTTCCCATTCTCCAAAATCTTTCGGAACCTCAAAATGAGGCCATTGCAGTGTTTTCTCAATATGATCTCTCAAAGAAACGACCACATCCGGTAGGTTACGTGTTAGAACCACCGGGTTTATTTTGTATTCTTTAAAAAGTGCTACGTTGGGTTTTGTGGCTAGCGTATGGTGTTTGGAAATTGTATTTTTATGGGCGTTAGCTTCTAAAATAGGTGCATAAAGATCTTGTTCCCCAAGATAATCGTATATAAAGTTTTCTCTCGAATATTTCAAGATTTGATTTGCGACCAGAACGATATAAGTAGAACCACTTTTTGGAAAGGCAGAAATGTATAAAGATTCTCTTAGTGGTTTCTGTAAGCCTCCCTCTTTCTGTTTCTTATCCTTCGTTTTTTGAAAGTTCTTGATCAACCTTTTCATTTTCCTCAAATCTTTTTATTCACGACTGTTTACAGTTACCGACCAAGGGAAGTTTGTTTTGAACACACCTGAACTTTTACCTAGCCGTTCTCCAATTTTTTTTGCCATGGGACCTACAACAAATTGCAATGCGTTCTTTTGAGCAATCAACATCGTTGTATTTTCCACTACGTATAGATTTACGAAAAATTCACCTTCATTAAAAAGCATTTCGGGAATTTCTCCTTTAAAGATAAGTGTTCCTGCCTTCTCCGTTAAATCCTCTGGTCGTTCTGCATTTCGAGTTTGAGAGGTAAATAAGCTATTTCCAGAAACGTCTAGGAATTGAAAACCCACATGAAGATTTCGAGATATATCATCGGTGGCAATTTCGCAGTGCATTTCTAAGGCATCATTAATCTTTATCGGTGTATCCAAGGCTGAACCTTTTTTACCGATAGAAGCTTTGACAAGCCGAATTCCTTCTCTTTCTGGCTCTGTTCCTTTTTCGAAAGCAAGCTTGTTCGTTCCAAAAGTTCCAGTTTCGTTCTTGAGATAATGAGCTATCGCTTCAGTTGTTGGTCCGTTAAAACTTATCGCTCCATTATCTAACACAATGGCACGAGTACATAGGCTTTGAACACTCGCCATATTATGACTTACAAACAGTACGGTACGCCCTTCGCCGGTACTGATGTCTTGCATCTTTCCGATGGCTTTTTTCTGAAATTCGGCATCGCCTACCGCCAACACCTCATCGACCACCAAAATATCGGGTTCTAAATGGGCAGCCACCGCGAATCCTAGTCGGACCGTCATTCCGCTACTGTAGCGCTTGGTAGGCGTATCGATATACATTTCGCAACCCGAAAACGCAATGATCTCGTCGATCTTTGCCGCAATTTCGGCTTTGGTCATTCCTAAGATCGCCCCGTTGAGGTAGATGTTTTCACGCCCGGTCAGTTCCGGGTGAAAGCCGGTGCCTACTTCCAATAACGAAGCGATACGACCACGGCTCTTGATGGTTCCCGTGGTGGGACTCGTCACCCGCGACAATAATTTCAGTAAGGTAGATTTTCCCGCGCCGTTCTTGCCGATGATGCCTAACACTTCGCCTTCTTTCACTTCAAAATTGATATCGCGCAACGCCCATACGTATTCTTCAGAAGCAGCGACACTTCGGTCGTTTACGGCTCCCACTTTGAGGTATGGGTCTTCTTTTCCGCGAATGCGATGCCAAAAACGGTTCATATCGTGCACCAGTGTACCCGTGCCTACCAGTCCTAATCGATACTGTTTGCTAATATGTTCTGCCTTGAGGATGATATTGCTCATTATACGGTATCGATAAAGGTTTTTTCGGTTCGGTTGAAAAGCGCGAGTCCAATTACAAACAAGGTTACTGCCAATGCGCTGATGATTCCGAAGCTATTCCAACTAAAATACGCCACGGGATCGTTGAACAATACAAAACGGAAGCCTTCAATGATATAGGCCAACGGATTGTATTCCACCACCCACCCGTAGGAGGAGTCGGTTAATTCGCTCATAGGATACGGTACGGCCGAAATGTACATTAGCAACTGCATCACAAATCCCAACAAGATCGACAGGTCGCGATATTTGGTCGTCAAGGTAGAAATGATCATTCCAACGCCCAAACCGTATAAGGCCATGAGCAGCACGTATGCCGGAATTAAGAAGGTGTACGCCGAAGGGGTGATATCAAACCCTTGGGTAGCGTAGTAGATATAAAACCCGATAAGGATCAAAAACTGAATGCCCAGCTTTACCAAGTTAGAGATCACTTTAGAAAGCGGCACGATAAAGCGTGGAAAGTAGACCTTTCCGAAGATCCCCGAGTTAGACCGAAACGTATTGGAGGTTCCGGTGAGACAAATCCGAAAGTAGTTCCAGGCGGTAATACCCGAAAGGTTGAACAAAAATGGCGGCACGGCGCCGGTATTGATCTTTGCGATATTGTTGAACACCAAGGTAAAGATCACTGAGGTGAACAAAGGCTGAATAAAGAACCACAACGGCCCGAGCACCGTTTGTTTGTAGACCGTTACAATGTCGCGCTTTACAAATAACACCAGCAGATCACGGTATTGATATATCTCTTTGAAATTGAGTTCTATCAGCTTTCGCTTAGAGGAGATTTCGAACAACCAATTATCGTTCTTTTGGGTCTGCAAGAGGTGTAGGTTTTGGTTGAGGGCTAAGATACTAAATCCTTTGAAAGTTGCCCATGCGATGCCTATTCTTTAAAAATGCTTCCACGTAATGGCCAAGCCCTCTTGTACAGAGAATTGCGGATCGTAGCCCAGCAAACGTTTTGCTTTACTGATATCGGCTAGGGAATCGCGTACATCGCCTTTTCGCGGCGGCCCATACACGGCTTCCACTTTCGAAGCAGAAAGGTCTTTAAGGGAATTCCAAAGTTCATTCAGGCTGATGCGTTCGCCATAGGCCACATTATATACTTCGTTCACGGCCTTTTCTTCGGCAAAAAAGGCTTTCACGTTGGCTTGCACAGCGTTCTCTACGTAGGTAAAATCGCGTGTTTGTTCGCCATCACCGTTGATGGTTGGTGCTTTTTCGTCTTTCAAGGCTTGCATGAAGAGCGGAATGACGGCGGCGTAAGCGCCTGTCGGACTCTGATGAGGCCCGAACACGTTGAAGTAACGGAGTCCGATGGTAGGCGTACCATAGGTTCTGTGGAACACATCCGCATAGATCTCGTTTACCAGTTTGGTGACCGCATAAGGAGAAATGGGGTTGCCTATGTT
>CEVM01073290.1_pt1 | contig 29495 bp, 24 predicted proteins | sample 531481 | NCBI WGS metagenome assembly CEVM01 (sample SAMEA2623649, study PRJEB7988) | marine metagenome | biome: marine biome (ENVO:00000447); feature: mesopelagic zone (ENVO:00000213) & marine oxygen minimum zone (ENVO:01000065); material: "saline water (ENVO:00002010), including plankton...
TTTCACCGGTAATAAAATCATTATCTAAAAACATTTTTATACAACTTGTAATTTCATCAATTCTTCCAACTCTTTTCATGGGACCTAGATTTATTTTTTTGCTTCTTCTAGTTGGTACATCAACTGGAGGTAATATAGCTCCTAATGCTATTTCATTTATTTGAAATCTTGGAGCCATTGAAATTGCCAATGATTTCGTTAATCCAGAAACTGCAAATTTACTTAATCCATATGTAAATCTGTTTTTTCTTATTGTTTTCCAATCAGTAAGATTTATGATTTTTCCTTTTAGGTTACCTTTAAATATTTCTCTAGAGAGTATAAATGGAGCTATAAGATTAACAAAAAAGTCATTATTTAGATCTACAACTTTAGTGTCATGTAAATTATTCATTTTAAAAGTTGATGCGTTATTTATTAAAATACTTATAGGTCCAAGTGTTTGATTTACATTTTTTAGCAGATTTAAACAGTTTTTTTCCTTTGACAGATCAGCTTGAAACATATTTGAATTTATTTTATGTTTTTTTATTTCTCTCAAAGTGTTTATAGCTGATTCAGATGATTTATTATAATGAAGAGCTACATTTATCCCTATCGAAGCTAAATACATCGCTATATCTTTGCCTATACGATTTGCAGAACCTGTAATAAGGGCATTTTTGCCTATAAATTTCACGTTTTAAGCCTTACTTTATAAGATCAAAAAATTCTTTTCTTGTTGCATCATCAGATTTAAAAGTACCAAATAATGAACTTGTTACCATTTCTGTGCTGGGCATATTAACACCTCGCATACTACTACACATATGCTGAGCATTGATTACAACACCAGCCCCTAGAGCATTTGTATTTTCAAAAATTGCTTTTCCTATTTGCTCAGTTAATCTCTCTTGAACTTGTAATCTTTTTGAAAAAACTTGAGTTATTCTAGGAATTTTAGATAATCCTATAATTTTGGAATTAGGCAAATAACCTATATCTATTTTTCCAAAAAAAGGCAATATATGATGTTCACAAAGTGAGTAAAATCTTATGTTTTTTACTATGACTATTTGGTCATACTCTACATCAAAAAGAGCATTATTAATTATTTTTTCTATATCAGCAGTATAACCAGAAAGAAGTTCTTCATAAGTGTTAGCTACTCGTTTTGGAGTATCTTTTACTCCTTTTTGATCTACATAATCACCTAAACTATCAATAATTTTTTTATAGGAATTTTCAATTAGTTTTTTGTCTAAATTAAACACTTATCCTCCTGATATCGCAGGTAAGAAATGTACTTCAGTATCTTCTTCCAATTCTTGAAGTAGCCCTTTCCTTGTAGCTGCAAACCCACATATTGCAGATAATCCTGATTTAATTTTCTCCTCTTCTACAAGATGATCTTTTATTCCAGGATACATATTGTCTAGATTGTTAATAACTTCCCTTAAAGTTCTACCTTCAACTTCTATAAAATCTTTATTTTCAGTTAGTTGTTTTAATTGAAAAGGGAGAAATACTTTAGCCACTTGATAAAACCTCAAGTATTTTGCCAGGATTCATAGGTGTTGAATAAATTCTAGTACCAATTGCATCTTTTATTGCATTTGCCAATGTAGCTAATGGAGGAATTATAGGAACTTCACCTACACCTCTTACTCCATATGGATGTTGGGGATTCGGAACTTCCACTATTATTACTTCTATATTAGGAAGGTCTAAAGAAGTTGGCATTCTATAATCCAGAAAACTCGAATTTGTCATTATTCCCTTATCATTCATATAATACTCTTCATTTAAAGCCCATCCTATACCTTGAACGGCACCTCCAGCAATTTGACTCTCGACATATTGTGGATAAATTGCTTTTCCAACATCTTGAATTGCTGTGTATCTGACAACATCCGTTTTTCCGGTAAGTGTATCAATTTGTATGTCACTTATTCCTATTCCAAATCCATTACCACCACCAGGTAAGTTAACAGAAGATGTAGAAGATATAGGCCCCCCAGTCTCACCAATTACAGAGGCAAGTTCTTTTATACTTAATTTGAGCTCAGGATCTTTTGTTGAGTAAATATTTCCCTCAGAGAATTTTATATCCGTTTCTTCAATATTCCAGTAAATTCCTGCACGTTTTTTCATTTCTGTAATTAATTTGTCAGCTGCTTCTAAACCAGCCAATCCGGTTGCGTATGTGGTTCTAGAGCCACCTGTAGTTCCTGTGAAACCAATACTATCAGTATTTGGAATAGAAGGTTGAATTCTTTCTGCAGAAACACCAAGCATTTCTGCAACTTGCATAGCAATGGAAGTTCTAGTTCCTCCAATATCTGCTGAGCCTTCATTTAAGGCTATGTTACCATCATCATGAAGCATTAAATCTACTGTTGATTTACCACCTCCATTCATCCAAAAACCGCAAGCAATACCTCTCCCATATACTTTATTTTGATTGTTTTTCATTAGGGGACTTTTCCAATGATCACTGGATTTTGCAGCTTCTAATGTTTCAATAAAACCAATTTTATTGAATTGAACACCATCAGCTCTTCTTGTACCTTCTTTAGATGCATTATTTAATCTGAAATCTATTTTGTCCCAATCCATTTTTTCACAAATATCATCTATAACGCTTTCAACAGCAAAAGACACTTGTGGAGAACCAGGAGCTCTATAAGCAGCAGTTTTAGGTTTATTTACAACTACATCAAATGCATCAATTTGTACGTTTGGAATGTTGTAGCAAGCTAAGCAGCATGTTGCACCGGCTGCCATTGAAGAACCTGGGAAGGCACCAGCTTCGAATTTTAAATCTACTATTCCAGCTGTAAATTTTCCTTCTTTTGTTACCCCAAGTTTAACTTTGACCTTTCCTCCAGGTGCTGGACCTGAAGCTAGGAAAACTGAAACTCTATCCATGATCATTTTTACAGGTCTAAAACCAGATTTTTTAGAAAGTAATGCTGCAAGAGGGGGTAAATATACTTTAGTTTTTCCTCCAAATCCGCCACCTATTTCAACTGGATAAGTAGTAACTTGTGATTCATTCAAGCCAACAAAACCAGCTGTTAAGTCCCTAACTGCAAATGAACCTTGGGTACTTGACCAAAGTGATAAATGGTCGTTTTCATCCCAATGTGCAGTTGCATTATGAGGTTCTATATAACCTTGATGCACCATTTGTAGATTAAATTCTTTCTCAATAATTAAATCTGAATGTTTAAAACCTTCATTAGTATCTCCAAGTTGATGTCTTATTTGTTTTGCTATATTAGTTTTGTTTACAGACTTTCCAAGGTGATCTCCGACAAGATCTTCGATTAATATGGGGGCATTTGTTTCTATAGCTTCACTGACATTGGATACTGGTTGCAATTCTTCGTATTCTACCTTAATTAAATTACATGCTTCTTTTGCTGTGTTTCGATCCCTTGCAGATACAGCTGCTATTGCATGCCCCTTGTATAAAACTTTATCTTTTGCCAAAATGTTTTGCATATCTCTGGCCAAATTAACATTATTATCTTTATTGTTTTTTTCAAAATCCTTATGGGTAATAACTGCAAAGACTCCTTCCATTTTTTCAGCTTCCGATACATCGATGGATTTTATTTTCCCATGAGCGATAGTACTACGTACAACCTCGCCCCAAATGAGATTGGGTAATTTTACATCTGCACCATAAATTGCTCTGCCAGTTACTTTATCGTAACCATCGTGTCTTATTGGGTTGGTTCCAATGACATTGAAATCTTTTTTTTGTTTATAATTTTTAAGAGTCATAATAATTCCTTAACTAAAAATCGTGGTATATAAATTTTATACAAATCTATAAAATTCACAAACCACGATTTCACTCATTTTTATTTTTATTTTGTGTTATTTTTCAATCTTACCTAGAACATTCAATATTCTTCCAGGTTTCATTGGAGCATCATAAAATCTTTTTCCTACCGCATCATGCAATGCATTTCCTATTGCAGGAATTGGAGGACAAATGGGCACTTCTCCAACACCCCTAACCCCGAATGGATGCCCAGGATTGGGTACTTCAACTATGATTGTTTCAATATTCGGAAGGTCTAAAGATGTAGGTATTCTGTAATCTAAATAAGAAGTATTAGCCATGGATCCGTCATCACTCATGTAATACTCTTCATTCAGTGCCCAACCAATTCCCTGAACTGCACCTCCAGCTATCTGCCCTTTTACATAAGCAGGATAAATGGCTGTTCCTGCATCTTGTATTGCGGTATATCTAGCAACATCAGTTTTTCCTGTTTCTAAATCAACATCAACATCAACTATATGACATCCAAATGCACCTCCACCAGATTCTAGATCAACACTACCACTTGATGCAGCTGGCCCCCCTGTATCTCCTATTTTAGAAGCCAACTCTTTAAAGCTTATTTTTAATTCTGGATCCTTTGTTGCAAAGAAAGTTCCATCATTGAAATCGACATCTTTTTCATCAATAGACCAGAGTATTGCACATCTCTCTTTTAAGACTGTTACAAGGTTTTCTGCAGCTTTTACTGCGGCATAACCAGTAGCATAAGTAGTTCTTGAACCTCCGGTAACATCTGCATACCCCGCAGTTTCTGTATCACCAACTACCGGTCTAAAATTTTCAACTGCAATACCTAATATTTCAGCTGCTTGCATAGCAATAGAAGTTCTTGTTCCTCCTATATCTGTAGAACCTTCAATTAAAGCCACTGTACCATCTGTATTTACTTGAAGATTAACAGTGGATTTCATTCCAATATTAAACCAATATCCTGAAGCGAGTCCTCTTCCTCTTACTCTTCCTTTTGGAGGAGTTCCTAACGAAGCTTTCCAGTGTGGACTTGCTTTAGCAGCTTCTAGAACTTCGATATTTCCAACCTTTGGAAATATAACTCCATCGGCTCGTCTGGTTCCTTCTTTTGCAGCATTTAATAATCTGAATTCTATGGGATCCATCCCATGTATTTTTGCTAGTTCATCTACTACTGTTTCTGCAGCAAATGCAGCTTGAGGTGATCCAGGTGCTCTATATGCAAATGATCTTGGCTTGTTTACTACAACATCATGTCCATCTATTCTTGCATTCGGAATATCATAAGGTGCAAAAATACATTGAACTGCAGCACCTATTGCTGCTCCTGGGTATCCTCCAGCCTCTAGCTTTATAGTTGATTCACCAGCAATGATTTTTCCATTTTTATCAGTTCCCATTTTTACTGATATTGTTCCACCTGGTGCAGGACCTGAGGCTTGAAAGACATTAGTTCTTTCCATTACAAGTTTGACAGGCTTAAAACCAGATTTCTTTGAAAGGATTGAAGCAATTGGTTCTAGATAAATTGGAATTTTCCCCCCAAATCCACCTCCAATTTCTAGTGGAGTTACCTTAACTCTAGACACATCCATCTCTAATATTTCAGTAACGGCACCTCTCACATCGAATGCTCCTTGAGTAGAAGTCCAGATTCTTATTCTTCCTTCTTCATCCCAATGAGCTGTAGCATTATGAGGTTCAATATAACCTTGATGAACCATTTGAAGAGTAAATGTTCTTTCAACAATATTCTCGGCTTCTTTGAAAGCCTTATCAGGGTCTCCTATTCCATTTCGAGTTATTTCTGCTATATTCGTATTTTTTACCTTTTTGCCTAAGTGGTTTCCATTAAGATCTTTAAATAGAATTGGAGCGTCTTTTTTTGTAGCATCCTCTACATTTGTTACTGACTCTAAAACTTCATAAACAACTTTTATTTTTGAAGCTGCTTCGTCAGCAGTATTTCTATCACGTGCTGCTACTGCAGCTATAGCTTGCCCCTTATAATGGATTTTGTCGCTCGCCAAAATGTTATCCTGTGCCCATTTTAGATTTTCTGTTCCTTCTCCAATGTCACCGAATTTATTATCTTTGCTTGGGAAATCTTTAGCAGTCATTACCGCGAAAACTCCATCCATTTTTTCAGCAGATGAGGTGTCAATGCTTTTTATAACAGCATGCGCATGAGGACTTCTTAGTACAGAACCCCAAATTAAACCTGGCAATTTTACATCTGCTCCATATATAGCCCTTCCAGTCACTTTGTCATAACCGTCATGTCTTATAGGGTTAGTCCCTACAACTTTGTAACTTTTTGAATCTGATACGTTAACCATTTTTTCCCTCATCCTTTACATATTTGTGTATATATTTACCCTTTATAAGTTTTTTGCTGCCTTCTGCACAGCTTTTATTATATTGTTGTATCCTGTACATCGACATAAATTACCAGCTAACCAGTGTCTGATTCTTTCCTCACTTGGATCTGGTTCATTATCTAATAAACCTTTAGCGGAAACCAAAAAACCTGGTGTACAAATACCACATTGAAGAGCCGCTTCCTCAAGAAAAGCTTGTTGCAAAGGATGTAATCCATCAGAATTTGCCATTCCTTCAACTGTATCAACATTTTGGCCATCAACTTCAGCAGCTAGCACCAAACATGAGTCAACAATTCTTCCATTTACTGAAACAGTACAAGCACCACAATTTCCGTCCAAGCATCCTTCTTTACTTCCAGTTAATCCAACAATTTCTCTAAGTGCATCCAATAGGCTTGTATGTGGATCCGCTAAAAATTCTTCAGGGTTGCCATTAATTGTAGTTTTTATATGAATTTTTTCGATTGTTGCCATAATTACCCACCTATTCTTTCTAATGATTTATTTAAAGTTCTAACAGTTAGTACATCAATTAAGTGCTTTCTTTGATCAACTGTACCACGCATATCTTCAATTGGAGAACACTCAGTTTTAGCAATTGCTCCAGCTTCATTGAAAGCTGCTTCACCTGGTTCTTTACCAATCAGAGATTCTGAAGCTTTCTTAGCAAATATTGGAGTTGGCCCTACAGATGCAAGAGCAATTCTTGCAGATTCTATTTTTCCATTAGATCCAATAAGTATGCTTGAAGCCACACCCGCTACTGCTATATCCATTTCATTTCTGGGGATAAAACGTTCATAAGCAGAACTAAATTTACTCCCTTGATTTGGTATTGATAAAGAGACAAGTATTTCTCCATCTTCCAGTATATTTGAACCAGGTCCAGTACAAAAATCTTCCACAGGGATACTCCTTTTACCATTACTGCCCTCTATATTTGCAACCGTTGAAAGAACAATTAGAGGACCAATGCTATCTCCAGATGGAGTAGAGTTACATAAATTACCACCAAATCCTGCTCTTGTTTGGATTTGTATACCACCAATCAACTCTGCGGCATCGATTAATCCTGGAAAATCTTCTGAAATTTTTGGATCTTCATATATTCTATGACAAGGAACCGCAGCTCCTATGGTTAGAGATTTGCTATCATTGGAAAGAGTGTTCAATTCTGGTATTTTTTTTATGTCTACAACTGCATCTAGATTGAACCTTCCCCCTCGTATCTGAACTAGAAGATCAGTTCCTCCTGCCAATGGTCTTGCTTTATTACCGTGTTTTGTTAGTATTTCAACTGCTTCTTTTACTGTGGTTGGCGCAGTATATGCAAATGGTTGCATAATATTTCCTTTCAGTCTGTTTTAGATTTATGAAGTTTTGATTAACATTTTATATAGCATATAGAATGTGTCAAAGGTTTTGGCATGTTTTTGGGGAAATTTATTGTATTCTCAAGTAAGTTTGGCTCGTTGACAATTTATTTGTATTTATATATTATCGCGAACCCACCTACTGATAATGCTATAAAACTAAATACACCTGCAAAAAAAATAGCAAAATTTATTGAAAAATTTTCAGCTAAAAATCCGATAAACACTGCACCAATTGCACCTGCGCCCCATGATAAATTAAGTATACTCAAGACTCTACCTCTAAATTCTTCTTTAACATGAGATTGAATAATGGTTGTTCCCATTGTTTGATGAATAACTCTAGCTGCAGCAATTATAAAAAATAAATAAAAAATTTTATCCATGCCAAAATTGCTACCCAAAATGATTAATGCCAAACAATATAAAAGTCCACTAAAAACGTAAAACGTATACTTATTTATTTTATCTCCATATAAAATTAAAAAAGAGGTAGAAAACAAACCAGAAATTCCCCCAATTAAAAGTAAATTGCCATATGTTTTTGAAGTTCCGTTCAATATATCGGTAGTTATAGCTGGTATAAGAACATCGATTGAACCCGCGGTCATTCCTTCTAAGATTCCAATAGATAGAATTATAAAGAGTATGGGGGTTTTTACTAAATATTTGGCTGCTATATATAATTCATCAAAAACTTTGTAACTTTTAATTTCATTAGTTGGATTATGAATACTCAAGTTCATTTTAATGAGAGTTACAAATGTTAATAAATAGAAAATCCCTATAATGAAAAATATTCCTGATAATCCAAAATAATTGACAATGGGATGAAATAAAGAAGGACCTACTATTGCAGAAACCCCAAAAACTATTGAGTACATTGATATAGCTGTTGCCAATTGATCTTTTGTCACTAATTTTGCTATCATTGATGATCTTGAAGGTATGTCAATAGCTAATAATATTCCGGTAATGGTTGATATTAGTATTAATATTATTGGATTCATAACTTTGAAGAAGATTAAAAATCCTGTCAATAATGTCATAATTGAAAACAAAAAACGTGTGCTTCGTAAAATTTTCAATCTATTGTATTTATCTGCAATCAAACCACCAAAAATACTTAACAAAAGAACTGGAGCTAAATTTGCACTGGATACCAATCCAAGCATTATTTCTGAATCAGTCATCGTTCTCATTAACCAAAGTCTCCCATAAACAAGAGCCCACATACCCATGTTTGAAAAAAAAGCTGCAATCCAGAATAATCTATATTCTTTAGCTTGCATTAATTCGACGAAAGCAAAATTTTTATTGATCATGATAAAAGAATCTTTGAGTGGAATTCTGTATCTCCTAAAACGGATTTATTCATAAGTATTTTTCTAGTATATAAATGTAGCCCATAATCCCATGTAAACCCGATGGCTCCGTGTAATTGATGTGCATCCCAAATAATTGTATTTAAACTTTCATTACATTTAATCTTTACTAAAGATGAATATTTTTTTTGGTTAGAGTTGATAATTTTGGATATATACCTACTTAGCTCTTTCGTTTCACTTATTAATGTAAATATTTCTGAAATTTTGTGTTGTATTGATTGAAAAGAGGCTAATGATCTCCCAAATTGTTCCCTGTTTTTAATATAATCTATAGTTTTATTTAACACCGCTTCTGATGCACCAATCATCTCAGAACATTTACTCATAATTATATGATTCATCATAAAATCTATAATCTCGTGTGTATTATCATCATCTCCTATAAAATTTTCGTCTGAGATATTATTATTTTCAATGTAAATATTTACTAATTTGTTCCCTAATAAATCGAATATAACTTTCTCAATGTTTATTTTGCTAGTTGGTAAAATAATAATCTTTGGAATATTATTTTGCTTTGCAATGAAAATAATATGTGTGGATAATTCAAAAAAAGGAACTTTACTTAACGAACCACTTATATACATTTTATTTTTTATTTTTTTAATTTCAGGGATATTACCTTTTTCATAAAATTGATTAGATAGTGGAGTCGTGATTACATATTGATTTCTTATAATTTTTTTTATTATGTCAGAAAATTTTGATTCATTATATTTTTGTAGAGTTAAAACACCAGCAATAGAATTTTCTATAATTGGTCCAGAACATAAATAGGTTCCCCAAGCTTCCATTATTAGAGAAAATTCATGAAAACTTAATCCATAACCTCCAATAGACTCTTTTGCTAACATTCCCATAAAACCTTGTTCTTGAAATTCTTTCCACCCAGGTAAATAATTACTTTTAGTATCAATTTTTTTATTAATCAATTTCAAATCGTATTTATTTGAAAAAACTTCTTTAGCTGAAGAGATTAACATAGATTGCGTTTCATTAATATTAAAATTCATGATTTTGGGAATCCTAAACCTCTCTGAGCTATAATGTTTTTTTGAATTTCATTTGTTCCAGCTAATATCCCTCCTGAAACAAAAAACAATCTATGATTTAATATTCTTTGAACAAAATTATTTTGAGGGTCTTCATCGATAAAACCTATCTTATCTTTAAGTATTTCTAAAGCATAATCATGAACTTTATTATTTATTTCTGTTGCTAAAATTTTACTCATTGAAGGTTCCATATGAATATCGTCACTCACACTTTTTTTCCAAATAGCTTTGTACGTCATGATTTTAGCTGATTCCAAATCAGCTTTCAAAATTGCAACTCTCTTTTTGAATGTTTCACTATCAAAAATCATTTCATTTTTGGTGAGTCTATTTTTTTTACTATATGAAATTAGATCATCAAGACATCTTTCAGCCCAACCAATGTAATCAATTCCCGATCTTTCAAAATTTAACAAATCAAGCGCAATTTTCCAACCTTCATGAAGTTTTCCAATTATATTTTCAGACGAAATTTTAACATCTTTTAAAATAACTTCATTAAAGGAAAATTTACCAGCAATATTTTTTATAGGATTTACAGTAATGCCCTTATTGTTCATGTCTAAAACTGCAAAAGTTAAACCTTTATGTCTTTTACTCCCTGGTTGTGATCTTACAAGTATGAACATTCTATTTGCTCTATTAGCTAGAGTAGTCCAAACTTTAATTCCGTTTATGGTTATAGTCTCTGTTTCTTTGTTGTAATCACCTTTTGTTGTAATAGAAGCTAGATCTGATCCAGAATTAGGTTCAGAATATCCTTGGCACCATTGTACTTTTCCTGATGTTATTTCAGTCAAGATTTTTTTTTTCTGTAGTGATGTACCATATTTCAAAATGGTTGGACCAATCATACGGGTTGCAAAGCGATCATTTCCTGGAGACATTCTATAAGCCATTGTTTCTGATAAGATTATTGCTTTTGTGATTTCTTTTCCTCCACCTCCATACTCTTTGGGCCAAGATGGAGCTATCCAATTTTTAATAGATAAAGACAATTTGATTTTTTTTGATAATTTCCAATGAAAATCATCAGTTTCATCAGGGTAAAGATCCCAATTTATTGGCAATAATTTATCAAGTAAAGAATTTAATTCTTTTTTGAAAACAAAGTCATCTTCAGAAAACATAGTATCTAACATTTATAAATATAGAATAATATAGAATTTAGCCAAAAATATCCTTACATAGGGATTTCTTTGCTTTTTTTCTCAAAATCGTCTATCGTATCAGATTTTTTTATTGAAAATCTTTTCTTACTCTGAGGTTTAGTCATTGTTTTTAAATTTGAATGTTCAGGATTTTTCTGTATGTCGAATCCAAATCTTTCAAATGACAACTGAGATTTTATTTTAGGAAATTTTTGAAAAGGGAAACCTGCAGTTCTTGCAATTAAATTAAGAAGAGTCTTAGATGCTCCTGTGGGTTTGTACAACCCTGTTTCCCATTCACTAATTGTTTGTTGTCTGACACCAAGTTCTTCTGAAAGTACGGTTTGTGAATGACCAATATGGGATCTTAGAGCTAGAACCGTTTCTGAATTCCATTCAAAATTATTTATTTTATTAATTACCATATTGATAATTTAATAAAAATTCGTAATAATCTCCTATCAATTTTAATTCAACTTTAGACGATTTTTTTATTATAAATACTACTAATGACATAAAATAATAAATATATGTTGCTAGAAAAAATTAAAAAAAATATCTATTTTTATTTTCCAAATGAAATCTCTAAAAGATATATCTTGTGTTTAAGTTTGTTATTTTTCTTTTCACTCCTCATAAGATTGTTTGGAATTGACTGGGATAATGGATTTCTATTTCATCCTGATGAAAGAGCAATTTTTATGCATGCTTATGATATAAATTTTTCTTCTTTAAAACATCCCAATGAACTGTTTAGTGCTAATAGTTCTTTAAATCCACATTGGTTCAATTATGGAACATTACCAATATATATTTTGAAGATTGTAAAAAATTTCATTGATATTTTTGATAATTTATCTATATATGAAATGAGAATTCCTGCACGGTTAATTTCTATGCTCATAGATTCTAGTACAGTGATATTAATAACATATTTATCTAGAGCAAAATTAGGGAATCTTTGGAGTCTCTGTGTAGGTTTTATTGTTTCAATATCTGTAATACATATACAGAACAGTCACTTTTACACAACGGATGTTTTCATAACAAACTTTGTTATTTTAACATTGATTTTTTCTATCAAAAACTCATATGATCCAACTAAAAATAAAACCTTAATTTTAGCGCTAATATTTGCTGCCGGTTTGGCATTTAAATTTTCATTTATGCCAGCATTAGTACCTATATTGCTATCTTTTTTGATCCCTTTTTATAAAAAAAGAATCAAATTCTTGGACCTTTTGAAATATATACTAATATTTGTTTTTTCTAGTTTAATATTTTTGTTTATTTTCCAACCATATAGTTTCATCGATTATAACACTTACTTTTCACACATATCTGAACAGTCAAAAATGGTTAGAGGTGTTCTTGATTTTCCTTACACTAGACAATATTTAGAAACTACGAAATATATATACCCCCTTTCACAATTATTTACTTGGGGAACAGGTCCTGTTTTAGGTATCTTTTCTATTTTAGGATTAGTATTTGCTACGTATAAACTTTTAAAGGAAAGGGATAATTTTCATATTTTAATTTTTTCCTGGTTTATTACTTATTTATTGATCAATGGATTTTTCCAAGTTAAGTTTCTAAGATATTTTTTACCTCTTACTCCGATAATAATTTTTTATGCAATTTATTTTTTAAAATTTTTTCAACAGATTATAACCAATCGATTTAAATTTTCTAAAATATTTAATTTTTTCCTGTTTATTTTATTTATTGTTCCTACTCTTCATTTCTCTTTTGCTTATATTTATGGGATTTATTCAAAAGATCATACTGCTGTAAATGCGTCTAATTGGCTAAAGGCAAACGCTAAAAATAATGAAATTATAATTCAGGAGCATTGGGAGGAATCATTACCCAATTTAGATCATATAAAGATTTCCAATAATCGCTTAGAAATGTATAACCCTGATACTTTAAGTAAATTTGATCAAATATTAAATAATCTTAATGAAGCCGATTATTATGTAATTTTTTCAAATAGACTTTATGGTACTATTCCACGACTTCAAGAAAGATACCCTATTTCTACTGTATTTTATGAAAAATTATTTGAAGAATCTTTAGGATACACAATTATACATTATGAAAAAAAATCTATGAATTTATTTAATATTAATTATGAAGAAGATTTTTTTTCGCGAATAAAAATCAAACAACCTGAACTTATTGATAATTACGAGGAAAAATTTTTAATTAATTTAAATCTTGGATGGGCTGATGAAAGTTTTTCAGTTTATGATCACCCTCAAATAATAATATTTAAAAATGAAAAGAAATATTCAAAAGAAAAATTATCTGAAATTATAAATTTAGATAATTTAGCAAATGATTTGATTGCAGATGATTACATACCTCTTTCAAAATATAAAAAGTATGAAAAATCATTAAAAAACAAAAATTCAAATCTATATACTGATCATTTTTATATGAAAGAAAAGTCACTCCATCAACAAATATTACTTTGGTTTTTTGTAATAAATTTATTAGGGTATTTGACTTTTCCTATCTTGTATAGGATTTTTAGAAATTTACCAGATTTAGGTTATTCATTATCTAAATTTATGGGACTTTTTCTGTTCAGTTGGATTGTTTGGATATTGATTTCTAATTCATCAATTGATTTTTCCTTTGAAATACTTATAATTGTTTTGTCTATTTTCTTTTTTATTTCATTATGTTTTTTCTATTTTTCAAGAAGTAGTATTTTATTCCATTTGCGAAAAAATTACCAAAAGATTTTACTAATCGAATTTATATTTTATTTGATGTTCTTTGTAGCATTATATGTACGATATCTAAATCCTGATTTATGGCATCCATTTCGTGGGGGAGAAAAGCCAATGGACTTGGCATACTTAAATGCATTGATAAGATCTATGGATTTACCTCCTTTTGACCCTTGGTTCAGTGGATTTACATTAAACTATTATTATTTTGGTCAATATATGGTCTCAGTTTTAATAAAACTTTCAGGTGTCCCAACTAATATTGCTTACAATTTAGCTATTCCTACATTTTTTTCTTATACTTCAATTTTAATTTTTGGTCTGATTTCTAATATTACATTTCTTGTATATAAACTGAGGGATCTTAATTTCAATTGGTTTAAATATCCATTATTATTTGGAATTTTTGGAATTTTTATTACAATTATATTTGGCAATTTTGATGGTTTTTTACAATTAATCAATTTGATACTTGGTCGACAAAACACTTTTGATTACTGGGGGAGCACCAGAATTGTATCTATGGTTTCTAGTGGTTTAGAAATTACAGAATTCCCTTTCTTCACATTTCTTTTTGCTGACTTACATGCTCATCTATTAAGTTTACCTATATTATTAAGTATTTTATTTTTTGCTTTTGTTTTCTATTATGAATATTTTGCTAATAGCTCTAAAGTAAAAAATATAATTTTATTGACTTTATTAGGATTATTAGTTGGAGGAATAAGAGCCACCAACACCTGGGATTATCCGGTTTCTTTAGTAATAGTTTTTAGTTCTATTTTTTTTGCGATCTTTTTTGCCTACAAAGATTTACGTAATAAAATAACACCATTTATCATGTACTGTTTAGTTTTTTTTATTTCATCAAAATTATTCTTTTATAACTTTGAAAACAATCTAATTATGCCTAATATAAATTTCGAAATTTCTAAATGGAGAACTCCTTTTTATTTGTTTTTAGAAATCTACTTTTTCCCGATATTGGTAATTTTGATTTATTCATGTGTTTATATATACAAACTTTTTTATAAATTGAATTTTTTATATGAATTTAATTATAAAAAAATTACTTATAAATCATTAATTTTCTCTTCTTTATTGTTGGTAGCTTATTTTGCATTTTTTCATGATTTTTTGTTTAATACTTTATTATTTTTATTTCTTCTTATTTCAATAATTAGTGTCATTTCAATAGCAAAATATTATTTATTTGAAGCGTATTTTAAAATCTTTTTGTGGTTGGCAATTTTGATTGTTTTGGGCTTAGCAATTCCATTATTAACCGAATTGGTGGTTCTTGGAGGTGACATTAATCGAATGAATACGATCTTTAAATTTTATTTTGAATCATGGATTATTTTAAATATTGCAATATCAATAATTATTCCAATCATATTTATAGAACACTTACCATCTCTTAAATCTAAGATTGCTTTTTTCTCAGTTTTATCTTCTATTTCACTCATAGCATTGATTTATCCGATACTTGCAATTGGAGTTCGAGTATCTGATAGATTTTCAAATAATACACATGGATTAGATGGGATGCAATTTATGAAAAAAAATGTCTATTATATCAACGACAAACCTATAGATTTAAATGAAAGTTATATGGCTATCAATTGGTTAAATCAAAATATTTCAGGGAATCCAAATATTGTTGAAGCTTCGGGTAATTTGTATAGTTGGACATCTAGAATTTCAATTTATACAGGACTACCTACAGTATTAGGTTGGGATTGGCATCAAAAACAGCAAAGATCATTAGAGGTAAATTCTATTGCTAAAAGAAAAAATGATATAGATACTTTCTACAATACTTTATCTGATGAATATATGATAGATTTTCTTGATTATTATGGGATCGAATTAATTATTTTAGGTCCTTTAGAAAAAACTCTTTACGAAAATAAAGGCCTTATGAAATTCAATAATTTAAATAATAAATTTGTTGATATTTATAATGAAGATAATTTTAGAATAATTAGATACCTTGGAGTAGGTGATGAGTAATTATAAATATATATTTTTTGATATTTATGGGACTTTAGCAGGTTTTTACCCAGAGAGAGAAAAAATTCAACAAAAAATTCTTTCAAAAAATCAAATTTATTTAACTGAAGAGCAAATTAGCATGGGATATAAATTTGCTGATGAATTTATGGCCTTTCAAAAAAAAACCAATCCATTAAGAAATTTGAGTTCTATTGATAAGAAAAATTTTTTTTCCAAGTATGAACAAAAGATTTTAGAAGCCAATGGTGTTTTTATAGAGGATGAAAAGTCTTGGGAAATATGGGAACAAATTTCTAAAGAGCCATACGATCTAAAGATATTTGACGATGTATCAGAAAACTTAAAGTGGTTAGCCAGTAAAGGAATAAATTCAGCAGGAATTACAAACATGGATATTACTGGAGAAAAGTTATTAAATAATCTAAGATTGGGAGGATTACTAAAATTTATAGTTACTTCTTTAGATACACATTCTGAAAAACCAGACTCTAAGATATTTTTATTTTCTATGGAAAAAGCGAACGTGAAAGCTGATGAAAGTATATTTATTGGAGATCAAATTGAATCTGATATTATGGGAGCAAAAAATGCAGGAATGTTCCCCATATTGATAGATAGATATGGTCACTATAAAGATTTTTCAGATGCTCTTAAAATAAACAACTTAGACGACCTTCAGAAAATATTTTAAAATCGTCTAAGCGTAAACTATTTTCTAAGCATCAAAAGACAAAAAGAACTCGTATGGATGAGGTCTTAATCTAATTGGGTCAGCTTCATTTTCTCTTTTGAAATCTATCCAAGCTCTAATTATGTCTTCTGTGAAAACTCCTCCCTTTAGAAGAAAGTCATGATCTTCTTCAAGTGCATCTAAGGCTTCTTCTAAACTTGAAGGAACCTGAGGTAGTTTTTTCTGCTCTTCAATAGGTAATTCAAATAAATCATGTTCCAAAGGTTCTCCTGGGTCATAACCATTTTCTATTCCATCTAATCCTGCTAAAAGCATTGCTGAAAAAGTTAAGTAAGGGTTACATGTAGGATCTGCTGATCTAAATTCAATTCTTTTTGCCTTTGGATTATCAAAATACATAGGGACCCTACATGCAGCAGATCTGTTTCTAGCTGATATAGCAAGAATAGTAGGTGCCTCATATCCTGGAGTTAATCTTTTGTAAGAGTTTGTAGTTGGTGCTGCTAATGCCATTAAAGCTTTTCCATGCTTAATTAACCCACCTGTGTAATTAAGTCCCATTTCGGACATGCCTGCATATCCATTTCCTGCAAATAATGGGTTACCGTCCTTCCAAATAGATTGATGAGTATGCATTCCTGTACCGTTATCTTCAAAAATTGGTTTTGGCATAAATGTAGCAACTTTTCCATATCTTTTGGCTACATTTTTAACTACATATTTGTATGCCATAACATTATCTGCAGTTTCCAACAAAGTATTATAGACAATATCTATTTCTCCTTGTCCAGCAGTAGCAACTTCATGGTGATGTTTTTCTACTTTAATTCCAAAAGTATCTTGCATAACCCTTATCATTTCATTTCTTATATCTTGCTGAGTATCTACAGGAGGAACTGGGAAATATCCCCCTTTGTGTTTTGGACGATTGGCTAGGTTTGGGGTCTCATCCATCATGTAAGGCTCTCCAGAATTCCAAATTCCCTCGTCAGAATCAATAAAGTGAAATCCATGATTTGGTCCATAATCAAAACTTGCAGAATCAAATATGAAAAACTCAACTTCAGGACCCCAATAAGAAGTATCTCCAACTCCTGTCTTAATTAAATATTCTTGTGCTTTTTTTGCTACATATCTAGGATCTTTATTATACATTTCTCCAGTGACGGGGTCTTTTATATCAGCTATTACAGTAATTTGACCATCATTAAAAGGATCTAATTTAATGGTAGAAGAATCAGGAATCAATAACATATCTGATTCATCAATTGATTGAAATCCACGTATACTTGACCCATCAAAACCTGTTCCTGCAGTGAAAAGAGCATCATTTACTTCACTTATTGGAAGAGAAACGTGTTGCCATACTCCAGGAAGATCGATAAATTTTATATCTAGTATGTCACATCCATTATCATTCATTAATTTTAATGCTTCTTTTGATTCATTAGCCATTAGATTACTCCATATATATATTTTGAATATAAATAATTATAATATCTATTATGTGTTACAAATTTGTTAATAATCAATACTAGAATATGATTGATTCCAAAAAAATTATATATAAAGGAAAAGAAGCAGTTGATGAATGGATAACAAATCATCCTGATCAAAGATTAGATTTATCCAATTTACGTTTTGATAAATATGATTTTAAAGGATGGAGATTATCTCGATCAATATTTAATAACGCCTCATTTATAGAATGTAATTTTTCAGAGGCGGATATATCTGAGATTTCAGCATTGAATACTAATTTTTCTGGTTGTGATTTTAATAATGCTTCCCTTAATAGGTCAAACTTTTCTGGTTCAAATTGTACAGGTGCTGATTTTACTAATGCTTGGTTATATAGATGTAATTTTTCAGGTGCTGATTTATCAAATGCAAATTTTCATTTAGCCACAACACACAAAGTAAAATGGCCAAACGATATTATTTTGAAATAATATCTAAGAATTAGCAATTTTAATGAACTCTGTTATTTTTAGTGCATTCTTTTCACCATTCGTTTCTACTCCACTCGATACATCTAATCCCCAAGGAGAGAAATTTTCCATTAAATTTCCAATGTTATTAGGATTTAATCCGCCCGCAACAAAAATATCATCCATTTCTATAATACTTTTATATTTCTCCCAATTAAATTTTTCCCCCGTTCCACCTTTTGAATATTTTGAATAGCAATCCAAAATTATATGTTTGGATACAGAAAAATACATTTCTACATCACTAAGTATTTCTGAAAAGTCATTTGTTTCTTTTATGTGGATCTGTTTTATTACAGGCTTTGTAATTTTTTTTATATATTTGACATTCTCATTACCACATAATTGAATAACATCAATATCCAATAATTCTGAAAATTTATTTATATGATTATAGTTCTCATTTGCAAATAGCCCAGCTAGTTTTATTTGAGAATTTTTTTTCAATTTATAATTTTTTATTTCTTTTACTAAGCTTTCACTTTTACTTTCATTTATGTATCTTTTTGATTCTTGAATAAAATTCAATCCCAAATAATCTGCATTGTTATCTATCACTACTTTTGCATTATTTATATCCTTTATCCCACAGATTTTGATTTTAGTTTTCATTCTTATTTTCTTTTATATCTCTTATTATTCGACCAATATCATTAGATTTCATTATTGATTCTCCTACTAATAAGCCATTAGCACCATTTGAAACCATTTTCAATGCGTCATTATGATTTGAAATACCACTTTCTGCTATTTTAAAAATATCTTTTGGAATCAATTTAGATAATTTCACAAAATTATCTAAAGAAGTCTTTAGGGTTGCTAGATTTCTATTATTAATTCCTATAATTTCTATATCTATTGAAAGAGCTTTTTGTATCTCACTTTCATCAAAAATTTCTACAATAACACTTAGTCCTAACAACTTTGCCAATTTATATAATTGAATATATTTCTTTTCTTCAAGAATTCTAACTATTAGCAGTACACAATCAGCACCTAATTTTTTTGCTTCATATAACTGATACTCATCAAAAATAAAATCTTTTTGAAGTACGGGTATTCTTTTGTTTTTTGAAACTTTTAATACATCTATTAGATCTTTATTACTCCCTCGAAAAAAATCTTCCTCTGTTAGTACTGAAATTGCATCTGCACCTGATTTTATGTAGATTTCAGCTTGTTTATTTGGAATAAGATTTGTATCCATGATCCCAGCTGAAGGAGATTGTCTTTTCATTTCTGCAATTAATGTAACGTTGTTATTACCTAAAACTTCCTCTAGCTTAATAATTTTTTGATGAAATTGTACATCTTCTTTTAATTTGTTCAGTGGTATCAAAGTTTTTTTGATTTCTAAGCGATTTTTTTTCTTTAGAAGAATTTTATCTAAAATAGACATTAGTTATATTTTATTTGAAAAATTTATAAGTTCTTCAAGTTTCTTCATTGCATTTCCAGACAAAAGATTTTCTTTTGCTGTTTCATAACAAGAATCTATATCACTGTTGGACTTATATAAAGATATAGCTAATGCAGAATTTATGAGTATAGATTCTAAAACTGATTCCAAATCTAAGTTGATTTTTTTTACAGAATTCAATCTAAAACATTCAAGGATTTTTTTTGCAGACTCTTTTGGAGATTTAACGATCAAATGTTTAGAAGAGTACTTATTTGGTATTCTTGGTTGTAAAATTATTTCTTCAAAATTTTTTTCAGAATCATATATATATGTATCATTATCAATTTCTATTTCATCGGCTCCAGATTTTCCACTTAATGTTATTATTCTTTCAGTTTTAAGAATTTTAGCAGCCAAAGCTATTTTTTTTGCTATCAATTTATTTGGAGTGCCTATTATTTGTTTTGTTACAGATGCGGGGTTAGTCAATGGGCCTAAAAAATTAAATATTGTCCTTATTCCAATTTCTCTTCTCAAAGGAGCAGCATATTTCATGGAAGGATGGAAACTTTGTGCAAATATGAATACCAAATTGATGTCTTCAAGACATTTACTTGCCTGATCAGGAGTTAAATTGATATTTACCCCTAACTCTTCTAAAACATCCGCCGATCCACTATTGCCTGTCATAGCCCTATTTCCATGTTTTGCAACGGGTATTCCAGTAGATGCAACAATTATAGAAGACGCAGTTGAGATGTTTAGCCATTTTAGTCCACTTCCTCCTGTTCCACACATATCTATAGCATTTTCATTATTTGGAATTTTTAAAGAATATTTTCGCATTATACTTGCCATACCAGCAATTTCTTCTGCAGTTTCTCCTTTTATCGTCAAGGAAGTCATTAATGATCCAAACTGTGAAGGTAACATTTTGCCTGACATAATTTGTTCCATTGCGTGCTGAGATTCTTCAAAACTTAAATTTTTTCCATTGGTAGCTTTTTGAATTATGTCTAGAATATTCATTTTGTTTATTTATTCACAAAATTTGCTAGTAGATCCATCCCGTATTCTGTTTCTATAGATTCTGGATGGAATTGTAACCCTTCTATATCAAATTTTTTATGTCTTATTGCTTGAATAATACCCGATTCGCTTTTTGCAGAAATTTCAAAATCATCTGATAAAGATTTTTCTTCTATTATTAACGAATGATATCGAACTGCTTTAAACGGGTTTGGTATATTTTTAAAAATTCCTTCTTCATCATGTGTTATTAATGAGATTTTACCATGCTTTATTTCCTTAGCTTGAATTATGTTTGCTCCATGTACAAAGCCTATACATTGATGTCCCAAGCATACTCCTAATATAGGGGTAGTATTTCTAAAAGCTTTTATCACATCATTAGAAATACCAGCATTTTTGGGATTTGATGGTCCAGGGGAGATTACTATATGAGAAGGTTTTAATTCTTCAATTTTATCTAAACTTGTTTCATTATTCCTTAGAACCAACACATCCTTGTTCAATTCGCAAATATATTGATATAGGTTATAGGTGAAAGAGTCATAATTATCTAATAGTAAAATCATTACTTTATACCTCTTTCTGCATCATCAATCGCCCCAATAAGTGCTTGCATTTTATGTAATGTTTCTTGATATTCATTTTCTATGATTGAATCTGCTACAATCCCTCCACCAGCTTGAAGATATACAGTTTTGTCTTTTAATATTAGCGTTCGTATGGCTATACAGGTATCCATGTTTCCATTATAAGAGAAATATCCTACTCCACCTGAGTAAGGTCCTCTTTTTTCAGGTTCTAATTCAGATATTAATTGCATCGCTCTAACCTTTGGAGCTCCAGAAACTGTACCTGCGGGGAATGCTGCTCTCATTGCATCAAATTGGTCATATTTTTTATCTAGCTTTCCTACAACATTTGAAACAATATGCATGATATGTGAATATTTTTCAATTTCCATTTTTTGGGTCACTTTTACAGTACCTGGTTTTGCTACTCTTCCTACGTCATTTCTACCTAAATCTAAAAGCATTAAGTGTTCAGCTAATTCTTTTTCATCGGAAATCAATTCATTTGATATCAAATTATCTTCTTTTTCATTTTTTCCTCTCGGCCTTGATCCTGCTATAGGATGTACAGAAATTTCCTCGTTAGTAGCTTTAATTAAAAGTTCAGGAGATGCACCTATAATTTGAAAATCTTCGAAATTAAACATGAACATATATGGCGAAGGATTAATTGTTCTTAGGCATCGGTAGATATCTATTGCAGAAGCTTCAGTTTTTTTTGATAATCTTTGAGAAAAAACTACCTGAATTATTTCTCCAGAATAAATGTTATCTATGCATTTTTGTACTGCTTCAGAATATTGTTCTTTAGTCATGTTTTTTTCATACTGTTCAATTAATTGCTCTCTACTTGATTCTTTTTCAATATCTAAGCTTACATTAAAGCTTTTTGGAACTGGTTTGTTAATTTGTTCAATAATTTTATCGATATTTTTGACAGCTTTTTTGTAGGTTTTTTCAGAATTATTATCGTTATTAATTTTTGTGTAAACTATTATGAATATGGTTTGTTTTACGTGATCAAAAACCACCAAAGATTCTGTCAACAAAAAAATTGATTCAGGGAGCTCTAGGTCGCCCTTTTTATTTTTTATGACTGTATCTTCGAAGTAAGATACTGAATCATAGGATATATATCCAACTGCACCTCCAGTAAAAGGAGGTAGTTTCTTTATTTCAGGTACTTTATAAGAATTAATTTCATTTTTTACTTCAATCAGTGGATCAACTTCGCCATGCTTCTCGTTTTTTCCTGTCTTAATGATCTTTCTAGGATTTATTCCTATAATTGAATATCTAGCTAGATTTTCTCCTCCAGTTATTGATTCTAAGAGAAAAGAATAACTATTTTTTGCTAGCTTTAGGTAAATAGATAAAGGGGTATCTAAATCTGCTCTGATCTCCTTATATATTGGTATCAGATTGTATTCTTTTGACAAATGTTTGAATTCTTTAGATGTGGGATTATAAGCCATTTTTTTACCAGATATTTTTGTATGTAGATATTTTCATCTTTTCTCTTACTAAAGTCATAGTTTTATCTGCTACTTTTCTAGCATTTGAAATTCCTTTATCCAAAGATTCTTCAACAATATTGAAATTTTTTTCATAATAGTTTCTTTTGTTCCTGATTGGTTCTAAAAACTCATTCAAAATATCTGATAAATAATTTTTGATTTCTACGTCGCCAATGTTACCTTTACGATATCTTTCCTTAAAATCTTCAACATTTGGATCGTTTTCAGTAAATGCATCTAGATATTGAAAAACAGGATTTCCTTCTACTTTTCCAGGAATATTGGCTCTTATTCTATTTGGATCTGTATACATACCTCTAACTTTTTTTGCAACTTCATCTTTAGAATCTGATAGTAAAATAACATTCCCTTGACTTTTACTCATTTTACCTTTTCCATCAATTCCTGATAATCGACCAACTTTTCCTATTAGAGTTTCTGGTTCTGGAAAAACTTCACCATACATTCTATTGAATTTTCGAGCAATTTCACGAGACATTTCTAGATGGGGGGCCTGATCTTCACCCACTGGAACTAAATGTGCTCTGGGCAATAAAATATCGGCAATTTGACTTATTGGATAATTGAAAAATCCTGCACTTCTTTGTTCAATTGGTAAAGAATCTAACTCTCCCTTAAGAGTAGGATTTCTTTCTAACATTCCTAATGGTGTGATAAAAGATAATAACATGCTCAATTCTGCATGTTCTGGGACATAACTTTGGATTACGAAATTGGATTTATCAGGATCTAGACCAACAGCAAGCCAATCAAGAGTAACATCTATAACAGATTGCTTGATTAAATCAATGTCATTGAAATGATCACTTAAGGCTTGATAATCAGCTATGAGAAAATAACATTCATATTCATCTTGAAGTTGAATCCAATTGTGTAGAGCACCAACATAATGTCCTAAATGTAGTGCACCAGTGGGTCTAATCCCTGTCAATATCCTTTTTTTATTTTCCATGATTTTACTTATAGGTTTTTGTATTAGAATGTAATAAAAACAATTTATTATAATATTTTACCTAAATGAAGGGTAATGGGTTAATAATAAAGTGGACAGACTTGAATAAAAATGAAATCAAAAATCAAATCTAATTATGGATCCTGGGATTCTAAAATAACCCCTGAAAAAATAATTGAAGGTGGATTAAGGTTTAGCGAAATAAGAACAAATCAATCTGAATTATATTTTCTAGAAGGAAGGCCATCAGAATCAGGAAGGTATGTCATAGTAAAACAAAACTCTAAGGGAAAAATAGAAGATGTAATACCAAAAGATTTCAACTCGAGAAATGCAGTTCACGAATATGGAGGCGGGTCTTTTGCAGTTGGTAAAAAAAATATTTATTTTACGAATTGGGAGGACCAAAGAGTATATAAAGTAGATGGTACAAATGTTAATCCTATAACAATTGAACCTCCTTTTGAAAAAGCGATTAGATATAGTGATTTAACCTTATCTATTGACGAAGAATGGTTATTCTGTGTACGTGAGACTCATTTCGAAAAAGGAGAAGCTAAAAATGAACTTGTAGCAATTTCAACAACAAAAAACACTCAATTAGTATTGTGCTCAGGTAGAAATTTTTATTCTTCTCCAAGAATAAATCCAACCAATAATGAAATCAGCTGGCTGGAGTGGGATCATCCGAATATGCCATGGGATGGTAATGAATTATATGTAGGTAATTTTGAATCAGAAACTATAAGTAGCAAAAAAATTATAGATGGATCAGAAAATATAAGCATAGTTCAACCTGAATGGAGCGAATCAGGAGAATTGATATACATAAGTGATGAATCAGGCTGGTGGAATCTAAAAAAATATTCAAAAGATAAAAAATCTACTATATTAAATGAAGAATCTGATCATGGAGAGCCTGCTTGGCAATTTGGTGTTAGAACATATTTCTTAAAAGATGATTTTATTTACTTGAAAGGTACCTCAAAAAAGAAAAACAAAGGATTAATTAGAAAAATAAATATTTCAGGTAAAATAATTGAAGAAACAGAGGTGCTTCATACTTCAATTAGTGATTTAACCTATTTTAATAATAAAACTTTGTATATTGGTGCATCAGCCACTTCAAATAGTGAAGTTGTTTCTCTTGACCTAGAAAAAAAGGAGCACGAAATTATTAAGGAATCTAATCCACTAAAAATAGATATTGAAGAAATTTCTATTCCTGAAGAAATTTCTTTTCCTACCACACAAAATGCAATTGCATATGGGTACTTTTACAAACCTAAAAATAAAAATTATCTAGGAGAATCTGAAGAAAAACCTCCGTTGCTAGTAATAAGCCATGGAGGTCCAACTAGTGCAACCAGCAATGCATTAAATTTGTCAATCCAGTATTGGACTAATAGAGGTTTTGCAGTTGTTGATGTAAATTACAGAGGATCAACTGGATACGGAAAGAATTTTAGGGATTCATTAAAAGGAAATTGGGGCGTATATGATACAGATGACTGTATAGCGGCAGTAAATTTTCTTTCTGAAAAAGGATTTGTAGACTCTTCAAGAGTAGCTATAAAAGGAGGGTCTGCTGGTGGATATACAACAATTAATGCACTTACTTTCCATAATAGGTTTGCAGTAGGTGCTACTTATTACGGTATCGCAGACTTATCTGTTTTTATTGATGATACTCATAAATTTGAATCTAAATATCTTGAATCACTTATAGGTAAATATCCTGAAGAAAAAGAAAAGTACTATAAAAGATCTGCCATAAATTTTACAGACCAACTTTCTTGTCCAATGATAATTTTCCAAGGAACAGAAGATAAAATAGTGCCACCATCTCAAGCAGAAATTATGGCTCAAGGATTAAGAGATAAAAAAATTCCTTTTTCTTTAGTCATGTATGAAGGAGAACAACATGGGTTCCGTCAATCTAAAAATATAATTTCTTCATTGGAATCTGAACTTTATTTTTATAGCCAAGTACTTGGATTTGAGCCTTTTGATAAATTAAAAACAATAAATATTGAAAATTCAGAAAAATTAAAAAAATAAAAAAATGTTAATTCTTATTCCTCCTAGTGAAGGTAAATCTTCTAAGTTAACTGTAACCAATCTTTATCATTAATTTCAAATGAGGTTTCGAATTTTCGTATCAGCTCATCATATTTACTAACGTTACGTTCAACAAAATTAATGTTACTCTCAACATGTTTAATGTTTTTAGAACCTATAATTAAAACATCAATTTCAGTTCTATATAATGAAAAAGCCATAGAGAGTTCAATGGGATCTATATCTGATAAATTCTTATCAAGCGAATCACAAAGAATCTCTAATCTATCAAAGTAAGGTTTACCATAACTATCGTTATAAGTCCCAGACCAATTTTGATTTTTTCTTATCACACCACTTAAGGAACCATTTGCTATTGGTCTTTTAGCGATAATTCCTAATTTTTTTTTGTTTGCATCTTTAAGAATATTTTTTGTTCGAGCTCTTTGGTCAGCAATATTATAACTAGTTTGCAAAGTGTCAAAGATATTTGAATTAACAGCCCATTTGGCTGCCATATTATCACCTGAATAACCTATAAACCTTGTTTTTCCTTCTTGCTGTGCATCTTGCAGTGCTCTTATGACATCTCCTTTTTGTAAAATGTGTACATCACAAGAGTGTAATTGCACTAGATCAATATAATCAGTTTTTAAATTTTTTAAACTATTTTCAATTGAATTTTTTATTTTTTGGTAATTCCATTCACTATCAGAAGAATTAGTACTTCCTGTTCCAGCCTTGGTGGCTAAAAAAAACTCATTTCTCCTGTCATTCACTGCTGCGCCAATTAATTTTTCACTTTCATTATAAGAAGCTGCAGTGTCCAAAAAATTTATACCATTGTCTAAAGCAAAATTAAGTAACTTTTCGACTTGAGCATAGCCTGATTCTCCTAATTCAAATCCTATTTCTGCTAAACCAATCCCTAACCTACTTACTTTTTCATTAGTTTTACCAAAATCATTGTAATTCATAAAATTCTTTCTACCTATTAAATTAAACAAAAATTGCAAAAAACTTTTTATCAGATTTTTTGCAATTTTATGTTTTATATAAATTTATATAAATATATATATATAATAACTAAGTGGCTTTACCAATCTTGAACATTTTTGTGCCACATACTGGACATGTTCCTTGAGTAGCTGGTCTACCGTTTTTCATAGTTATTTGTTGGGGATTACTCATCTCCTGTTTCCCCTTGCATTTCATGCAATAAGCTTCCATAAGGACCTCCGGTCAATCCTTTGTTTATTTTTATAAATATATTTATATACTATTCTAATATAAATTACTACATATATTTGAATTGATTTACTCTATATTCTCTCTTGCTCAATCTAATATACTATAATTAAGTATAAATTCTTATTATTTCATTTTTTTATACAATATAATTGTTTATTACTAAAAATATAATTAAATATAAATATTTTGTCCAATTTAAATAAAATTATTGAAGAAATCGAAGAACTAGAACGATCTGCCAATATTAAAATTGATCAACAAATACTTAATTTAGATCAATTGGAACACTGGCGTATAATTTTTTTAGGTCGAAATGGGGAAATATCTAAATTGATGAAATATCTCTCTTCTGTTTCCAATGAAAACAAAAGAATAATTGGGCCAAAGATAAATAATTTAAAAAAAAGTCTATCAAACAAATACAATTTAACTGAGAAAAAGATTAATCAGAGAGATAATGTAGTTACAGAATTTGATTTCACTTTACCTGGTAGACCTGTGAATTTAGGGAATTACCATCCAATAACTTTAATAATTAGAGAAATCTGTACTGCTTTTTCAGAGATGGGATTTCAAATAATAGAAGGTCAGGAAATAGAAACTGAAAAATATAATTTTGATTTATTAAACATACCAAATGATCATCCAGCTAGGGATCAATGGGATACTATTTGGTTGCAAACTGAAAACACTAACGTTAAACACCTCCTTAGAACTCATACATCTCCAATGCAAGCAAGAGTAATGGAAAAAAACAACCCCCCACTAAGAGTTCTTATTCCAGGAAAATGTTATAGATATGAAGCAACAGATGCGACTCATGAGTGGCAATTTCATCAAATTGAAGGATTAGCAGTTGATAAAAATATTTCTTTTTCAGAATTAAAAGGGACTTTGTTTGAGATGGCTAGAAAATTATTTGGAACTGACCAAAAAGTAAGATTTAGGTGTGATTTTTTCCCTTTTGTAGAACCAGGAGTAGATATGTCAATAGAATGGAATGGTAAATGGATAGAAATCCTAGGAGCTGGCATGGTACATCCTAAGGTTTTGGAAGGAGTAGGATACAATTCCCAGGAATATAGTGGATTTGCTTTTGGATTAGGTCCTGAAAGAATTTCTATGTTAAAAAATAAAATTTCTGATATAAGAAATTTCCATTTAAATGATTTAAGATTTTTAAATCAATTTACTATCTAGTTATGAAATTACCTTTAAATTGGCTAAAAGAATATGTCACCTATAATATATCGCCAGAAGAGATCGCAGAAAATCTGACGATTATTGGACTTGAAGTAGAATCAATATCCGAAATAGGAATGATTGCAGGAGTAATTGTTGGAGAAATTCAAAAAATTTCCAAACATCCAAATGCTGACACATTAAAGATAGTTATTGTTTTTGATGGGACTAATAAATATAAAATCATTTGTGGTGCCCCAAATATTTGTGTTGGACAAAAAATATTTTTTGCAACTCCAGGAACAAAATTACCTGATGAAAATAGCCCTGAAAAATTTTATCTAATTAAGGAGAGTAAAATCCGTGGTGAATTATCTCATGGAATGATCTGTTCTGAGAAAGAATTAGGACTAGGTGAAAATCATGATGGTATTATGGTTTTACCAAAAGATTTCAAATTAGGAGATCCTATTTCAAAATATTATGGTGAGATTGTGATGGAGTTGGACATCACTCCCAACAGAGTTGACTGCTTAAGTATAACGGGTATAGCACGGGACTTGTCAGCAAGGATAGATAAAGAATTCAAATTTAAATATACAAATAATCATCCTAACTCAAAACGGTATAAAAATAATATTCAAATACTTGATGAAAATATTTGTTCGAGATATACAGGTGTTATTATAGACAACATTTCAATTGCTGAATCTCCTGATTGGTTAAAAAGAAGATTAATCTCGATAGGAGAAAGACCCATAAATAATCTTGTTGATATTACAAACTATGTAATGTTCGAAATTGGACAACCATTACATGCATTTGATTTAGACAAAATTAATGAAGAGAAAATTTATGTTAGGAATTCAAAAAAAGGTGAAGAAATAAAAACACTGGA
>CEVM01099404.1_pt1 | contig 29421 bp, 21 predicted proteins | sample 531481 | NCBI WGS metagenome assembly CEVM01 (sample SAMEA2623649, study PRJEB7988) | marine metagenome | biome: marine biome (ENVO:00000447); feature: mesopelagic zone (ENVO:00000213) & marine oxygen minimum zone (ENVO:01000065); material: "saline water (ENVO:00002010), including plankton...
GAATGGAATAAACAAGGAATGATGAAGGATTTAGTTGCAGGAACTGACGGAAAAATAGGTACAGATGATGATTTGTTTAATCCAGCCGCATTTTTGGGGTTTCCTGCAATTAATGATTCGCAGGCTATTGCATATGAATACACGATTGATAGTGTTAACGCTAGTGGTTTATCTAATCCAAATATTTTTAATAGTGAACCATTTAAAGCAGTTAGCAATACTGATCCAGATGGCAATCCAAAAGAATTTAAAACTCGTTATCCTGCAATATTTAGAGCTGGAGTTTCCTATACTACTGAATTATTTATTCTTAGCTCAGATTTATGGACGGGGTTTAGAAATCAATTATATGCTCATGCTGGTTGGAGATGGTCCGCTGGATTCGAATTTTTAAAATTTCCAAATATTCCTCTTCGATTAGGTTTTGCTTATGGTGGGCCTACTTTTAAAGAACTTGGGCTAGGATTTGGTTATCATACTGGTCCTATGATATTTGATTTTGGTTTTGGTTTTAAAAATGGAGTATGGATCCATTCGATGCAAGGTCTAAACCTGTCATTACAATTAACAATTACAAGTTTTAAAGGGCGTGATAATACAAAGAAGCCTGAATCTTCAACAGAAGGCCCTGCTCCATTACCAATAGAAGACAATAATAATGAGGAATTAGATAATACAAATGATCAGGAAATTAATGAAACTTCTGATGAATCACTTTCTGGATAGAAGAAGTAAGATTAACCCTCCAATAGAAAATACTATATTGCCTATCCATGCGGAAGTTAACGGTTCAAGAATACCTTTGAAGCCAAGAGATTGTCCAAACTTAATAAAAGTATAATAGAAAAAAATTACTATAAAACTCATCCCAGCTGCAAACGTTAGGCCTCCACGAGGTTTTATCACAACAAGAGGTAAACCAAATAGAACCACAATTAGATTTGTAAATGCAAATGAAACTTTAAAGTATCTGGTCACTTCCCATCTAGTAGTATTTACACCATTTTCTTTTAATTGAAGTATTCGCTCACTAAGCTCACCATAATTAAGCTCATCAGGCAATTTCCCTTGTTTTAATATATCTTCAGGTGTGAAATCTATTTGAATCAGCGAATCTGATTTAGGTATAATTACATTTTTTTCAAATCCATTCTGATCAAATTTTCTAATTGAATATCCTGATGCAACCCATTGTTCTAAGGAATCAATCCATGCGATCTTTTTTGCATCTATACGTTCTAATATTATACCATCATTCATAGAAATAATTGTTACACGCTCCGCAGTTTTTTGCCGTACCTTATATTTCCCTAATGCAATATGAGTTTTTTCTTTTTTCTGTAAGAAAAGATCATTGTATACATGTTTTAATTTTCTTTTAGATTTTCTCTTAATATACTGTTGTTCAACTTGAGACCGTATCTCGTTTCCACTGCTAACTATATTATTTTCAAATTCAAAAGATGCATAACTAACTATTATGCCAATTATTATGAGTGGTATTGCGATTCGATAAAGACTTATACCACTTGATTTCATAGCTGTCCATTCATTGCGTTTTACCAATAAACCTACACTAAATACGGTAGCGATTAACATGGCCATTGGTAGTGCAATATTCAAAAACCATGGGATAGTAAATAAATAATATTTGAATACTATTCTCCATGGAACTGAATTATCTATAAATCGGTCTAAATTTTCAATTAAGTCTACTACTAGGAACACACTTGTGAATCCAAGAATAGATATTAATAGAATAGTGATAAATTGCTGAATAAGATATAGGTCAAGTCGTTTCATTATTAGAATATTATTTTTATCCAGTTGAATTTCTATATAATATGTATATTTAGGAATATATAACCCGAAACATTATATAACTATCAATCATACATAGGTTTGAGTGAATTTGTAAACATATTAGATAAAATAATGTCAGAATTAGCTGGCTTTTTATGGGGACCACCATTAGTTGTCTTATTATTAGGAGGTGGAATATTTTTTACTGCATATTGTCGTTTTACACCTTTTCGCTATTTTCGACATGCATTAGAAATATTAACAGGAAAGTATGATAAGGATGACGATCCTGGCCAAATTTCTCATTTTGAAGCTTTATCAAGTGCTTTAGCTAGTACAGTTGGAATGGGTAATATTTCAGGAGTAGCAATTGCAATTCATGCGGGAGGACCTGGTGCTATATTTTGGATGTGGGTTACAGCAATTATTGGTATGAGCACAAAGTTTTTTACTTGCACACTGGCTGTTTTATTCCGAGGAAAAGATGATAATGGAGATATACAGGGTGGCCCGATGTATTTTATTGAACAAGGTTTGGGCCAACGGTTTAAGCCACTAGCAGTCTTTTTTAGTTTTGTAGGTATGTTTGCTAGTTTTACGTTTTTTCAAGCGAATCAATTAGTCCAAATTATTAGAGATTTTGTATATATACCGGGAGGCATATTTATAAATAATCCTTTGTTAGGGAATGCTATAACTGGTACAATTATTGCATTGATTGTAGCGTCAGTTATTTTTGGAGGTATTCAAAGAATTGCAAAAGTTGCTTCTAGATTAGTCCCAATAATGGTGGGTCTTTATCTTTTCGCAGCATTAATAATCTTAATCATAAATATTTCCTTAATACCTAAAATATTTGCTAGTATTCTTTATGATGCATTTACTGCCGATGCTGTTGCTGGCGGAGCAATTGGTTCCATGATTATCATGGGAGTTAGAAGAGGACTGTTCTCAAATGAAGCAGGTGCTGGAACAGAAGCTTTGGCACATGGAGCTGCAAAAACGAGTGAACCAGTTCGTGAGGGACTGGTTGCAATGCTGGGACCATTTATTGATACAATTATAGTATGTACTACAACAGCATTAGTGATACTAATATCAGGTCTTTATACAAGCGACAATAACGGTGTTACATTGACAGTAATGGCCTTTGAACAAGAGCTAGGCATATTCGGCCGTTTATTATTATTTGTTGCAGTAATTACATTTAGTTTATCCACAATGTTTGGTTATTCATATTATGGAAGAAAATGCGCAAGCTATTTATATGGAAGTCGTATTAAGCCATATTATAATTACATTTATGTATTAGTAATTGTGATTGCATCCGTATCAACAATTGATATTGCAATTAATTTTGTTGATAGTTGTTATGCTCTTATGGTTATTCCTACAATGTTAGGAACAATCTTATTATCTCCTAAAGTAATTATGGCTTCGAAGGAGTATTTTTCAAAAGTGGATTTATAATTAATAAGAAAATTATTATTATAAATGGATAGACGAGACCTTATAACAGAAAAACCTAATCCTAATTCTTCTAGTATTGATTCTATGTCAATAAGAGAGATATTAGAGGAAATAAATAATGAAGATGCTAAAATACCCGTCGCGGTAAAAACTTCAATTCCTCAAATAGAAAAAGCCGTTAAATTATGTGTTGATGCAATAAAACTTGGTAAACATGTGTTTTACATTGGAGCTGGTACAAGTGGTCGTTTAGGAGTTTTAGATGCATCAGAAATGCCGCCAACATACTCTGTGCCTGAAGATTGGTTTCAAGGGATTATTGCTGGAGGAGATATAGCTTTAAGAAAATCTATTGAGGGCGCTGAGGATAAAATTGAATTAGCAATTAACGATTTAAATGAACATAATATTCAAAAAGATGATGTAATTATCGGGATTAGTACGAGTGGGGCTGCAAAATATGTTCAAACTGCATTAAACCATGGAAAGGAGATAGGCTGTAAAACTATATATTTGATATGCAATGAAGAACCTTTTTATCGTGCCAATGTGGATTTAATTATTTCGATTGAAGTAGGTCCTGAGATTATTACTGGATCAACACGAATGAAAGCAGGTACAGCAACAAAACTTGCTCTAAATATGATTTCAACTGCTACGATGGTTAGGCTAGGCAAGATTTATGGAAATCTTATGGTTGATTTAATGGCTGTCAATGAAAAATTGGTAGATAGAGGGATTAGAATTATACAAGATTTAACTGATCTTAACTATAATGATAGTAATGCAATGTTACTTTCCGCAGAGATGTCAGTAAAAACAGCTGTTGTTATGATTAATAAAAAATGCGATTTGGATGAAGCAAGAAAGATATTAGAAAGAAACAATGGAATATTGAGAGATATCATCAATTAATATTTTTATGTATACTTTATTTAATACCCCTGGTCCCAATTTTTCAGATGGACATGCAATTATTATTACAAAAAATTTGTATAATTTGAATGTATCAGTTATTAATGCGCTCCCAAGTGATAGAGATCAAAATTTTTTATTATATCAAGATGATAAACCAGTCTACATATTAAAGATTTCTCATCCAGCTGAAACATTCAATGTTTTAGATATGCAATATAAAGCAATACAGCATATTTCTTTAATGGATGATAAAATACAGCTACCTAAAGAAGTCAAAAATATAGATGGTGATTATATAAGTTCATACAAATACCGTGGAGTAAAATACTACATTAGGTTAGTTGAATATATTCCAGGAAATTTGATGAAAGATTTATCACGTCATGATAAATCGTTTACAAATATGCTCGGAACCTTTTTAGGTCGAATAAGCTCTGCATTTCAAGGTTTTGAATACGAGGATTCGATTCGGAGATTCCCTTGGGATATATCTCAGACTGATTTCTTATATAATAATATCTGCAGTATAGATGCTAGGCATAAGCAAATTATTATTGAACAAATCCTTAATAAATATGAAAATAAAATTAATGGAATTAAAGATGATTTACCTGTAGCAATAATACATAATGATGCAAACGATCATAATATCATCGTTAATAATGATAATGTACCTTATGGTATAATTGATTTTGGAGATATAATTAAAACTTTCAGAATATGTGAACCTGCAATTTGTATTGCGTATTTATTATTGAATAGAGATGATTCAATTCAGGTTATTGCTGAATTTTTGAATGCTTATCAAAGTATATATCCATTAACAAAATTGGAAATAAATGTGATAATTTATTTTATTTGCCTGCGACTATGTGTATCAGTTACTATGGCTGCATATCGAAAAAAAATATTTCCAGATAATAAATATATTCGAGTCACGGAGAATCAAGCTTGGGATTTTTTAGAAAAAATAGAACAGGTTGATTTGGAATATTGTTCAGATCAAATAATGAATACAGTTTTGAGATAAGTACATTTGTTAAGTATAAAAAAAATTAAAGAATTAAGAGATCAATTCATTAGTCCATCATTAAGTGTTTCTTATAAAGATCCTTTACATATAGTGAAAGGAAAAGGACAATATCTTTATGATAGAAATGGAAAAAAATACCTTGATGCAATAAACAATATTAGCCATGTTGGTCATTGCCATCCTGAAGTAACCAAAGCCTTATATGAACAAAGCAAAACTCTTAATACTAATACAAGGTATCTTCATGAAAATATTGTTATTTATGCGCAAGAATTAATTAGTACTCTACCATCACATTTGCAGGCTTGTTTTTTTACGAATTCGGGTAGTGAAAGTAATGATCTAGCACTTCGTTTAGCTCGAAATTATACGAATAGCAACCACACAATAGTTATTGAAGGAGCTTACCATGGACATACAGCTGCGACAATCGAAGTAAGTCCCTACAAATATGATGGTCCAGGAGGGAACAGTGCTGAAAAATTTATCCACCAAATTCCTATGCCTGATGCATATAGAGGAAGTTACAGGAAAAATAGTGCTGAAATTGCAGAATACTATATAAAACATGTACAAAGTATTCTTGATTTATTAAAGAATAAAGATGAACAAATTTCTGCATTTATTTCAGAATCAATACTTGGTTGTGGAGGACAAATATTTTTACCGGAAGGGTTTCTAGCATTAGCTAATAAGATAGTTAAAAAAGTTGGTGGCATTTGTATTGCTGATGAAGTTCAAGTTGGTTTTGGAAGAGTTGGATCACATTTTTGGGGGTTTGAATCAGAAAATACTGTTCCGGATATTATCACTATGGGTAAATCTATGGGTAATGGTCATCCATTATCAGCTGTAGTGACAACAAAAGAGATTGCTCAAAAATTTAATAATGGTATGGAGTATTTTAATTCTTTTGGAGGAAATCCAGTCTCATGTGCTGTAGGAAGAACTGTGCTAGAAATAATTGAGAAGGAAAAGTTGCAAAAAAATGCATACCTTATAGGCAAATATTTAATTAAAGAATTAAATGATTTAAAGATGAGACATAATTTAATTGGCGATGTTCGAGGTCGTGGATTGTTTTTAGGGATAGAATTGATTCGAGATCATGAAAAAATGATACCTGCATCCTCTGAAGCGGATCAAATAGTAAATGATATGAAGGATCGTGGAATTCTAATTAGCACGGATGGGCCAGACCATAATGTAATAAAGATAAAACCTCCTATGGTATTTACTAAGGATAACGCAGATCAATTGCTTGATACTTTAGATCAGTTATTAATTGAGAAGAAATATAACTAATTAATTTAGATGAAGAATTTCGTTAATATTCTAGTACTTATAATAATAGTATCAATTGCATATTATATAATGAATAAGAAGAAGAAAATTGACCAATTAGATTGGGAAAATCCCTCTGTAATTAGTATTAATAAAGAAAGGGCAAGAGCACACTTTTTTGATTTTGAATCAAAGGAATTAGCATTAATTAATGATATAAATGGTTCCAATTATTATCGGTCATTAAATGGGAAATGGAAATTCTATTATTCTTTGAATCCAGATGTTCGGCCCAAAGAATTTATGAAAAATAATTTTGATGTTTCTACATGGGATGATATTGATGTACCAGGTAGCTGGGAGATGCAGGGTTATTCCGTCCCAATCTATCTTGATGAGGAATATCCTTTCCCCCCCGAGCCACCAACTGTTCCTCATGAGTATAATAGAGTAGGTAGTTATCGGAGAAATTTTAATTTGCCATCTACTTGGTTAAATCGAGATATCTTTATTCAATTCAATGGTGTTCGTTCAGCGTTTTACTTATGGATTAATGGTAAGTCTATAGGCTATAGTCAAGATTCAAAAACTCCAGCGGAGTTTAATATAACAGATTTTATTGTTGCTGGAGAAAATTCAGTTTCTTTGGAAGTATATAGGTTCTCAGATGGTTCATATCTAGAAGGACAAGATACCTGGAGAATTAGCGGTATTGAACGAAGTGTTTTCATTTCTGCTAAACCAAAAATAAGAGCAACTGACTTTTCTGTAAAATCTGATTTAGATAGTTTATATAAGGATGGCCATTTTGATTTAGTTATAGATCTAATAAATAATTCAAATGATAGTTCTGATATTATTATTCGTGGAGAATTATTGAAATATGATAATTCAAATATTCCTGTACTTAGTTTCGAAAGGAAAATGGAGATTACACAAAAAGATACAGTGCATTATAAATCAACAATAAATAATATAGAGGTTTGGTCAGCAGAAACTCCAAATCTTTATAGGTTGATGATTACAATAAATAATGATGAAGAAAAAGTAATTCAAAGTTTTACACAACAGGTTGGTTTTAGAAAAATAGAAATGGTACCTGGTAATTTATTAATAAATGGTAAACCTGTATTATTTCGTGGTGTAAATCGTCATGAATGGGATCCTGAAAGAGGAAGATCAATTACCGAAAGACAAATGATAGATGATATAAAATTGATGAAGAAATTTAATATTAATGCAGTTCGTACGAGTCATTATCCAAATCAAGTAAGATGGTATGAACTATGTAATGAATATGGTTTATATGTTATAGATGAAGCAAATATTGAAGCTCATGGAATGCAATTTCATAAAGAAAAATATAGTTTTATTTCTGATAGTGATGAATGGGAAAAAGCATGGATACAAAGAGGTCGATCCATGTTAGAAAGAGATAAGAACCAACCAAGCATCATTATGTGGTCTATGGGCAATGAAGCGGGTGATGGGGAAAATTTTAAAAGGCTGTACAAATGGATGAAAGCAGAAGATAAAACAAGACCTGTTGCTTATGAACCTTCAAGAGAAGCTGATCACACAGATGTAGTATTCCCAATGTATGCAACCATTGAAACCATATCAAAATATGCTGAAAAAAATCCTAAGAGGCCGCTTATTCTTTGTGAATATGTTCATGCAATGGGTAATAGTGTGGGTAATCTTCAAGACTATTGGGATACCTTTGAAAAATATGATGAATTGCAAGGAGGATTTATTTGGGATTGGGTAGATCAGGTAATTTTGAAGACCGATACGTCAGGAAAGGAATATTGGGCCTATGGAGGAGATTTTGGTGATGAATTTACTACTAATGATTCTAATTTTTGTGCTAATGGTCTTGTTGCAGCAGATAGAACGCCAAATCCCCATTTTTTTGAAGTAAAGAAAGTATACCAGCCTATAAAATTTATAGCAGAGGATATAACAAGGGGTCAAGTACGTATTTCCAATAAATATGATTTTATTAATTTAGATCATATTGATTTTTCTTGGTTTATTTCTGAGGATGGTAAAACTGTAGAATCTGGAAAATTGGGAGTGATTGATTTGGAGCCTAGTGAAAGTACAGTCTTATCTTTCAATTTATCTGGCGTAGTGCCAAAACCTGGAGCTGAGTATTTTCTTACAGTAATTGCTCGATTAAATCGTAATACGCCCTTACTAAATAAAAAGCATGTAGTTGCATGGGAACAATTTTCATTGCCCATCCATCGTCCATCATTGAAAAGTGATATTTCAGATTTTCCAGAAATTAGGCTTACAGAAAGTGATACTACTATTGATATAATTGGAAATAATTTTCAAATTATTTTTAATAAAAAGACAGGATTTTTAAAAGATTATATATATAGTAATCGTCATTTAATTCGATCCGAATTGATTCCACACTTTTGGAGAGCTCCCACTGATAATGATCGTGGAAATTTGATGCATATTCGTACTGCCACTTGGAAGAATGTAGGTAATGAATTAACCATTAAATTGTTTCAAAGATCATTATCTAATAATGTTGTTAAAATTAAAATGGTAGCAGATCATGAGCCTACAGAATCCATAATTACTATTACATATAATATCTTTGGAAATGGGTTAATTGATATTGAACAAGAAATAGTTACAGAAAAAGAAACATTACCAGAATTGCCACGTTTTGGTATGAAGATGACACTTCCAAAAGATTTTAATAGAGTTTCATGGTATGGTAGGGGGCCTCATGAAAGTTATTGGGATAGGAAAACATCAGCTCCTATAAAAGTATATTCTGGTACAGTCTGGGAACAAACTTTTCCTTATGTAAGACCACAAGAAACAGGAAATAAAACGGATGTCCGTTGGATGGCTCTTGATAATGGAACAATTGGTATGTTAGCGATTGGACAACCATTATTTGATGGGAGCGTTCATCAATATCCGTATCAGGATCTAGAAAATGTACCTGGTGTTAATCGCCATGGTAAATTGGATATTAAACCGAAAGATCAGGTAGATTGGTTATTAGATTATCGTCAAACTGGTATTGGGGGTGATAATAGCTGGGGAGCACGTACTCATCAAAAATACACATTAGATGGAAAATCAACTAATTATAAATACCATTTTTATTTAATTCCTTTTACAAAAGGGGTTGATATTATAGCTCTTTCTAAAATAAATATGAATTAAAATAGATTGGAGAAAATATTTTGAATACAATCTCAATTATATCATTTATTGTCGCGACTACCGCAGTTGCAGTATTTACATATATGATTGTAAAAAATATGAAAAAAAGCGATAGCGCAACTGAGGAATATTTTACAGGAGGTAGGGCTCTATCATGGTACATGGTTGCTGGATCATTATTACTTACTAATTTATCAACTGAGCAATTAGTAGGGTTAAATGGAGATATTTTTGGAGATAAAGCATTGGTTGGTATGGCATGGGAATCATTAGCAGCTTTTGCCATGATTGCTACTGCTCTAGTATTTTTACCAATTTATCTTGCAAGTGGTTTTACTACAACACCAGCATTTTTAGAAAAGCGTTTTGATAAGACGACACGATCTATGGTGTCTGGTCTTTTTCTTTTTGGTTATGTAACTGTATTGCTGCCGGTGGTTCTTTATACGGGATCTTTAGCGTTAATCACTATGTTTGATTTAAAGCTTAACCTATCATTGGTAGTTGCTATTATCGGAATAGTAGGAAGTTCATATGCAATTTTTGGAGGATTAAAATCTGTTGCTGTTAGTGATACATTAAATGGAATAGGTCTTCTTATTGGTGGATTGGCAATACCATTTCTTGCTTTAGCTACATTAGGGGATGGTTCATTTTTTGAAGGATTATCAAAACTAGTAAACCAGAATCCAGAATATCTAACAGTATTAACACAATCAAATCTTGACGGAAAAAATGTTTCTGTACCTTGGCCAACTTTATTAACAGGTATGATGTTTATACAAGTATTTTATTGGTCTACAAATCAAGTAATTGTACAGAGGGCAATGGCAGCAAGAAGCTTAGCGGAAGGGCAGAAAGGTGTTTTATTTGCTTCAGGAATGAAATTAATTGGCCCCTTAATGTTGTGCCTTCCAGCCTTAATTGCTTTGCATATGCCTGAATTAAAAATTGAAAGGCAAGATCAAGTGTATGGAGCCGTTGTTCGTCATGTATTACCTGATTGGTCGTTGGGTCTTTTTGCTGCAGTTTTAGTTGGATCTATATTGAGTTCATTTAATAGTGCATTAAATAGTGCATCGACACTTTTTTCATTACAATTTTACAAAGGTTATATCAATCCATCCGCTAGCGAAGAACAAACTGTAGTTATCGGAAAATATTTTGGAATTCTTCTTGCCTTATCCTCAATAATTATTGCTCCATTACTGGCACAAATGGATTCTATTTTTCAATTTTTACAAAAAGTAAATGGTCTTTATAGTGTGCCAATAATAGCAATCTTTCTATTAGGAATAACTACAAAGCATATACCTGCTCTTGCTGCTAAAATTGGTATGATAGTAGGAATGGTTATGTATGGGTTTTTTATTTTTTACCCAATTGATAACCTTCATTGGTTACATACGTACTTTATTAGTTTTACTTGGTCTATCATTATTATGTTATTAATTGGTTATTTCAAACCAAAAAGTGATCAAGAGATTGCTTTAAGTGATGAGAAGACACCAGCTCCAGTAGATATGACGCCATGGCCATTAGCTAAAAAGGTTTCAGCTGGAATATTTGGCACCACAATTGCAATTTATTTACTTCTCACAGGATTGTCGAACTAAATACTAAGTTGATGAAGCGTAGAAAATTTTTAAATATAAGCACTCTTATAGGTGCATCTGCGTATTTATCACCAAGAATATTATTATCAAGTCCAATAAAAAGACCAAAATTAAAATTAGGATTTATTGGCACTGGATTAAGAGGTCAAGGAATGATGCACCTAGCAACGTATCGTAATGATGTAGATATTCCAGTTATTTGCGATATTGATGATGGAATGATTGATAAAGCAATAAAAGTGCTAAAAAAAGCTAGTCGCCCTATTCCTAAAGTATATAATAATGGGGATGAAGATTTTCGAAATATGTTAGATAATGAAGATTTAGATGGTGTTTTTATTGCTACCCCATGGGAATGGCATCATCCAATGTCTGTTGCTGCAATGAAAGCGGGAAAACATGTTGGTACAGAAGTCCCTGCAGCTCTAACGGTAGCTGATTGTTGGGATTTAGTAAATACATCAGAAAAAACTGGAAAATTTTGTATGATAATGGAAAATGTTTGTTATCGCAGAGATGTATTGGCCGTATTAAATATGGTTCGATCAGGTTTGCTTGGTGAGTTACTACATTGCCAAGGTGGATATCAGCATGATCTTCGAGGTGTAAAGTTTAATAATGGTTTACAACCGTATGGTGGCGGAGTTGAATTTGGAGATAAAGGGTATAGCGAATCAAAATGGCGTACTAATCACAGTGTAAATCGTAATGGAGATTTATATCCTACCCATGGACTAGGACCTGTAAGTACAATGCTTAACATAAATCATGGGAATCGCATGGTTTATTTGACATCTACCGCAACACAATCTCGTGGATTACATAATTATATTGTTCAACATGGAGGCCCTAATCATCCGAATACTTCAATAGATTTTAAATTAGGTGATATTGTTACTACTGTCATAAAATGCGCTAATGGTCAGACCATTATGCTAAGTCATGATACGAATTCGCCACGACCTTATAGTTTAAACTTTAGAATTCAAGGTACAAAAGGATTATGGATGAAGGATAGTAATTCTATTTATATTGAAGGCGTTAGTCCTAATGATCATCGTTGGGAAAGTGATAAAGAATATTTGGAAAAATATGACCATCCATTATGGAAAAGATTTGAAAATGAAGCAAAAGGATCCGGGCATGGTGGTATGGATTATTTTGTTTTTCGCGCTTTCATAGAATCAATGAAACGCGATTTAGATCCACCTCTAGATGTTTATGATGCTGCTAGTTGGAGTGTAATCAGTCCACTTTCAGAGAAATCAATAAAGAAAAATAGCGCTTCAATGAAAATACCTGACTTCACACGAGGAAAATGGAAAATTTCTGAACCTAAATTTGCAATAAATGATATATATTAGATTATGACATTATCTACATTGGACTGGATTATAGTATTTTCATATTTTGCACTTTCTTTATTCGTTGGTGTATGGGCTTCAAAACAGGCAGGTCGTGATACAAAATCTTTTTTTCTGGCTGGTAGGAATATGCCTTGGTGGCTACTTGGCGTTAGTATGGTGGCTACTACTTTTTCAACCGATACCCCAAACTTAGTAACTGATCTTGTTCGACAAAATGGTGTATCAGGAAATTGGGGATGGTGGGCGTTTTTGCTTACAGGAATGCTTACAGTGTTTGTTTATGCAAAATTATGGCACCGTTCAGGAGTTCTTACAGATATAGAATTCTATGAGTTGCGTTATAGTGGAAAGGCAGCAGCTTTTTTAAGAGGATTTAGGGCATTATATCTTGGCTTGGTTTTTAATGTATTAGTTATGGGTGCAGTAAGCTTAGCTGCAATAAAATTTGGTGAAATTGTTCTAGGGTGGCCAGGCTGGTTAACTCTTACTATAGCTTGCTCAATCACTTTATCATATAGCACATTGGGTGGTTTAAAAGCAGTTATCATTACGGATTTTGTTCAGTTTATATTAGCGATGACCGGATCAATTTTGGCGATGCTTTACATTCTTAGTTTAGATGAAATAGGGGGCCTTTCAGAGTTATTAACTCATAATAATGTAGTAGATAAGCTTGCATTGATTCCTGATCTATCAAATCCAGATTTGTGGGTACCTGTATTATTGGTCCCGTTGGCAGTTCAATGGTGGGCAAGTTATTATCCTGGATCAGAACCTGGAGGGGGAGGATACATTGCGCAACGTATGTTTTCCGCTAAAGATGAGCAAAATGCAGTAAATGCAACATTATTTTTTAATGTTGCTCATTATGCATTAAGACCATGGCCATGGATTTTGATTGCATTATCATCACTGGTTGTATATCCAGAATTATCTGATTTGCAAACTGCATTTCCAAATCTCCCTTCAGATAAATTGGGTCATGATGTGGCGTATCCAGCAATGCTTACTCTACTACCAAATGGATTACTTGGTTTAGTAGCTGCTTCTTTAATTGCAGCATTTATGAGCACAATGTCAACTCAATTGAATTTGGGCGCTAGTTATCTTGTAAATGATTTTTATCATAGATTTATTTCGCCAAATGCTACTGAAAAGCAACTGGTAAGTATGGGAAGATTATTTACCGTGATATCTATAATACTTGGCTCTGGATTAGGTTTATTACTCACAAGTGCAGGACAAGCATTTAATCTTTTATTGATGATTGGTGCAGGTACTGGCATGATATATGTACTTCGTTGGTTTTGGTGGAGAATTAATGCATATACTGAGATAGTAGCAATGATCAGTTCCTTAATCATTGCTTTCTATTTTAATTTTATTAATCAGAACTATGAAAACTGGGAGAAAATAGTACTTGGTTCATTATTAACTACAATAGTCTGGATTGCTGCAACTTACTTTACTCCACCAGACGATGATGAAACACTTCGCAATTTTGTGAAAAAAGTAAATCCCGGTGGACCTGGTTGGGCAAAGTTTTCAGATTTAAAAGCAAATGAACCTTGGCCCGTTCCAAATGGGATTTTATGTATGATTTTGGGGTGTATATCTATCTATAGTGTCTTATTAGGTGTTGGCCAATTGATTTATGGAGATAATATTGGATTCGGTTTGATTGGACTCTCTCTAGCTTCAGCATTAGGTCTAATGCGCTTGTGGAAGTAAGCTCACCTGGACGGATATGTTTATTTGGTGAACACCAAGACTATTTAGGTTTACCAGTCATTGCTATGGCAATGAACCTTCGGCTACAAATCAATGGTCGAAAAAGAAATGATAAAAAAATAATTATTCACCTTCCTGATATTGGGAAGTCGGTATCATTTTTTATTAACAATTCAATAAACACTAAACCTGAGAATATTTTTAGAAGTGGGGTAAAAATATGCTTAGAAGAGGGCCTAAATTTTTCTAAAGGATTTGAAGTTGAAATTATTAGCAAAATACCAATTCAAGCAGGTGCTGGTAGTTCATCCGCATTGGTAGTTACATGGATAAATTTTTTATCGCAAATAGCTGATAATCCCATGCTTTGGAATAGAGAAAAAATTGGTCAATTAGCATATAAATCAGAAGTTCTTGAATTTAATTTACCAGGAGGAATGATGGATCACTATTCTTCTGCATTTGGAAATTTTATTTATTTACAGTCAGAACCAAAGATAACTATTGAGAAACTTAATCCTAATTTAGGATATTTTGTTTTAGGTGACTCTTGTGAGCCGAAAGATACAATACCTATATTGAGACGATGTAGAGACATGCGACTTAATATTGTACAAAAACTAATAAAAAGAGACCCAAACTTTGACCTACATAGTCAAGATCAAGTAGATACTTCTTTTTTAAGTAAAAATGAGCAAAATATTTTTAAAGCGACAATTAATAACAGAGACATTTTATCAAAAGCATTGCCTGAGTTGAATAAAGATGATCCTGACTCTCCTTTTATTGGTAAATGCCTATTAGAACACCATGAAATTTTAAGAGATGTGTTGGATGTGAGTACAATAAAGATTGATAATATGCTTGATGCTGCTTTAGACGCAGGTGCTTTAGGTGGAAAAATTACAGGTTCAGGAGGAGGTGGATGTATGTTTGCATATGCCCCAAATAATCCGGAAATTGTTGCTGAAGCTATTGAAAAAGCTGGAGGAAGATCATTTATTATTAATTCTGACATTGGTACTTCAGTTGGGTAAAAACATAACAATATAATTATCTTATGAATGATATAACATTATTGGTAATGGCAGCTGGTATGGGTTCCAGATATGGTGGCCTTAAACAATTAGATGAAGTAGGACCCAGTGGTGAAACAATTATTGATTATTCAGTTTTTGATGCTATAAAAGCAGGGTTTTCAAAAGTTGTATTTATTATACGTAAGGATTTTGAAGATGAGTTCAAAACAAAGATATCTAATAAATTTTCTAATGATATTCAGGTTGAATTTGTTTTTCAAGATATTCATCAACTTCCCACTGGATTTTCTTTACCAGAAGATAGAATAAAACCTTGGGGCACTGGACATGCAGTTTTATGCGCATCTAATTTTATCGATGGCCCATTTAATGCAATTAATGCTGATGATTATTATGGTAGAGAATCATTTAAAACTATTGCTGACTATTATAATAATGGGAATGATTCGTTTAGTATGGTAGCCTTTAAATTAAAGAAAACTTTATCTGATTTTGGTTCTGTTACAAGAGGATTATGTACAGTAAATAATGATAAATTAATTAATGTTGTTGAGACAGAAAATTTAGTAAAATCAGGATCAGGGATTACATCAAATAGTGATTTAGATTTAAATGGGGATGAGCCAGTATCAATGAATATGTGGGGTTTTACACCTGCCATATTTGATTATTTAAATGAAATGTTTGAAGTATTTTTGTCAAAAAATATTCATGATATAAAAAGTGAATTTTTAATTCCAAGTGTAATTAACGATCTAATTAATTCAGGTGATGAACTTGTACAAGTGTTGTATAGTAAATCTTCTTGGTTTGGTGTAACATATAAACAAGATAAATCTTATGTCGTTCAACAAATACAAAACCTTGTAAATAGCGGTTTTTATCCTCACAAATTATTTCCTTTAAAATGACAAAACTTTTCTGGTTATCTGGTTTTGTAGGATTGTACTGGGCTTATTGTTTATTTTGGGGGTTCAAAGGTGCTCGAACGGCCAAAACTTCTACTGACTATTTTCTTGCGGGTAGATCTATTGGTGTTTGGGTATTTGTTTTAGCTGCAACGGCAACAAGTTTTAGTGGATGGACATTTGTAGGTCACCCTGGTAAAATTTTTACAGATGGATTACCCTATGCATTCGCTTCTTTTTACGCTTTAACTATTCCTTTTACAGGAGTACTATTCCTTAGAAGGCAATGGGTTCTTGGAAAAGCATACAAATATATTACTCCCGGTGAAATGTATAGTGATTATTATGGGGGGAATGCAATGAGATTATTAACAGTATTAGTTGCATTTCTTTTTAGCGTTCCTTATTTAGGAGTTCAGCTTCGAGCTTCTGGTAGTTTATTTAACGTCCTTTCAGATGGATTTATCAGTGTGAATTTTGGCATGTTTGCTCTTACAACTATTGTAGTTATTTATGTTGCGTCTGGAGGATTAAGATCAGTGGCGTATGTCGACTGTGCTCAAGCTATACTATTAGCTGTTGGAATTGCAATTCTTGGGGGAGTTGCCCTTTATTACTCTGGAGGATGGGGTGGTTTTACTTCAGGATTAGCAAAGATAGTTATCTCAGATGTTTCTTCAGGACAAAATCTTACACCAGATGGATATTCTATGAAGGTTGCTATACCGGGTAGTATACAGATGGTTTCTGCTGGATCAAAAGCAATTGGAGGAGCTTGGACTGGAATCATGTGCATGACTTATATGTTTGCTCTAATGGGAATTCAATCTTCACCTGCTTTTTCAATGTGGGCTTTTGCAAATAAAACACCTCAAGCTTTCCGCTGGCAGCAAGTTATCGCTTCTTCTCTTATCGTAGGAATTTTATTATTTACGTTTACAATTTTTCAAGGATTAGGTGCCCAAATTTTAGTCGATAACGGTTTGTTAGAAAATATTTCTGATAAAAACCTTGTTCCTGAATTAATCAATCTTCTTTCTACATCTGCTCCATGGTTAGTTGGACTATTAGCTGTATGTGCACTAGCTGCTATGCAAAGTACTGGATCTGCATACATGTCTACGTTTAGCGCAATGGTAACACGTGATATTTATGCAAAATATATTTCACCAAATGCATCTGATAAAAATCAAATGAATATAGGGCGCATTTTTGTAGTTCTTGTTGCTGGAGTTGCCTTGATAGTAGCAGGAAATTCAAGTCAAGCAATTGTAATGCTTGGTGGACTTGCTGTAGCATATGGATTCCAAATGTATCCGGCCTTGATCGGAATATGTTATTATAAAGGATTTACTACTAAAGGTGTGGTCTCTGGTCTTATTGTTGGGCTAATTGCGGTAACATTAACTGATAAAACTTCAGCGTGGTTTGGTGTTCCATGGGGAGCATATCCATTAACAATTCATAGTGCTGGTTGGGGTATATTTTTTAATTTGCTAACAACATTCATCGTATCTAAAACCTATATTGAGTCTGATAGTGATAAAGCGATTAAAGAAAAAAAACACCAACTATTGCAATTAGTTTCAGGATTAAGTCCCGAAAGAAAAAAGAAAGTGAAATTGGCTTGGATGCTTACCTTATTTTGGTTTCTTGTAGGATTTGGCCCTTTTGCTAGCATTGGCAATACGTTTTTCTCTAACCCTAATAACCCAGCATTATGGGTCCCATTTCATATGCCCTCTCTTTGGGTATGGCAATTAGTATTTTTGGGTTATGGAATATTTGTAATGTGGTTCCTTGCATTTTATATGGGGCTTTCTGATCCAATTGAGGAAGATAGAATAAAAAATGCTATCTCTTCCAATAAGTAATTGATTTGATTGCTGTATCCATACGGTAATCCTATTATTAGATTTATTACAATAGCTCAAATGTTTCGAAAATAAATAGTAAATTGATATATGATGTATTATTTTGCTAAATATTAACTAATTTTTTTGTTAATTTTGCGGCCAATTATTCTTATATAGACAGATTATATGAATGCAATTATTTCTAGGAGAAAACAATGTATAATATTTTAAATATGCGTTCCATAAGCATACTCATTTTTCTTTTAATTATCGGTTGTGGAAAAAAAGAGAAGGAAGTTGTATTAATTGAACGAGATGGGGTTTCGTATGAACAAGGTGCTCAAAAACCATACAGTGGACCAGCTTCATCTAAATATAGTAATGGTAAACTTAAAACAAAGGGTCAATATGTTGATGGAGTTCCAAGTGGTGTATGGAAATTTTGGGACCGCAATAAAGTAGAATATACTGGTTCTGTTTCTAGATATGTTTTTCATCAAATTGAAAGTGGCGAGACTCTACAAAAGATTGCTGATAAATTTGAAGTTGATGTAAATCAATTATATCAATTAAATGAAGATCTGGATAAAAACTCAAATGATAAAATCAAAGCAGACCAACTGATTAATGTTAGAGAAGTTGATAAATCAGATGGTCAATTTTTAGTATGGTATGATAAATCAAGAACGAAAATAAAGTCTCATAAAATCTTTAAAAATAGTAAACGTAGTGGCAAATGGACTTTTTGGTATGAAAATAGCAATGTTGCAAGGACTATATCTTATAATAATGGAAAAAAAGATGGTGACTATGCGTTTCATTTTCAAGATGGATCAAAAAAGGAAGAGGGTTCTTGGAAAAATGATAAACGTGATGGTTTGTGGGTTCAAAATTTAAAGAACGGAAATAAGAAGAAAGAAGGAATATATCTAAACGGAAAAAAAGATGGGGTTTGGACGACTTGGAATGAAAAGGAATTAATTTCATCAAAATACTTGTACGAAAATAACAAAGTGATTAATAAGTGGGCTTTCAAATATGCATTTTATAGTAATGGTAACGAAAAATCACTTAAAAGTACTCGTAATAACAAGCTAGATGGTGATCAATCTCTTTGGTACGATAATGGGCAGATGAAGTCTAATGGAAATTATACGCAAGGATTAGAAGATGGTGATTTTGAAGTATGGTATGAAAATGGACAATTAACTTCAAAGGAAACCTTTGTAAAAGGTGCCTTATCTGGAGAATCAAATACATGGTATGAAAATGGTAATAAAGAAACTGTGACAAATTTTGAAAATGGAATAAAAAATGGCGTGTTTTCAGATTGGTTTGAAAATGGCCAAATGCGTCAAGAGGGAAAGTACACTAATGATGAGTTTTTCTTATCTACTCGCTGGAATAAAGAAGGTGGTGCTCTTATAAAGGATGGAAATGGTAAGTGGGAAGCTAAAGATTCCAAAGGTAAAAAGTTATGGGCAAAAGAATATAAAGATGGCCGTTTAGTTTCTGATTGGGAGTACAAATACGAATATTTCGATAATGGTAATATCAAAAAAGAAATTAGCTTTCAGGGTGGTGAAGAAGATGAGTCCAAAACTTTTTTTGAAAACGGAAAAGTAAAAGAAGAAGGGAAGTGGGTAGAAGGAGAATACCTTATTTCAAATCGCTGGAGCTCAAAAGGTGGCTTAATAATTAAAGATGGTCAAGGGAGAATAAAAGGTTCTAATAAGGATGGACTTGTACTCTATGAAAAGGAATATATTGATGGGAGACTAGCTTTTGATCAAGAAAATAAACATGAATTTTATAGTAATGGTCAATTAAAATCCGAGATAGGTTATTTTGAAGGGAAAAAACACGGAAGTTATTCTCTAATGTTTGAAGATGGTAATTTTAATGAAAGAGGAAAACATCAGAATGGGGAACCGTATGGATTTTATGAATTATGGGTAGAAGGTGGTCAAAAACGTGAAGAAGGTACGTGGACTACTGAAGGTGAGTATCTTATTAAAAATCGGTGGAATAAACAAGGTGGCATACTAATAAATGATGGAAATGGAAGTTTAATTGGTAAAAATAAAGAAGGTTTGGTCGTTTGGAAAAAGGAATATATTGATGGAAGGTTAGAGTTTGATCAACAAAATAAACATGAATTTTATAGTAATGGTCAGATAAAATCAGAAATAGGTTATTTCGAAAACAGAAAACATGGTCTGTATAAAACTTGGTATGAAAATGGAGAACAAAAAACTCAAGGAAAGTATCAAAATGGAAAAGATCATGATAGATATGCGGAGTGGTTTGATAATGGGAATCTGAAAGAACAAGGTGAATATAAAAATGATGTTTACTTTATGATTAATAGGCGATCAAAGGGAGGCTCTCAATTAGTAACGGATGGAAATGGAAGTTGGGTTGGTAGAGATGTAAATGGATTAGAGCTATGGAAAAAACTGTATTCAGATGGTTTACTTGAAAAAGAATGGGATTTTGAATATGAATATCATCCAAATAATGAACTTATGTCTTCCAAAAGGTTTCTTAGAGGTATGAAAGACGGTCCGTTTATTACTTGGTATGATAATAGTCAAAAAAGATCAGAGAGTTTTTGGGAATTTGATAAAAAAATAGGAAAGTGGCTTACGTGGTATAGTAATGGACAACTAGAGTCTCAAGGTTCTTATGTCGATGATAAGAAAGATGGGCGATGGGTTTCATATAATAAAACAGGAGAAAAAGTTACCGAACTAGTTTATGCTGCAGGTGAATTAGTCAATAATTAATTTATTATAATTATAAAAACCCCGCAAAGCGGGGTTTTTTTTTAATTAAATATGTCGCAAATATATTGTTAACATGGTTGATACTTTATGAAAATAAAAATTGATATAAATTCACGATTTGATTCATTCCAAAAATATAGCCTATATCAAGGCTTGGATAAAAAATCTAAAGATGATATAAAAGATATTGGCTTAGAGCACCAACTCACTTTTCAAGAATTAAAACAATTAACAGATATGGCTGTGGATTTTCAAATGTGGGAAGAGCCTGGTATTGGTACTCAATGGAAACAAAATACACAATCTTTAAATTATTCTAACAAGCAGTTGAAGGAAAATGTATTTAATTCAATTAAGAGTCATTGGAAATCATTGAAGAAAAATGAGACCACATATACTAGAAAAAATAAACGTAATTATAGTTCGGCTGGAAGAAAGTTAAAAGAAATCAATGGAGATAATGAAGTCTTTGGTATGTGTCCGGTGGCATCCGAAAAAACTGTATGTTGTAATCTAAAAACTATAGATGTGGCGCAAGGTTGTGGTTTAGGTTGTAGTTATTGTAGTATTCAAACATTTTATGAAAATGGATCTATTGCGGTAGAGAAAAATTTGGCAGATAAGCTTGCAGCAATAGATCTGGATCCAAATAAAAACTATCATATCGGATCGGGGCAATCTTCAGATTCGCTCTCTCTGGGAAATAAAAATGGGATATTAGATGCTCAATTAGAATTTGCAACTAATAATCCTAATATTATTCTTGAGTTTAAAACTAAGTCAAAAAACATAAACTATTTTTTAAATGTAAATATGCCAAAAAATATTTTTGTTAGTTGGTCTATAAATCCTCAAATATTTATTGATAATGAAGAAGCACGTACCGCTTCACTAAATCAACGCTTGGAATCAGCACGTAGACTATCAGATAAAGGTATATTAGTTGGTTTTCATTTTCATCCAATTGTTCATTATGAAGGTTGGGAAAAAGATTACAGAGAAATAGTTAACACATTAATGGAAACCTTTTCAATAAATGAAATTGCCTTAATCTCATTTGGTACGTTAACATTTATTAAACCTGCAATCAAAGCCCTAAGAGGAGTAGGAACAAAAAGTAAAATACTACAAATGCCTTTTGCTGAAGCTGCTGGAAAAATTTCCTATCCAATTGACACTAAGAAAAAAATGTTTTTGGAAGTTTGGAATTCATTTGCGCCATGGCACGATAAAGTATTCTTTTATTTCTGTATGGAAGACCGTGAACTGTGGAATCATGTTTTTGGAAGATGTTATGAATCAAATGATGAATTTGAAATAGATTTATTTGATAGTGTTAAAAGAAAATTGGAATTAAAAACTCCTATTAAAGTAAGTTAGGCTATTAATTAAAATTCTTATGACATTGAAGATAAGTCCCTTTTTATTTTCTAAAATATTATTTAAATGAAACATGGCGGGGATATTGTTGCATCCACTTTAAAGCAACACAATATAAAATATATTTTTACTCTTTGTGGCGGACATATTTCACCAATATTGGTTGCTTGTGTACAAAATAATATAAAAGTTATTGATGTTCGTCATGAGGCTACTGCAGTTTTTGCTGCAGATGCAATATCACGTTTATCCCCTGCTATTGGAGTAGCTGCTGTAACAGCTGGTCCAGGATTGACTAATACATTAACTGCTGTGAAAAATCTTCAAATGGCTCAAGTTCCAGTATTATTAATTTGCGGAGCAACTGCAACTATATTAAAAAACAGAGGTAGTCTACAGGATATTGATCAATTAGGACTTATGAGATCATTAACAAAATATCAAGCTGTAATTAATAAAGGGAAGCATCTTGCTGATGAAATTAATAAAGCAATCATTATTGCCCAGTCAGATGTGCCAGGGCCAGTATTTATTGAATTACCCCTTGATTTTTTATACCCAAAAGATATGGTGTATGATCTATATGGGCTAAATAAGAAAAATCATAAGGTGTCATGGTTTGTAAAAAAATATTTACAAAGAAATTTTAATAGAATATTTGATGATTTTGATAAAAAACCTTTACCTATTCCTAAAATCACCTTCCCACATATTTCTTCTAATAAATTATTTAATTGTTTAGATATGATAAGGAAAGCAAGAAAACCATTATTATTAATTGGTAGTCAAACAATGATTAATGTTTTAAACATTGAAAAAATATCAAAACAATTAGCTTTAATTGATATACCTGTCTTTGTATCAGGAATGGCTCGTGGATTATTATCTAATAAACATATTAATATTTTTAGACATAAAAGGACATTAGCTCTAAATGAATCTGATTTAGTTATACTGGCGGGTGTTCCATGTGATTTTCGATTGGGATATGGTAAACAAATTAATAAAGATGCACAAATCATAGCCATTAATCGAGATCGCAAAGATTTATACTTAAATATTAAACCAACCTTAGCAATTCAATCAGATCCTGGGGATTTTATTTATAAAATGTCAGAAAAATTAAGTAAGAAAAAATTAGATGTGTCTATTTGGTTAGAAAACTTAATCACTAGGGAAAAAGATCGTGAAAATGAAATAGAAGAACAGTCTAAAATCAAAACAAATTATGTTAATCCAATACAACTGTTCAAAACTATTAATAATCATTTAGAAAAAAATGATATCATTGTTGCTGATGGGGGAGATTTTGTAGCAACTGCATCTTATATTTTACGACCTAGATTTCATTTAGGTTGGCTTGATCCAGGACCATTTGGAACCTTAGGTGTCGGCGCAGGTTTTATCCTTGGTAGCAAGCTTGCACATCCTGATTCAATTATTTGGGGTATATATGGTGATGGAGCATTTGGATACAGTATGGTAGAGTTTGATACATTTTCTCGTCATAACATTCCTGTTATTGCAATTATTGGTAATGACGCAGGATGGACTCAAATAGCTAGAGATCAAGTAGAGATTTTTAAAGATCCTGTAGCAACTGAATTAGGGTATACGAATTATCATGAAGTGATAGATAAATTGGGTGGTGTAGGTTATGAGATTTTAGAAAATGATGATATTAATGATGTCATTATTGAAGCCAAAGAAAATGCGAAATTAGGAAAAAGTGTTCTTATAAATGTGAAAATAGGAAAAACTGATTTTAGAAAGGGTTCCATATCGGTATGACGAACAGAAAAAGAATAATACTATTATTATTTCATTGTATGATAATAGGACAAGAATCTATAACGGTAAATGATGGAAAATATAACTCAGTAATTACTAGAGATGAATGGGGTGTGCCACATGTACACGGTACAACTGATGCAGATGCAGCATTTGGTCTGGCATATGCTCATGCACAGGATGACTTTAAGACGATTCAGGATGTTCTAATAGCTTCAAGAGGGAAACTTTCTGAGTTCTATGGTGTAAAACTAAAGTCTATAAAAGGATTATTTAATTTATTAAAAGGTGATATATCTGGCTTACAGGGGATACAAAATGTTGCGAATGATTATTATGTTAATGTAATTGGAATATGGGATGACTTAGATAAAAGATATCTTAATGAAGTACCATTAGATGTTAGAAATGTTTGTGATGGTTATGCTGCGGGGATAAATCAATATGCGAAAGATAATCCAAGATATATATTTAAAAAATTATACCCACTGAAAGGTGTAGATATTGTAGCAGGTTTTATGCATAGGACTCCTCTATTTTATGGAATGGGTGGTGTTTTAAAAAAATTATTACAATCAGAACCACCTATACTGATTGGACATAACGCAAATGATGAAAAAGGTATAATGCAGATGCATGCTAGCAATGTTTTTGCAGTTAGTCCAAATAGAAGTACGGATGGTTATACCCGTTTAATGGTTAATAGTCATCAACCTTGGTCCGGTCCAGTAGCTTGGTATGAAGCGCATATCTCTAGCGATGATGGCTGGGATATAATTACTGGATTATTCCCTGGATCTCCAGTGGGTCTTGTAGGTCATAATCCAGACTTAGGTTGGAGCCATACAGTAAATGATCCAGATCTTATTGATGTGTTTCGACTTACGATTAATCCAAATAATGAAAATCAATATTTATTTGATGGTGAATGGCTTGATCTTTCATTAAAGAAAATTAAAATTAAGGTAAAAATACTTGGGCTCTTTTCTTGGAAAGTTAAAAGAGTGCTATATAATGCAATACATGGACCAGTATTAAAGACTGATCATGGAACATACGCTATACGATATGCATCAATGGGAGATGTACGATTAGTAGAGCAATGGTATCGAATGAATCGTTCACGAAATCTTTCTGAATTCAAAGAAGCAATGTCTATACACGCTATTCCTATGTTTAACACTGGATATGCAGATAAATCTGGAAATATTTACTATGTATATAATGCAAGAATACCAAAAAGGCATCCTGACATAGATTGGAGAAAGGTTGTTCCGGGAGATAAATCAATTTATTTATGGAATGATTACATATCATATGATGACTTACCTCAAATTGAAAACCCTCCAGGAGGATTTATATATAGTTGCAATAATACACCATATCTTTGTACAGATAATCCAAAAGATTTTCCTGATCGATTACCTGAAAATACAGGCATCGATACTCACCAAACCAATAGAGCATTAAGAGCGTTAGAGTTATTTGGGCAGGATAAAAATATATCTCGCGAAGAATTCTTGGCATACAAATATGACAAACAATATTCGAAAAACTCTCACGTTGCAAATATATTCGAAAAATTTCTTATGGATTCAGAGGATATTTCAAGTGATTTGAAGCCAGCGATTGACTTGTTAAAAAATTGGAATTTATCTGGTGAGCAGCAAAATAAGGCAGCAGCATTGGCTTTTTTAACATTCCGGCATATTGGGTTTAACTCAGAAGAATACACTTATAATTATGATAAAATAATTAATAAGATGAAAGACGGGGTAGAATTTTTAACTGAAAACTATGGAAAAATTGATATTCCACTTGGAACTGTTCAAAGACTAAAACATGGTACTGTAAATTTACCGCTTGGTGGAGGGCCAGATATGCTGCGGGCAATTTATACAAGAAATGATGGAAATATTATGAAAGGTGTAGCGGGAGACTGTTACATTCAATTTATTGAATGGGATACGGAAGGCAATATTCGTTCTGAAAGTATACATCAATTTGGTGCTAGAACTTCTGTTGTTGATTCAAAACACTATGATGATCAAACAAAACTGTTTTCAAAAGAGATTATGAAGCCAATTCGTAAATAATAATTTATCTATGTCTATTGCATATAAGTAATGAATCAAATAAAACTCTTAGATGGTGCAATGGGAACTCAGCTTTTAGACTCCGGATTGGAATTACCTTTGCCAATTTGGTCGGGTGATATAAATCTTACCCATCCAGACTATATAGAAAAAATTCATAAATCGTATTTAGATGCTGGTGCGGATATTTTAACTACCAACACATTTCGTACAACACCAAGAGCATACTCTAAAAATGGTTTTTCTAAAGATAATGCCATATCGAGATCACATAAAAGTTTAGATATGGCAGTTGAATTGGCTCGTAAAGTTGCAAGTAGAAATACCATTATTGCTGGATCAATAGCTCCACTTGAAGATTGTTATGAGCCAAAATTATTTCCAGGATATGAAAAGGCAAATGAGGAATTCAAAGAACTTTCGAGATGGTTACAGGATGCAGGTGTGAATATGATACTATTTGAGACTATGGGTTGTTGGCTTGAAATCAAATCAGCTATTTTATCTACAAATGATTTAAAAATTCCAAGATGGATAAGTTTAGTTTTAAAGGATGGAAATAAACTGTTGGATGGAACGGATTTAACAAAGGTATTATATAATTTATTAGACTTTGAAATTGAAATGATTCTTCTTAATTGCAATCCCTGTAATATTACAAATGAGGCAATTGAATTAATTATAGAAAATTGGACTAAATCATGGGGTGTGTATCCAAATGTTGGTTTATCGATGCCTTCAAAGGAAGGGATAATAGGAGGCAAATTGAGTGTTGATGGGTTTATTAAACAAGTTAATAGTTATATTGATGCAGGAGCTTCCGTACTTGGAGCTTGTTGCGGATCGAATCCATCTTACATAAAAGCTATACGAGATTTAATTAATCTAAAAGCAAAATAATGGTTATTCTTTTCCAGTATATAATCTCAGTAATTATTTGATTAAATTCTATATATGCCTCGGACCAAAATTTATTTATTTTCGATCCTTTTTCTTTTAGTATTAGCTAATTATTCATGTAGCGTTTCAGGAGATTCTTCTCCAGAAACTTGGGTTACATTCCGAGTTGATATGAGTAATGAAACTGCATCTGCTAATGGAGTACATATTGCAGGTACAATGGAATCAGTAAATGGATCTATTGAAGAAATGCTTGATTCAGATAATAACGGTGTATATGAAGTAACATTGTCATGTACAATTGGCGATACAGTTGAATATATGTATTTGAATAGTAATGTTCTTGGTGGCAATGCAGAATCATTAGATAGTGTATCATGTGTCCTATCTGGCACTGGCAACCGTTGGTTGGAAGTTCCAGATACTGATTCTCTTATTTTAGACATTGTTTGTTACAATAGTTGTTTAGCTTGTGTTGACACACTGGATGGAACTATTAATAATCTAGAAGATCTTGATCTTTTTAAGGGATTATGGGAATTACGAGATATATGTGAAGGCTTGGATACTATTGGTTTTAGTGTAAGTAGCTCTGGTGATACTATCTGGGAGACAGAAATAACGGAAGACCATGATTCTTTATTAATCTTTTTTCCTGATACTGGTGCTTATTTTACTTATGGAGATTGGCAAGGAAATTGTGATAATGAACAAAGTTCATGTTTTTTTACGCAAACTTTCGATTTAGATCTTAATTCAAACGGTCAGTTTTCCTATTATTTCCTAACGGAAGATAATGATACATTGTTTGTTTATTTTACTTTGGCTTTGGGTGTTCAAGAACTTGATCATTTTACTTATAACCCAAATGTTTTAACGATTCAATACTTTATTCCACCTGTTTATTCTTTTCCTTCAAAAACAGAAGTGTATGATAAAATCAATGATGATTTTGATAATATACCTGATATTATTCCCAATTTCTCACCTGTTTGTTCAAGTTCAGGACGTTTATCAATACAGGATCGAATAGGATTACTAGATAATCCGTAACTGTTAGAATAACTAATTATAGTGTTCAAGCTAAATAAAATATTATTTATAAATTTTATATTTATCCTTATTGGTTGTGATAAAGGGTCTCTTGTTCGAGTAACTGCTCAAGATGTCCTTGAAGTTGCGGCATTAGAAAAAGGGAAAAGAGCAGTTTTAATTAATGTATGGGCAACATGGTGAGGACCATGTATAGCGGAGTTTCCGTTTATATATGATTTAGGAGAAAAATATAATCAAGATCTTAAGGTGATTTTTGTAAGTGCAGATTGGCTTGAGCAGAAAAAAGATGTTATCAATTATTTGAAAAAGATGAATTTTAAAGGAGAAGCATATATAAAAGATCAACCTGATGAAGAGTTTATTAATAGTTTATATGGAGAGTGGACAGGTACTCTTCCATTTACTATTTTATTTGGAAAATTGTCAGGTTCCATAGTAGATTTTTGGGAGAATTCGAAGCATGAACAGAGATTCATTGAAGCGGTTAATAAAGCAATAAATTCGTAGGAGTTAATATGATACGTTTAGTCACTCTAGCTACATTACTTATTAGTTTTAATTTACAAGCAAAAGAGCTTGATCTAGGATCAAAGATACCTTTGGAAGATATAAAAATGTTAGATATTAGCGGTAAGAAAATTTCCTTAGATGATGTAAAAGGTGAAAATGGTTTATTGGTTATTTTTTCATGTAATACTTGTCCTTGGGTAATTAAGTGGGAAGATAGATATGTTGAATTAGCAGAAAAATACAAACCTAAAGGAATAGGTGTAATTGCTATAAATTCAAACGAAACGACTTTTAAATCATCAGATAGCATGGTTAAAATGAAAGAACACGCTAAAGATAATAACTATAATTTTTACTATGCGATGGATGAAGGTTCAAAACTTGCTCGAGAATTTGGTGCATCTAGGACACCTCATGTATATTTGTTTGATAAAAATGATGAACTTGTTTATCGTGGTGCAGTGGATGATAATGCGAATAAAGCAAGGAAAGTAAAAAAACCATATGTTGCTAATGCAATTGATGCGATGCTTACTGGGAACGATATAAAATATGCATCAACTAAAGCATTAGGTTGTGGGATTAAATTCAAAAACTAATCTATACTATTTAAGATATAATATTTTCCCATTAATAATATTTTTATCGCTTTCTATACTATATAAATAG
>CEVM01009964.1_pt1 | contig 29187 bp, 18 predicted proteins | sample 531481 | NCBI WGS metagenome assembly CEVM01 (sample SAMEA2623649, study PRJEB7988) | marine metagenome | biome: marine biome (ENVO:00000447); feature: mesopelagic zone (ENVO:00000213) & marine oxygen minimum zone (ENVO:01000065); material: "saline water (ENVO:00002010), including plankton...
CTGAACAAAATGATGATATTTACGCAGTCTGCCCACTTAGAGCAGGCCGTAGGGAGAGATTTGAGATCAGAGGAAAGAGATTCTCATCGGGCCGCATATGTGAGGCGGATCCTTACCTCAGAAGGTGATGAAACAGAGAATTCGTGATGGTAGAACTAGAATGCTCAGACTAAACAATCCTAATTTACGATGAACTACAACTTCACTGACCGGGTCCGAAAAGTTTTGGCTATGGCTCGCGAAGAAGCGATCCGCCTGCAGCACGATTATGTCGGAACTGAGCATATTCTACTCGGCTTGATCCGTGAAGGTGATGGTGTAGCATCGGCAGTGCTCATCACTCTCAATGTTGACCTTGAGCAGATTCACGAACGTGTAGAAGAGTCAGTCCGAAAGGGAAAAGCGACGATAGCGCTTGGAGAACTCCCCTATACTTCTCGTGCGAAGAAGGTTCTTGAGTTTGCGATGTCTGAGGCTCGGGATTTCAACCATTCATACGTAGGGACTGAACATCTGCTTCTGGGTCTCCTGCGAGAAGAGAAAGGTATTGCAGCTCAAGTCCTGAACTCGCTTGGCGTAACGCTCGAAGAAGCTCGAGGAGAGACCCTCAAGGTATTGGGGTCTTCAAATACAGAGACATCTGAGCCGGCAGGGATCGGCGGTGGGGGAAGTGATGCGTCTCTTAGGCAAGACGATAAGACATCTAAGACTCCTGCTCTTGATCATTTTTGCAGAGATCTTACTGAGCTGGCTCGCAAGAATGAACTTGATCCAACCATTGGCCGTGAAACTGAAATTGAAAGGGTTATTGAGATCCTTTGTCGGAGGAAGAAGAACAATCCTGTTCTAATTGGAGAACCGGGAGTGGGTAAAACTGCCATTGTCGAGGGCCTCTCACAGTTAGTTGCGAGTGGTGAAGTTACAGACGCACTTAAGGATTACAGGGTCGTTGCACTGGACATGGCTGCGGTAATTGCGGGCACCAAATACCGTGGCCAATTCGAAGAGCGGTTGAAGGCAGTAATGAATGAGATCCAACAGGCTCAAACGGTAATTCTATTTATCGATGAGATGCATACCCTGGTTGGTGCGGGAGCTGCCGAAGGAGCCATTGATGCATCTAATATGCTTAAGCCTGCACTCGCCCGGGGTGAACTCCAATGTATTGGAGCCTCAACTCTGAATGAATATAGGAAATACATTGAGAAGGATGGGGCACTAGAACGGCGTTTTCAGCCGGTGATTGTGGATCCCCCTGCAGTTGAGGAGACAGTCGAGATACTCCGGGGTCTGCGGGGTCACTACGAGGACCATCATCGCATTGTGATTCCTGATGATACACTTGAACATGCAGCTAAGCTTGCTGACCGCTACATCACGGATCGCTTCCTTCCCGATAAGGCGATTGATGTCATCGATGAAGCGGGTGCTCGCGCCCGGATCGCTAGCCAGGTCCCTCCACCTGAGGTTGAAGGGCTCAAGGACCAACTTGCTGAGATTGGACAGAAGAAGGAAACAGCGATTGGTGATCAAGATTTCGAACGGGCTGCTGAGCTTCGTGATGAGGAACGAGAATTCAGTAAACTGATTCGAGCGAGGCAGGAAGAGTGGGAAGAGGAAAGAAAGCAACACCGGCCGGAAATTTCTCCTGATGATGTAGCGTTCATTGTTAGTCGGTGGACTGGAATCCCCGTAACGAGGATTCGCCAGACAGAATTAGATCGACTAGTCCATATGGAAGATGAGCTCCACAAGAGAATTGTCGGCCAACAAGATGCAATTGAAGCTGTCAGTCGAGCGATTCGCAGGAGTCGTGCAGGGCTCAAGGATCCCCGAAGGCCGATCGGCTCTTTCATTTTTTCTGGACCGACAGGTGTAGGAAAGACAGAGCTTGGACGCGCACTTGCGGAATTTCTATTTGCGGACTCTGAAGCTCTGATTCGGATCGACATGAGTGAATACATGGAGAAATTTTCTGTTTCACGCCTGATCGGAGCACCTCCGGGGTATGTGGGTTACGAGGACTCTGGCGCACTCACTAAGGCCGTTCGCAGACGGCCATACTCAGTAGTGCTGCTAGACGAAGTTGAGAAGGCGCATCCAGACGTATTCAACATCTTGTTACAAGTACTTGACGAAGGCCATCTGACGGATAATTACGGCCGTGTGATCGACTTTAAGAACACTGTGCTCATAATGACATCGAATCTTGGGGCACGAGATATTTCAAAAGGACGAGGACTTGGCTTCCAGACAGGTGATGCAAAATCAAGCTACGAAATAATGAAGGATAAAGTTCAGAGAGAGATCGAGCGGGCTTTTAATCCTGAATTTTTGAATCGGGTAGATGACACAATTGTGTTCCACCCACTCTCGAAAGACGAGATCGCCCAAATCGTTAGCATACTTCTCGCTGATGTACGGGATCGCCTAGCGGAAGAGGATATGACGCTGACCCTAAGTGAAGCAGCGGTTCAATTTCTAGTAGAAGAAGGGTATGACGAGAAATTCGGAGCGCGTCCTCTGAAACGAGCGATACAGCGTTTCCTAGAGGACGCGCTTTCGGAGAAAATTCTCATGGCCGAGTTCAGCGCGGGTGATGAAATTGAAGTGGATATAGATCCCTCAGGGGTGGAACTCATGCTCCGAACGGAGCCTGCAACTAAGACGTGATTCGACACAACTTTAGAAGTTTACTTGCTCTTGTGAAGGCCACCGCAGTAGCGGCGGCCTTCTTCACGGTTGTACTTGCGGCTTCCCCTGAGATGCTGTCTGGATGGCAGGGACAGCAAGGCATCGTTTCGGTTGACACTGTAATAGTTGAGGGGGCCTCTCAGCGTATCCAAGACCAAAGTGTCTCTGGTATATTCGGTATTCAAGCGGGCTCAGAGATTACTTACAGGGATATTCAACGCGGCATCAAAGCGTTACACGCGACTGGTCAATTTAGTAATATTGTTGTTCGTGCAAGAGGCACCTCACCGGTCGAGCTTGTAGTCCAGGTTGAAGAATATCCCCGTGTTCGTTCGGTCCAGATCAATGGCCTGGAAAGTATTTCAGCCCGCCAAGTTCGAGATACTACAAATCTTGAGCCAGGCTTCCCAGTAAATCGTCAGAGGATCCTGGACGCGAAAGCTTATGTCCGTCAAGAATTGTCAAGTAAGGGAATTCCGTTTGCTCAGATTGAGGAACGGCTGGTCCCCGTTGCTGGCGTACTTAATGAGATTGATCTGATAATAGATGTGATTGAAGGGCAACGCGTCACTGTGTCGCGTGTAGAGTTTCTTGGTAACGAAGGGATCGCCGAGGATGAATTGCATGGAGCAATGTCAACGAAATCCGAAGGTTTTTGGTGGTTCCGTTCCGGTGATTTTGAAGCATCAAGGCTTCAGGTAGACCTTGAAGAAAATCTCCCACAGTTCTACGGATCTCAGGGATATCTCGATTTTCAGGTAATCTCTGATACGGTAATCGTTGATCCAAACACTGGAAAATCAATCTTGCGGGTCCAAGTCGATGAAGGTGAGCAGTATCGGCTGGGGTCATTCCGTGTGAATGGAAACACACAATTCACGACTGAGGAACTGGAAGTTCTTTTCAGGGAATCAGGGGGCGGCATCCTCAGTAGCCTTGGATTTGGCGGAGGAGATTCAGAAGGAGCCGGCGGCCAAGTCTTCGATGCCGCTAAGTTCAACGAAGCGATGCTCACGGCTGAAGAGCAGTATCGGAATGAAGGCTATCTGTATATACGAATCAATCCGGTGATGGATAGAAAGCCTGGCGCGAACGGTGAAAGCCCAATTGTGGACGCCGTCTGGGAAGTGGTTGAAGGGACTCCAGCGTTGGTAAATCGTATCGCGATCATAGGCAACGAATACACCTACGAGTGGGTTATCAGAAACCAAATCTTTGTTCTCCCCGGAGATGTTTATAGTCAGAATCGTGTACTCCGAAGCTATCAAAACATTTCATCGCTGGGCTTCTTCGAAGCTCCCATGCCGTTTCCGGACATTCAGCCTAACGAAGATGGTGATGTAGATATCACTTTCAATGTGGTCGAGAAGCAGACCGGTTCAATCAACTTTGGTACATCTATGGGTGGGGGATACGGGCTCTCAGGGTTTGTTGGATACCAGCAACCAAACCTGTTTGGTAAGGCAAAATCAGGTAGCCTCCGTTGGGACTTTGGGCGATACCTTAACAGTTTCGAGGCGAGCTACACCGATCCTGCACTTTTCCAGTCTTTGCTGTCAGGGTCGTTGTCCCTGTTCAATTCACGGGACCGTTTTTTCCAGTTTTCAACTGGGCGAAGATCTCGTCTTGGCGCATCAACTCGAGTTGGGTTCCCGTGGCCGAATTCTCGTGTAAGTCGTGTTTTTCTAGGGTATAGCATCTCCCGAACTAAGTATGAACTGTTCAGTGACGTGGAAGACACCTCCCTCTTTGGTCGTCCGCCGGGCTTACAGAGCCAGCTCTCAGTAACTCTCACACGCCAGACTTTGGATCATCCACTCTTTCCGACGGTTGGGTCTCGGCAAAACGTGGTTGTAGAATTCAACGGCGGACTATTAGGGGGGAATGGGGATTTCACAAAGATCCTTACAGAAGCAAACTGGTGGCTCCCCGTAGGGAGAATGGCGGATGGTGACAGTCAGCCCCAAGGGCCTCGCTTTGCCTTGGGCCTCACACTCCGTGCTGGGTCCGTCTTCGGAGACGCAGGTGCATTTCCATTCGACCGTTTCTGGATGGGCGGAGTACAGTTCGGTCAAAATCTTCGTGGATATGATGAGACGTCCATTACCCCACAAGGGTTTGTCCCGGAAGGCAGGGCAGGTGGAATCACGGAGATCGAGCGTTTAGGTGACGCATTCTTCAGTTTCACTGCAGAGTATGCTTTGCGGATGAGTGATCAGTTCGGAGCCTCATTATTTTATGATGCAGGTAACGTTTGGAGAGAGCCCAGTGATATTGATCCAACACGTCTCTTCCGAGGTGCGGGTATCGCTTTGCAGGTGGTTACCCCGTTCGGTCCAATCGGGCTAGACTATGCCTACGGATTCGACAAGCCAGAGCCCGGCTGGCAGCTGCACTTCCGCTTGGGGCAAGGTCTCTAGATCTTCAGAGTAAGAGTGCAATACCAGAGGAGTTAACTGAAATGCGACGCACCTTGATACCTCTTCTCACTGTAGCCTTATTGGCAACTGCAGGGTCTTTGGAAGCTCAGGCCCTTAAGATCGGGTATATCCAGTCTCAAGAGATCTTGGCGGCACATCCAGGTACAGCCGAGGCCCAAGCGCAGCTTGAGCAAGAAGGACAAGCTGCAGAAGAAGAGATGCAGCGTATTCAGACCGAGTTGCAGAATATGCAGCAGCAACTGCAGCAGCAATCCTTGACCCTGTCTCCTGAGGCCAAGGCCAACCGTGAAGCACAACTACAACAGAGATTGGTAGAGGCCGAACAGCGTGCTCAACAAATGCAGGCTGCGCTCCAGCAACGGCAAGCAGAGCTTATACAACCGATCATGGAAGAGGTTACCGCTGTGATTGAGGCAATCCGTGAGGAGGGGAACTATTCCCTTATTTTAGATGCAGGTGCTGGTTCAATTATATCAGCAGACCCGGCCCTGGACCTTACCCAAGAGGTCATATCCCGGCTGGAGTCTGGCTCAGGTGCAAATCCGGGGGGCAAATAGAGTACTTAAAACGGCGGTCAGACATAGTGGGAAGGGCCCACAGCGCGACTCTAGCGCTGTGGGCCCTTCTTAGTTTAAACACAGTTCAATGATTATGGATTACCTAACCACAGAGTAGGCCTGAGTTATGAGTGAGAATAGAAGACGAAATTCTCAGTCCGCTGGACTGACAATGAAAGAGATTGCGGAACTTGTGGGAGGTAAGCTCGAGGGTGATGGGGGTTTATGGGTATCTGGGATTGGTCCTGTCGATGAGGCAGATGCAGGTCAGATGGCGTTTCTGGCGAGGAAGCGCTACGCGCGCTATGTCCCAGGTTCTCGAGCTAGCTCGTTTCTAGTTAGTTCTGACTTACAAGTTTATGTGCCCTCGCACGCACCCCGCATAATTGTCGAAGAACCTTATCGAGCCTTGAGGACATTACTCAAACGGTTTCATCCTCCTCAACCACATAGTGCTCATGTTCATCCAACTGCTGTTATTGGTCTGGGGGTAGAATTGGGCAATGGAGTATCAGTGGGCCCGTACGCTGTTATAGAAGATGACGCACAGATAGGTGATGGGTGCAGAATTGGCCCTCATTGTGTGATTGGCAGGGGTTCGTCATTGGGAAAGGAATGTCTCCTGCACCCCCAGGTAGTCACGTACGAGGAAACGGTGATTGGAGATAGGGTCGTCGTGCATTCTGGAGTTCGCTTGGGCTCTGATGGGTTCGGTTTTACACTGGTTGATGACGTTCACTTAAAGATTCCTCAGGTAGGTCGCTGCGTCATCGAAGATGATGTCGAAATTGGTGCCAATGCGACGATAGACAGAGGATCCTTAGGTGATACCGTTGTTGGGCGTGGTAGTAAGACGGACAACCTTGTGCACCTAGCGCATAATGTGAAAGTGGGTGCGGGTTCTCTATTTGCTGCCCTAGTTGGTATTGCTGGCTCAACTCGGATAGGGAAAGGCGTGTGGATGGGAGGGCAAGTGGGCGTGAGTGATCACTTGGATATCGGAGATGGAGCACGGCTCGCGATAGCCACTAAACTCATGCGTGATGTGCCTGGCGGACAAACCGTGTCAGGACACCCTGCTCGTGAACACAGAGAGCAACTCAAAAAGCAGGCTAACCTCAGTCGACTTCCATCCCTAGTAGAACGCATTGGGATGTTAGAAGAGAAGTTAGCCGACCTCTTGGAAGGCGAAGTTGAGATGGAGCCTTAGTTTGAGAATAACCTCGTGATTAACTTTAGGTCGCTATGACAGAGCCAAGTCAACGAACTATCAGGAAAGATGTGAGTTTAGCTGGAACGGGTATTCACTCTGGCGAATCTGCCACGATCACACTTCGTCCTGGTAACGTAAATACAGGTATTCGCTTCCGTCGACTCGACCTAGATGGTTGTCCAGAGATTCCAGCAACACTCAGCCATGTTGTAGGAACTGAGTTGGGGACTTCGCTGGCTAATGGGGATGCCCGGGTAAATACTGTTGAGCATGTGATGGCCGCTTTGGCGGCAGCTCAAGTTGACAACGCGATTATTGATCTTGATGGCCAAGAGGTCCCAATTCGGGACGGATCGTTCCAAGACTATGTTCACGCGTTAAGAGATGTCGGGCTTAAGTCGCAAGAAGTAAAACCGAGGGTTGTTCGCGTTAAGACGAAAGTCACGACTACAGGTGGAGATGGCCAGTCATATTCAGCGACCATGAACAGGGGACTTACGGTTGTGGCATCAATCGACTTCGATCATTCTGCGATTGGCCGTCAGTCCGGAGAATTCAGCATCGACTTAGAGAGTTTTGAGACTGAACTTGCTTCAGCGCGCACATTTGGCTTCAAGAAGGATGAGGAAGAGCTGCACGATCGAGGGTTGGCATTGGGAGCTTCACTCGACAACACTGTGGTTCTGGGCCAGGATGGTGTAATGGGTGGAGAACTCCGATTCCCAAATGAATTCCTGCGGCACAAGGTCGGGGATCTAATTGGGGATCTGGCACTCTTAGGTGCACGGATAGAAGCACGCATTGTGGCTGAACGTCCGAGTCATGCTGGCAATATTGAACTTGCAAAGGCGCTTCAGGCTCATGCGAGGGACACCAACAGGGAGGCTATCGTCGATACAGCCAAGATCATGCAGTACCTACCGCACAGATATCCGATGCTTCTGGTAGACAGGATTACGGAATACGAGGCGGGTAAGCGCATAGTCGGAATCAAAAATGTCACGATCAATGAGCCGTTCTTTCAGGGCCATTATCCTGGACATCCAGTCATGCCAGGTGTTCTCATCATCGAGGCGATGGCACAGGTGGGTGGACTGCTACTCATGGAAGAGGTTGAGAAACATGAGGACAAAGTGGTCTACTTTATGTCTCTTGATCGGGTGAAGTGGAGGAAGCCAGTGACTCCGGGTGATACAATCGTTTTTGAGTTAGAGCTTCTGCAGTTCCGGAGACAGGTTTGTAAACTAAAGGGTCAAGGCTTTGTCGAAGGCACGCTCGTCGCTGAAGCGGAAATGATGGCAACGATTGTCGATAGATGAGCGGACCGGTTATTGGGGCTAGAGGAGATACCTGCATCCATCCTACGGCGATGGTCGATTCTCACGCGGAGCTTGATGCCGGTGTTGAGGTTGGCCCCTGGGCTATCATCGGTCCTGGGGTTCAAGTCGGAGGAGGGACTAATATTGGCCCACGAGTGCTAATCGAGCGGGATACCCTGGTTGGAGAAGATTGTCTCATAGCGAATGGAGCAGTTCTTGGGACGGACCCCCAAGACTTAAAGTACAAGGGCGAAGAATCATCACTCGAGGTTGGCGACCGCACTGTTATTCGAGAGTTTGCAACTCTTAACCGAGGCACTCGAGCTTCAGGTAGAACGGTCATAGGTAGTGACTGCCTGATCATGGCGTATACTCATGTGGCCCATGACTGTGAGTTGGGAAACCATGTGATCTTAGCGAACGCGGTAAACATGGCAGGCCATGTTACGATCCAGGATTGGGCTATCGTGGGAGGGATGACACCGATTCACCAATTTGTACGGATTGGGGCTCATGCGTTTGTGGGAGGTGGATCCAGAATCACTAAGGATATACCACCCTACTGCCGTGCGGCTGGGAGCCCTCCAAAGCTTTATGGCTTAAACTCAGTGGGTCTCGAAAGACGAGGATTTTCACTGGATGTAAGACGGGCGCTGAAGCAAGCTTACCGGGAAATTTTTCACTCAGACAAAACTATCTCTGAAGCAGTTCAAAAAGCTGCACTAGAGCCGAATCAAGTTCCGGAAGTTGGCCACTTGATCAAGTTTATCCAGGACAGTGAACGGGGAGTCACGACGTAGGGATGTCTTTAATCCGCATGCGCCTTAGGCGCAAGAAGAACTGGATTGATAGTCGAAAGGGGATGCATCCCGCGCGACTAATCTCGCTCTTAATCCTTACTGCAGCGGTGATTTGGTATCTCGGCTGGCGCTTCTAGTTAACTGTGGCTGACTATAGCCCCAACCAGTTCTAGGAAGGCGGTAGCTCGCGTGGTCGAAGTCCTTGTGGTCGCAGGGGATCCGTCCGGGGATCGACATGCCGCAGATGTTGTGAAAGCACTTAAGTGTAGGCTTCCTAGTGCGCGGTTTGTTGGATTAGGCGGCCCCCAGATGCAAGCTGCGGGAGTTCGTACTCTCGCGGGGCTGGAAGAACTTGCAGTTATGGGATTTGGAGAGGTCGTTAAGAGGTTAGAGTTCTTTCGTGAACTTGAGCGGCGAATTCATGAATTACTCTTAAATGCGGACCTAGTCGTACTAGTAGATTTTCCGGGGTTCAACATGCGGATTGCTAGAACAGCGTCAGCGTTCGGGCGACCTGTCCTTTATTACATCCCACCAAAAGTTTGGGCATCTAGAGCTAGCCGAGCAGAAGAATTAGCTAAGATTACTGATCACATCGCAGTTATTTTTCCATTCGAAGTAGATGCTCTGGCTGATGTGGGTGCCGACGTTACTTTCGTCGGAAATCCGCTGCTGGATCGCCCTGATACTGTTTCAAGCAGAAGTGACTTCCATACACGCTTTGATCTGGACCCTGATCATCCGATTCTCGCAATTCTCCCGGGTTCACGAGAACAGGAGATCAAACAACACCTTCAGCTGTTTGTGAATGTAGCTGAGATGGTGACCGCAAGTTGCCCTCATGTGCAGCCAGTTATCTCAAAAGCGGAATGGCTGAACGACACCTTGTTTGAGGGTTTGTGCATCCCGGTGGTTGAAGACACCAGGGGACTTCTCCGACACGCTAGAGCAGGGCTTGTGAAATCAGGTACCGCGACCCTTGAAGCAGCTTTAGAAGGGATGCCTTTTGTCGTTGCCTACAAAACATCCTCGTTTTCTTGGGCGATTGTGAAGCGAATGCTTCGAGTGAAATACATCTCACTCGTTAATCTCATAGCGAGAGACTCCATTGTTCCGGAATTCATTCAAGGGAATGCGTGTCCCCAGAAGATTGCCAGACACCTCATCCCTCTTCTGGATAATACGAGTTCTGAGTACAGGAAACAGATTTCTGAACTGCCAAGAGTGACTTCTCTTCTCGGGTCAGCAGGCTCAGCGGAACGCGTAGCTAATCTCGCTGTTTCTCTTCTCAGGCTGAAGAAATGATCCGGTTAAAATTTGGGCTTGCCGGTTTGGTGGGCGCCGGCCTAGTTCGTTTTCTATTTACGTTCACCCGGCTGGAGCGGATTGGAGTTGAGAACTATCAACAATTCCGAAATTCAGGTACTCCGATTTTATTCGTTTTTTGGCACGGAGGACTTCTGCCACTCATACATTATCATAGGCAGGAAGGGATCGCTGTGCTTACGAGCGAGCATAGGGATGGAGAGTACGTTACTCAGATAATTCAACACCATGGATTTCGTGCGGTTCGAGGATCGTTCACACACGGAGGGGCAAAGGGTTTGAGGGGTTTGGTCCGGGCTGCACGGTCCGGGCAGGATATCGCACTAACTCCCGATGGCCCGAGGGGCCCGACAGGTGTCTTTAAGCCAGGATCACTCCTGGTTGCCCAGATCGGGCGCCTACCCGTAGTGCCAATTTCTGTGACCGCTTCATCTGGGTGGCGCTTGAGGAGTTGGGACAAATTCCTTATCCCGAGGCTATCCTCAACTGTGCGACTCCGGTATCACCCTCCTCGATTCGTAGGGAAGAATGCTACCCGAGATGAGCTGGAACTCATAGCTGCAGATATTGAGGAAGAATTGAATGCTGCCACAACAGTGCTAAGCAATCAAATCCCCGGATCCTCATCCCAGACCCCAGTTCACCACAGACACCAACATGTGAAGCACATATGACTTTTCATGATGCGAAACTCTTGCATCGTTGGCGGGTCGGGGAAGGTGGTATGCTTAGCGGAGCACTGACGGTGCTCGGCTATCCGATAACGTCTATCTACAGCGTTTTGATGGCTATCCGAAACTCCCACTATGACCGCGTCGGTGGTCAGAAGGTTCCGGGAGTGAAGGTGGTTTCAGTTGGTAATCTTGTAATAGGAGGGACCGGTAAAACCCCAATCTCGGCTTGGGTGGCCCGAGCACTGAAAGCTAGGGACCTAAGGCCGGCAATCGTGAGTCGGGGTTACGGAAAAGACGAACTCGTTCTACACAAGAAATGGAATCCGGATACGCCTATAGTGGCCGACTCAGACCGTTTAGAAGCAGCGAGACTTGCCGGTCTAGATGGTGCCGATGTTGTGGTTTTAGACGACGGATTCCAGCATCGGAGGATCGCTCGAGACTTTGACATCGTCCTATTGTCTGCTGAAGATACTTTTCCTGGCTACTTACTCCCTAATGGACCATATCGAGAGCCAATCCGGTCACTAAAGCGAGCTGATGCAGTTTTAGTGACGCGTCGAACAGCTTCTCATCGAGTTGCTGAGCGGGTCATAGCTCAGGCGGAGACAATCGCTCCTGAGGCCCTAACCGCGATCATTCATTTGGCCCCGGATGCGTGGCAAGACCTTAGAGGGTCCCCGGTCACTCCTCCGGATCGTAATGTCCTCGCCATCGCTGCGGTAGCTCGACCGACAGAGTTCAGCCAGAGTATCAGTAACATGGTAAAGGGAACTGTGGAGTTAATGTCTTTCCCGGACCATCACGATTACCAAGTAGACGATATAACGAAAATGCGTCGTGTCGCTTGCGAGCGAACTATAGCCGTGACTGAAAAAGACGCGGTTAAGCTAGCTCAGTATGATGATATACTTGGAGAAGTGCGGGTATTGGTAGAGCGAGTACGATGGGAGTCTGGTCGACAAGAAATCGAGCGTGAATTAGATAAGTTGGTAGGTACAACTGCATGAAAGTTCAAATTCTGGCAGTGGGGAAGGTCAAGGGTCCGCTCGCACAGAGTGTCGCTGAGTACGAGAAACGTGCCGCGCGTTACTGGAAACTAGGTATTGAAGAAGTCTCTTCCGGTGCTCGAGGCACGTCAGCTAATCCACAGCTAGTATTGAAGACAGAGTCGACAAGGCTTCTTGCCCGAATCTCAAAAGAACTGGAGGTCGTAGCTCTAACTCGGTCAGGTAGAACCATGGATTCGAGAGAATTCGCAAAGTACTTGGAACATAGAGCTTTGACGGCCTCGGCAGGTGTGGCTTTTATAATTGGTGGCGCCTATGGCCTTGGGGAAGGAGTTCTAGCTCGAGCCCAGAAAAAACTATCGTTATCACCTATGACCTTGCCACACCAGATTGCTCGGCTCGTCTTGAGCGAGCAACTCTACCGTGCAGGGACAATTCTGCGTGGTGAACCATATCACAAAGGATAGCAGGACCATGCTCATATCGTTCTTAGCATCACTTAACTAGCGAATAACCGCAAAGAAATGGAATTCATTGTCGGATATCCGAAGGGGCCACCCCTCGTCAGGGACTACTTAGCTGGGAAAGAGCAGGCCGTTGATTTTTTCGGGAAAAGTTTCTCCTCCTTGGAGGACTTCCGCTCGAAAGCAACGGAAGTGGATGGCCGTTTTGGACGCGCAGAACGTGAACTGGCAGCACAGGCTGTGCTGGTACCGCCTGGAGGAGATGAAACTCGACTCGAAGCTTTTGTGGAAGAGGGTGGTTACATGGTGACTACCGGCCAACAACCAGGGTTACTGGGAGGCCCTCTTTATAACATCTATAAAGCGTTGACGGCAGCGCGACTTGCTGGTGTACTAGAAGAGAGGCTTGGAAAGCCGGTGATCCCATTATTTTGGGTGGCATCTGAGGATCACGATTGGGATGAAGCCAACCATACCGAAATTATTGGCGCTGATAACAAGCTTCATCGGATTGAGCTCGAAAAATCATGCTCCGAGGCTAATCCGGCAATCCACAGGATTCAAGTTGGCCCAGCTGCACAATATCAAATTGATAAATTTATACAACTCCTTCCAGAAAATGATTTTAGCCCAGGCTATATCAAGTTAATTCTAGGCTCCCTTAGGCCTGACAAAACCCTGGCAGATGGCTTTCATCTCCTTCTCCAGGAACTGTTAGGACGTTTCGGTATTTTCTTCACTGACGCTGCACACCCCAAGGTAAAAGCCCATTCGAGCCAGATGTTACTCGAGGAATTAGGGCGATCTGAGGAATTGGAGGCAATTCTAAGAAGGACTAGCGAGAGACTCTCCTCGGCAGGCTATGCACAGCAGGTGCCGGTACTAGAGGGTGGCGTGAATCTCTTCTTGGAAGGATCAGCCGGACGCGAACGGTTATACCGGGAGGGTGATGGATTTAGACTCCACACATCAGGTGTGCATGTGACACTTAGGGATGTGAGGGAACGCCAAGCGGAAGATCATCTCGTTCTCAGCCCTAATGTACTCTCACGCCCCGTAGTAGAGAGTAGCGTGTTCCCAACGCTGTCCTACGTCGGAGGACCGGGAGAGATAGCCTACTTCGCTCAACTCGGTGAGTATTTCCGGGCTCATGGACTTGAGATGCCCATCGTTCACCCCCGTTGTAGTGTCACCTTGGTGGAGAGAAAGATACGTAAGGTACTGGACAAATTTGAACTGTCACTGGAGTTCCTTCAGAAACCTTTCCACGAAGTTGCGAGTGAAGTCGCGCGCGAAGGTGTACCGCAGGAAGTAGGACAGGCTATACAGGGTTTTCGGGAGTCAGTCGCCAAGTGTGCAGAGGAACTAGGGCAAGCGGTTAATTCAATCGACCCTACGCTTAATGCTGGTGCAACCCAGGTGCGTAGTCAGGCTTTTTCAGCACTTGAGGAACTAGAGCGCAAAATCCTCCAGGCTATCAAACGTGAGAACCAGATCGAGCTGAACCAACTAGAGAAAGCACAATTGCATCTTTATCCTGATGGCAAGCCTGCGGAGCGAGTTCAGAACCCTTTCTATTTCCTCACTAGATACGGTGGCGCATTTCTTGATGAGTTATATAACAGCTTCGAGGTGAGCATATGAGGATTTGCACAATTATGTCTTGTTATATCGTCTGTATTTCAATGCCTAATCTCAACGTATGTCCAAGCACCTAATCACAACCCAGAGGATTGTATGTCTGGGAAGTGAGATAAGGTTGTTCGAGAGAGATCTTAGTCGACTCAATCAGGAGAGTCACTTCCTCTACCGGTTCCTGTAAAGTGCCGACACCCCCTGGAGTTGTAGGACATAAGAGCAGCCCCGGGGTGAGCGCAGCTACCAGCGTTGGAGCCGGAATTTTCTTGAGCCGGTTAGTAGGCTTCATCCGGGATCGAGTTTTTGCACACTACTTTGGCAGCAGTGATTTTGCAGATGCATGGAGAGCAGCCCTGCGACTCCCAAATGTCATTCAAAATCTTCTGGGTGAAGGCACACTATCAGCTTCACTTATCCCAATTTATGCAGAGTACCTCGAAAAGGGAGAAGAAGAGAAGGCAGGACATCTAGCAGGTGCGGCCTTAGGGATTCTGACGGTAGTTGGCGGGGGACTCGCTCTGCTAGGAATTCTCGTGGCTCCGTTGCTCGTAGAAGTCTTGTTTTTTAGATGGTCTCCAGACAAGCAGGCTATCACCATAACGTTGGTGAGGATTTTATTCCCAATGACTGGCGTGCTTGTCATATCCGCGTGGGCCCTGACAATCCTCAATAGTCACCGCCGTTTCTTCATCTCCTATGTCGCCCCAGTTCTTTGGAATGTTTCAATGATAGCGGCGATGGTGGGCGGCTTTATGTACCTCGATCTGGGTGAGAGGGACTTAGTGGTGGCCCTTGGTTGGGGTGCATTAGTAGGCGGTGCACTCCAACTCATGTTTCAGGTACCGTTCGTTCTGAAATATCGGACTGGTCTGCGCATCTCAGTGGGTCGCCACGTTGAAGGACTTAAGGAGGCGATCCAAAATTTTATCCCTGTTGTAACGGCTCGTGGCGTCATCAATCTGAGTGGTTGGCTCGATCTATTCTTAGCTGCGTTGCTAGTTGATGGCGCCGTGGCTGTACTGGGGTATGCTCAGGCCTTCTATATGCTCCCGATCTCCCTTTTCGGGATCAGTGTTGCAGCTTCAGAACTACCAGAACTGTCACGCATGCGAGTGGAAGAAGAACAAGTCCTAGCGTCTCGAGTTTCCACCGCGTTGAGAAGGGTGTCCTTCTTCGTAATACCCTCAGCTGCAGTGTATCTAGTGTTAGGAGATGTCGTTGTGGCTGCAGTATTTCAGACTGGAGCGTTCGGTTCGGTTGAGACTCTTGTTACATGGGGTGTGCTAGGCGCTTATGCCATCGGGTTGCCTGCTTCAGCTAGTTCTCGTGTGTTGTCATCAGCTTTCTATGCTTTGCGAGACACAAAGACGCCAGCCAAAATCGCATACATCCGTATTGTTGTATCGATCGTGATTGGTCTTTTGCTCATGATTCCCCTAGATGACTTAGGGTTCGTGCAGCTTCGTCTGGGAGCAGCTGGACTTGCCCTTGGAGCTTCCGCAGGAGCTTGGCTCGAATATGTTCTTCTTCGCCGCTCACTGCGTGTCATGATAGGGGCACATGGACCGGGTTCTTCTGCAGTGCTCCGTGTAATGTTAGCCGCGACATTAGCTGTAGGTTCAGGGGTCCTCCTTCAGCTGAATCTTCCCGTGGCACATCCGATTGTGCTTGGTTTGGCAATCCTTATTCCTGCCGGCCTAGTCTATGTAGCTACAGCAGCTTTCCTAGGTGAAAAACTTTCCGATCGTGTCCGTCGATAGCGAAGTCCTCCGAACTCTTGCCATGAAACCTGGAGTTTATCTCTTCAGGGATCTGGAAGGAGGTGTCCTCTATGTAGGAAAGGCAAAAAAGCTAGGGAGCCGGGTACGAAGCTATTTCCGATCGCCGGGAGGCTTGAGTCCTAAGAACCAGAATATGGTCCGTCTCGTAGATTCCGTTGATAGTATCATCGTAGGTAGTGAGGCGGAGGCGCTGATACTTGAAGCGAATCTTATTAAGGAACATCAGCCCCGCTTCAACATTCTTCTCCGAGACGATAAGAAGTATCCGTATATCAAGGTTACCGTAAAGGAGCCGTTTCCACGGGTTTACGTGACTCGGAGGATTGTAAACGATGGGTCTCGTTATTTCGGGCCCTATACATCTGTGAACCAAATGAGACAGGCGCTTGAAGTCATTAATCGCCTGCACACGGTCCGTTCGTGCCGGTACAGCCTTCCTAAGGACAGTCCTGATCGGCCTTGCTTAGACTACCATATTCAGCGTTGTAAGGCCCCATGTGTTGGTTTGCAGACTGAGTCAGAATACAGAGGTATGGTTGATGATATCCTGAACATCCTGGAAGGGGATACCGAAGAAATCAGGTCTCAAATCGAGGCCCGAATGATGGAGGCATCAGGCGGACTTGATTTTGAACTTGCCGCGAAGATGAGAGATGTAATTGCAGGTCTCGATGTCATCGCGCGTGAACAGAGAGTTCACCGCACCCAGGGTGGAAACATCGATATCGTGGGTTTGGCCAGAGATGACAAACTTGCTGCCGGAGTCGTGTTAAAGGTGCGTTCGGGTCTACTGCTCAGCCGAGTGACTCAGCGATTTGGTGAAATTCTGAATGAAAAAAATCAGGATCTTCTGAGCTCGTTGGTATCCCGACATTATCTGGGCGGTGGAGACGAGGGGATGGTTGATCTCCCTCGGACTGTTCTATTGCCGAATTCTTTTTCAGATCAAGATCTTTTAGAAGAAATTCTCACGGAAGCTGCGGGATATCGAGTGCGTTTGACCATCCCCCAGCGTGGTGAGAAGCTTCGCCTCTCTGAACTTGCAGAGGTCAATGCACGCCAGGTTTTAGAAGACCAGGTAATAGCCCTCGCGTACGCTGATAATCGCGCAGAAGACGCACTTTTCAGCCTTCAGGATGAGCTTGACTTGAAAGTTGTCCCCCGACTCATGGTCTGCTTCGATGTCTCACATATGCAAGGTAAGGAAACGGTAGCGAGTGCTGTTGTTTTCCAGAACGGGGAACCGAGTCGTGCAGATTATCGCCACATGCGAATCAAGGGCGATTGGGGGAATGACGACTTCCAATCTATGCAGGAGGCGGTTTATCGGTATTTCCGTCGGCGACTTGATGAGGGCACTCCACTCCCTGACCTAGTGGTTATTGATGGAGGCAAACCGCAACTAAGTGCAGCACAGAACGCATTTGCTTACCTCGATCTCCCTGGTATAGCGGTTATAGCGTTAGCAAAGAAGGAAGAGGCGGTGTTTGCCCCAGGTAAAAAGACGCCCTTGCGACTCGACCGGAGAAACCGCGCTCTACATATTCTTCAGCGGATTCGCGACGAGGCGCATCGATTCGCTGTTCGCTATAACCGAAAACTCAGAACTAAGCGGACTCTACGAAGCGAGCTTGGTGATATTCCAGGCATAGGTCTACGTCGCCAGACAGTACTTCTGCGTCGATTTGGTTCACTTAAGGGGGTAAAGAGTGCCACGAAGGAAGAGATCGCTAGGGTTCCAGGGTTTTCAAAAGCTCTTGCGAGTCGCGTTTTGACTTACCTAGGCAATTGATCTGATGAGTGTACGAACGCGCTTTGCCCCGAGTCCAACTGGTCGTCTACACTTGGGTAACGTCCGAGCGGCAGCTTTTAATTGGCTTTTTAGCAAGAGTTCCGGTGGTGTCTTCATCTTGCGGATTGAGGACACAGACATTGAGCGAAATGTGGACGAGGGGGAGGCATCGATCCTCGAAGATCTCCGCTGGCTTGGACTTGATTGGGACGAAGGCCCTGATGTGGATGGGGCCCATGGACCTTACAGACAAAGTGGGCGGTCAGAACTTTATGCCTCGAAGGTAGATGGGCTTATGGAATCCGGAGGCGCTTATCCCTGTTTTTGCACAGAAGTAGAAGGGCAAGAGGATTCCAACTCAAAAGAAGTCACACATCAGTACTCCGGAGTCTGTCGTGGCCTAGATCCGGATGAGCGAAATGCTCGTTTAAACGCAGAAGAGCCGCATGTCATCCGATTTTCTGTCCCTCAGAACCATCCTGAGGTCACGATACAAGATGAGGTATTCGGGTCTATATCATTTCCTATAAATGACATAGATGATTTTGTTATCTGTCGAACTGACGGCCGTGTGACCTATAACTTCGGTGTTGTTGTGGATGATATCGACATGGAAATCACCCACGTTATCCGAGGTGTAGGTCACCTTTCAAATACTCCGAAACAGGTTCTCTTATTCGATGCATTAGGAGCTAACCGGCCGGTTTTTGCCCATTTACCGACGGTCTTAGGCCCAGACGGCCGGAAATTATCAAAACGTGAGGGGGCAACGTCTATTCAGGAAATGAAAGCACAGGGCTATCCGGCCGATGCTGTCCTGAACTATGTGTCACTACTGGGTTGGTCGCATCCGGAAGAGAAGGAGATCCTTTCCAATGAAGAACTCGCGGCTTCTATGTCACTCGACAGAGTTGGAAGGAGTGACTGTCAACTAGATCCTGACAAGTTCCGGTGGGTCTCCCAGCAACATCTTGCGCAGCAGAACCTTCAGGAATTAGTGAGCCACGTCAGGCCTTTCATTGATACAGATAGATTTCCAGATACCGGTGATAATTTGTCAGCAGTCATAGATACGCTCCGAACCCGCCTTTCCACCTATAAAGATATCAATGACCATCTCGGGCTTCTCTTCCCTGAGGACAAAGTGCGTGCTGAGTTGCTCAGGAAAGAAGTTGGGGCAGATCCTGAGGTTAATCGGACGCTTATTGCTGTGCGGGAAAAACTCCAAGCCCTTGAGCGATGGGAAGAAGAGGGGATCGGAACTGCTATCAGGGAGGCAGGCACCTCTGCAGGCGTGAAGGGAGCCGAGTTATTCCACCCCGTGCGACGTGTGCTCATCGGGAGTGAAAAAGGTCCAGATCTAGGGAAGATTCTAGTTGGGCTTGGAATGGGGGAAGGGATCAGGCGGATCGACCAAGCGATAGGCGAGTAAGGCCATTGAGAAATGCCTATTTTATAGGCATATGAGGCCCAGGGTCTTGGCTGATTTTTTCCGGGCGCCTAATTTATCCGATCTGTGTAGAATTATATGTTTGACTCCAATTGGAGGGTTTTTGGATGAAGATCCGTTTCGGACTCGTCCTCATGATGGCTTTTGGTCTTGGTATGGAGGGCTGTGCTTCAGGTGGAGCTCCAGCCACCGGATTCCCAGAAGCGAGGACTAGAAGTGGTGGCGCCGGCGTGCCAGGCGGTGAGGCAGTCAGCCAGGGCTATAGCCCGCGTAATACCGAGAACACTCGGATGACTGAGACGTTTTTGGAAAACGCTGGTCGAGAAGATGAAGCTGAACTTGCTCGGCCAATTTACGAACAAGCTGTGGCTGCCTCAGCACTTGCGATCCGTGAAGACAGTGTGAATCCGTTGGCCTATAGGCTTGCAGCCATGGCGAATCTCGGAGTTGAGGATTATCAGGCTGCTGGATCGAATTTCGATCGTGCTGAGGAGTTGCGCCCACTTTATCAGTTCGATTTCGAGGCGATCCGAGAGGAAGTCTGGATCGAGCTGTATCAGTCAGCAATTCCATCGGTCAATTCTGGTGACTATGAAACTGCGGCAGAGATATACGTCAATGCGAACGCGATTTATAGGAAACGCCCAGAGGCCATGGTTATGCTGAGCCAGATTCAGGCCCAGCTTAATCAATATGACGAAGCGGTTGAGAATATAGACGCTGCCCTAGCGATCCTTGACTCAGATATAGTCCTCGAGACAGATGAAGAGACTGTTGCCAGTTGGAGAGAACAGGCGGCGCCACTTCCGCCACTAAGAGCTCAGGTCCTGGCCGCTGCAGGACGATATGAGGAGGCCATTGTCGACTATCGAGCTCTTTTGGTAGATGATCCAACGAACACACAGGCGATGCGTGACCTAGCTACGATGCTTATTCAGACTGGCGAAGAACAAGAGGGATTCCAGGTCTTTGAGCAGCTACTCCAAGAGCCGACGCTTTCCGGAGAAGATCTTTATGCAATCGGAGTGGGCTTCTATCAGGGTAGCGCCTACCGTCGTGCAGCCAACGCTTTCCGGATGGCCGGTGAGAAGAACCGCTATGACCGGGATAGCATTGAACTTTGGGCCCGCTCGCTTCAGCTGGATTCAGCATATGCTGACGTACCAGAGGCGGCTGATCATTGGATAGAGCTCGATCCGAGTAGTGTGACAGCACACCTCGTATTAGCTCAGGCAGTAAATGCCATAGAAGATACCGAACGTACTGGTGAGGTAGTCCGTGAGATGGAGGCGCTTGAAGTAGATGTCTCCAATCTCAGCCTTACCAAGTACGGTGATGGAGGCGCTAGGATCACTGGCCAGGTAACGAACAGGTTGCTCGATGCCGGTACGCAGGTGACCCTGACCTTCACGTTCTATTCAGCTGAAGCAAGCCCTGTCGGGACGTTAGAACAAACGCTCGCAGTTGGTGACGAAAATATGGCTGAGGTGTTTGCAGGTGAATTTGATTCACCTCAAGTGGTTGGGGGATACTCTTATGAAGTAAGGGTCAATTAGACGTTCTACACTTAGAAGACTAGGCGGGCGGTCCATTACCAAGTGGGCCGCCCGTTTTTTCTTTGTCCCAAGATTTTTATCTTAGGTATATCATTGGCCCTGAGGAAAAGTACTAGGTAAGATTGGCATAATAAGTCTCACAACCTGCGGGAGTAGCTCAGTTGGTAGAGCATCAGCTTCCCAAGCTGAGGGTCGCCGGTTCGAGCCCGGTCTCCCGCTTAGCGTGAATCAACAAATGCGGCTCATACTACCGATCCTGATCTGCATGGGGTGCACCACGCCTGTCGTTGATGCACCACCGAACATCATCCTGATTTATGTAGACGATCTTGGGTGGAGGGACCTTGGTGTGCAGGGGAGCCGCTACTACGAAACTCCGAACGTAGATTTTCTGGCAGTTCAGGGGATGCGTTTTACCGACGCCTATGCCAACGCACCCAACTGTGCACCCAGTCGCGCAGCACTTCTGTCTGGGCAGTATCCGCCGAGGACAGGCATCTACACGGTTGGTGCAGCTGATCGTGGACCAACTGAATTCCGGGCGCTTGTGCCGGTTGCGAATCAAACGGAACTCTCGCTCGACGTCGTTACTCTTGCCGAAACATTGGCTAAAGCAGGTTATGCCACGGGCCACGCCGGTAAATGGCATCTCGGTGGCGAGGGATTCCTGCCTTTAGATCAGGGCTTTGAATGGTCAGTCGCTGGGGATGAGCAAGGCAGCCCTCCGGACTACTTTTATCCTTACAAGCGGGGGCAACGCTTCCTACGTGACCTGGAAGAAGGAAGAGAGGATGAGTATCTAGCCGACCGTCTCGTTGATGAAAGCATCCTCTTTATTAAGCGTGAAGCGAATAAGCCGTTCTTTCTCTACCTGTCGCACTACAGTGTTCACACACCAATTCAGGGAAAACCTGAACTTGCTGCGCGCTATGCCGACAAACCTGTGGCAGACGGCCAAGACAATCCCACTTACGCAGCTATGGTGCAGAGTGTCGACGAGGGTGTAGGTCGGATCATCGATACGCTTGATGAGTTGGGGCTTACTGAGAATACGGTTTTGATCTTCTACTCTGACAATGGCGGGTTCGGGCCAGCTACATCGATGGTTCCACTACGAGGCTCCAAGGGAATGCTGTACGAGGGTGGTATTCGCGTACCCCTGATCGTGCGTTGGCCGGGACATGTGGAGCCTGGGTCAGTGACTAATGAACCCATTATCGGAACTGATTTCTATCCTACGCTGGCTGAGATAGCCGGCGTGACCCTGGATGGTGATCATATCTTGGATGGCTCAAGTTTTGTCTCTGTGCTGACAGAAACAGGAGAGATTCAGCCCCGAGATCTGCTTTGGCACTTCCCAGCCTATTTGGAGGCTGATCGCTCTGTGTCAGGTCCCTGGAGAACGACGCCTGTGAGCGCCATCCGACGGGGAGCGTACAAGTTGATCCATTTCTTTGAGGATGGTCACTCGGAGCTCTACGATCTTACGGAAGATGTATCAGAGTCCAACGATCTTTCGCTCAAAATGCCCGAAGTCGCTGGGGAACTCCAAGCCGCACTAATGGCCTGGTGGGAGGAAACTCAGGCATTTATTCCCTCTAGGCCTAATCGGTCTTACAACCCTTCTGGGGGAGGCAATGAACCGACGCGAAACCCTTAGGCTTCTATTACTCACAGCGTTTGGATCAAAGGGCCTCATTAGAGTTCCTGGTCTCATAGCACAGGAATCATCTTTTCGTAGTCTCTGGCAGGATTGGCCAGACATGCGGTGGGCTGGACCAGAATATTGGGGCAACCGACTGCAGGACTGGTCGATTCGGGATGGTGTGCTCGTCTGCGGAGTTCGGGCGCCGAACCGGACACTGCATTGCCTCACCCATCGTGCTGTGGCTCCCAGGTATGAGACATCGGTTTTGATCAACCTCAGCGAACTTAGTAGAAATCCAAAGGCAACGTCCCTCGTCGGTCTGCGGTTGGGGGGGAAGGGCCCCTTTCCCGATTACCGTTCCGCTGCTGTTCATGGAATCGGCATTGACGTGGGTGTCGAAACGACCGGGGCCCTGCGAATTGGAGATAGGCGTTCCAGCGAAACAATCTCACTCGAGGGACCGGTGAGATTGCATGTGGTGATCACTGACTCGAGTGGAGGGAGCAGGGTACAACTCACGGCTCACTCCCCGGATGGTGGACCAGAGCTTGCTCGGCTAACTCATAATGAGTTCAAATCAGAAGACCTGATCGGGAATGTGGCACTCCTAAGCCATATTGAAGAAGAAACTCCGGACCAGGCAGCCATGTTCAGTGACTGGGACATAAGTGGCTCGGGAATATTGGCTGATCCATCTGTAGGCTTTGGCCCTATCATGTTCGCGCAGTATACGCTGCATCAGAACACGCTCAAGCTCACGGCTCAGCTTGCACCAATCGAGTCCATTCCTGATCTAGAAGTCGTCCTTGAAACGCGATCACAGGGACGAGATTGGGCACAGGTAGCCAGAGCTTCAATTGATGCACTGGCACGTACAGCCCGGTTCCGGGTCGAGTCCTGGGTTTCTAGCCGAGATGTGGAGTACCGTATTCGCGTGACAATCCCGCTCACTACCGGGCCGGCGGTCTACGAGTATCTAGGGACCGTGGCTGCCGAGCCAAATTTGATGGATTCACTCAAGGCAGCGGTATTTAGCTGCAATGCAGATCACGGGTTTCCGGATAGCGAAGTCGTAGAGAATGTTTCAGTGCATAAGCCAGACTTATCACTGTTCCTCGGTGACCAGTTCTATGAAGGGTCTGGAGGCTTTGGCATTCAGACTGACTCAGTCGAAGAAGCTGCGCTCGATATGCTCCACAAGTGGTACATGTTCGGGTGGTCGTACCGGGATCTCTTTCGTCATATACCTGCAGCCTTCATTCCGGATGACCATGATGTTTATCACGGCAATGTGTGGGGTGAGGGTGGTAAATCAGCCCCTACGGACCAGGGGTGGGGAGCGATAGCCCAAGACCAGGGCGGTTATAAGATGCCCAGCGAATGGGTCAATGCTGTACAAATGGCGCAGACGAGCCATCTCCCTGACCCAGTTGATCCGACACCAGTGGAGCAAGGAATTGGAGTGTATTTCACTCGCTGGGATTATGCGGGTGTGAGCTTTGCGATTTTGGAGGACCGTAAGTTTAAATCGGCTCCTGCGAATGTTCTTCCTGAGGATGCCCAGGTCCTCAACGGATGGATTCAGAACCCTGAATTCAACGTTCGTGAGTATCGAGATCTTCCCGAGGCTTCACTTCTCGGTGAACGTCAAATGAGGTTCCTTGATGACTGGGCGGGTGATTGGAGTGGTCCATCGTATATGAAGGTCGTGCTTTCACAGACGAACTTTGCCTCCGTTCATACTATCCCTGAGGATGCGATGAGCGGTGCGGTGTTACCTGGCTTGCCTGTGCCTGAGCCTGGTAACTACGTCTTCGGCGACAAGATAGCTGCGGATATGGATTCGAACGGGTGGCCGCAGGACCGTAGGGATGAAGTTCTTACGCTTTTGCAAAGTTGCTTGGCCTTTCATATCGCGGGAGACCAGCACCTTGCCACGGTGGTTCGCCACGGAATAAAGGAATTTGGTGATGCGGCCTTTACGTTCGCCGGGCCCGCATTGAACAACATCTGGCCTCGTCGGTGGTGGCCAGCTGTGTCCCGTCGGGAGGCCTCACTCGACAGTGATCGGCCATACACTGGAGACTTTTTCGATGGCTTTGGGAACCGAATCACCGTGCATGCGGCGGCAAACCCACGAGCGACGGGATTAGAGCCGAGCATTATCAGAGACCGTGTAACGGGCTATGGGATCGTCACCTTTGACAAGCAAAAAGAATCGATTCGGATCGAGTGTTGGCCACGACATATCGACCCTTCATCAGGGCGAGGGCAATACGAGGGTTGGCCCATATCTATAGACCGAGAAGATGGTGATGGCCGGTCACCATTGGGCTTCCTGCCAACTATAGAGGTTCGTGGTATGAGCGATGCAATTATTGATGTAAGAAACACAGATGGCGCGCGCGTCTATGTGCGCCGTATCATCGGCCGCACTTTCCGGCCACCGGTTTTCGCTCGCGAGACCCACATTGTGCGAGTCGGGGACCCGAGTGACGAGCGCTGGTTGGAGCGATCAGTCAGCGAAGAAGAGTGGGGGCACGGCAAACTCGTTTTTGATTTCTCAGGCTGATAGAGCGAACTCAAGAACCATCGTGAGCCCAAGTCATACCGGCGGATCTCGAAGAACCCATTTCGCAGTTCATCTCTCCTGACCATCATGCTCACTATGCTTAATAAGCGTGTTGCCCTAAGAGCGCTGCTCATCGTTTCTGTGCCCGTGACTCTGGGACCACAGTATTTTGGGCTGAATGCCCAAGAGCGACATGCACAGATCAGCGAAGATGTTCGTGTGATCGAAACATATCCCTTCGCTGATCCGAATCCTGTACCTATCCTGGCCAGTGACGATCGTCTTTACCCTTACCACCGCTTTGAGGGTTACGCACACCGCTCGGAAGCGGTGGAGTGGAAGGTTGTTCACCTCGAAAATGAATGGATTGAGCTATGGGTACTTCCCGAGGCAGGAGGGAAGGTATGGGGTGCAAGGGTTAAGGAGACCGGACACGAGTTCATCTACCGAAACGAAGTGATGAAATTTCGAAATATCGCGCTTCGTGGGCCGTGGACCTCGGGTGGTATCGAGTTCAATTTCGGTGTTATCGGGCATACGCCTTCTACGGCAACACCAGTCGACTACCACACCCAGGAACATGAGGACGGTAGCGTCAGTGTAGTTGTTGGTGCGATGGACCTCCCTTCTCGTACCCATTGGCGAGTAGAAGTTAGGCTACCGGCTGACCGGGCATACTTCGAAACGAATGTTCTATGGTGGAATCCGACTACCCTGGAACAGCCCTACTATAACTGGATGACCGCAGCAGCTTTTGCCCAGGATGATCTCGTTATGAGCATTCCAGGTAACTCTTATCTTGAACATCCAGGTGCTCAACAGGATTGGCCCTTTGATTCCGAGGGTCGAGAGCTATCGGTATATGACCAAAACCGTTTCGGCAGTAATAAATCATTTCACGTAGTAGGTGAACTGAACGATTTTTTCGGAGGATACTACCTCAACGATGATTACGGATTTGGCCACTGGTCACGTTATGAAGACATGCCGGGCCAAAAACTTTGGCTTTGGGCTCTGTCCCGGCAGGGCGGTATCTGGGAAGACCTCCTCACGGACACCGATGGACAGTACATCGAATTCCAAGCAGGCCGACTCCTAGTTCAATATTCCCCAGGTGACGATGTGAATCCGATCTCCCAGGTAGGATTTGATCCGGGTGCTACAGATCGATGGACAGAGACATGGTTTCCGGTCGAGGGTCTCGGCGGACTCAGTGATGCATCACGTGACGGAGCAATGTTCGTCGAGAGAGAAGGAGGGCGTCTTAGCGTAAGAGCTCATGCATTTGTAGAAACTAATGACACCATGAGAGTTTTAGTGAACGGAGAAGTATTGTTCACAGATGAGGTCTCGTTAGAAGTACTTGAGCCGATCGAGCATGAATTCGGATCCGTTGATCGGACGAGAGGGTCTCCACCGATCCCTCAGGATGCTGAGGTTGTTGTTGAATTTCCTCGGCTTAAACTCCGCTATCATTCGAGCCCGGAGTCTCGACAGATCTCAAGGCCATTTTCGACAGATGCTGAAGCGATACCGAGCATACCGGCTTCAGACCGAGAGGTCATGGCCGCTCGAGAGCTTGTTCAGGGCCGTTACTTCAATGAGGCTCGAAACGTATTCGAAACAGTCTTGGCTAAAGAGCCCTGGAATCGAGAGGTGCTTCTAGGCCTCGCCGATCTGGAGTATCGGCGAGGTCGATATGCTGAAGGTTTGAATTTTGCCGACCAAGTGCTGCGTCTCGATGCATATGACTCCGAAGGCAACTTCATTGCAGGAAACCTCTATCGAGGTCTGGGGCAGACAGTCGATGCTCGCGAAGCCTTCGGTTGGTCAGCTCGATCGATAGGGTTTCGGGCTGTGTCCTACGTTCAGTTGGCTGAATTAGCTCTGGTGGATGGAGACTACGTAGAGGCTGATCGCTACGCTCGGCTCGCGAAGGATTATGATCGAAATAGTCTTTCTGCGAATAGGCTACTGGCGATTCTCTCCCGCCTAGAAGGTGATATAGCAGAACGGGATCGGATTCTTTCCTCCATACTGGAGCTGGATCCACTTCACCACTTCGCAGAGGCAGAGGTCCATCTAGCTGGTATTTCCACAGAAGAAGAGCTTATCGAGGGATTTAGGAGTGAATATCCAGAACAGGAGCTTTTAGAACTTGTCATCGATTATGTGAAGTTAGGACGGCGAGTTGATGCGATAGCACTTCTAGAAATCGGTGAAACTGCGCTCGGGCACCCTATGTTGCGTGTGTGGCGAGCATACTTAACTGAAGATTCTGGTGCGCTGGATAGTGGTGTCGATCCGGACTTCGTATTCCCATACCGCCCCGAGTCGATTCCCGTACTTAAGTGGGCGGTTGCGAGTGACTCTCACTGGTCATGGGCGTACCTGCTTGGCCTCAACCTATGGGCACGAGATCGAGTTCCTGAGGCCGTTGAACTATTCATAGGCCTAGGTCAAAGGCCGGATTACGGTCCATTCTACGCCTCAAGAGCATTGATGGGATCAGGTTCTGAGGGTGGCGATTTGATCGGCCAGATCAACCTTGAATCAGATTTTAGGAGAGCAGTTGAGATGGCACCGGATCTGCGAGCGATACATATCTCGCTCATTCAGTACCTACATGGTGAAGGTCGATGGGAGGATGCGTTGGCGGTGTCTGCAGACGCTCGGCGTCGGTTTCCGGAAGACTTCGATCTTGATCTACTCCACGCTGTAGCACTCAATCAAACAGAACGCTTTGAAGCTTCAATCGAGTTGTTAGATGAAATCGAGGTTCTACCCTCTGAAAACTCGAGCATAAGTCATCAGATTTTTGCGGAAGCTCACGTATTGGCCGGTCTGGATGCGCTTGATAGGGCTGACCCAGCTGATGCCCTAGATCATTTCGATATGGCAGTGACTTGGCCTGAGCATCTGGGTCTCGGGCGGCCCTACAATCCAGAGGAACGCATTGAGCAGTACTTACGAGGTATTGCCCTCCGGCTCAGTGGGAATGAATCAGAGGCGATCACAGCCTTCGAAGCAGTTATAGCTGAGACTGCACGAGGAGTTTTGGACGGAGAAATAGGTGCAGAGAGGATGGACTTATTTGTTATAGCAGCGCTCGATGCCTTGGGACGTTCCGATCAGATACGGATTGCTGCTGATGGGGAACAGGTTGCGTTAGCCCAGATCATTAGGCGAGTGCGCTCCGCATCTACGAGTGGAGGAGATGTCCAACCGGCACTAAAGGACGCAGCTCAATCAGCCCTGAGTTTGTTTTCTGACTTAACGGGACAGCTGATCTACCGAGCTTTGAATCTGGCACACTAGGTAGCGCAGTCTGAGAAGTATGTAGCCCGATCAATCTCCTGGTTGGATAATCCTGAATTGGTTCGGTGGTATCCGCCCCTGTAGATGAGTAACGAAGTAATCCCAGGTGCGGCGGATCACGTAAGGTTCGTTAGCGAATCCATGATTCCGGTTTGGCATCACAAGCAGATCGAAATCCTTGTTATGCTCGATCAGTTCATCGATCACCATGATTGTCGCATTCGGGTGCACGTTATCGTCCAATGTTCCGTACATGAGTAGAAGTTTTCCAGAGAGTTCCCCTGCGAGATTCTGGTTCGCTTGAGAATCAAAGGAATCAGTACCGTCATCGTTCTTTTCGAGTAGACCGTGGTACTTCTCTCCCCATGTGTAGTCGTAGCTTCGGTTGTCATGATTTCCCGCACTTGATACGGCAACCTTAAAGAAGTCTGGATGGTTGAGAATCGCGTCCGTAGAGCTGAATCCACCACCTGAATGACCGAATATCCCTACGTGATCGAGATCGATTTGGGAGTATTTTCTCGCGAGTTGTCTCAGGGCCGCGATATGATCAGGCAACCCGTTATCGCGCATGTTCCCGTAGTAGCTGTCGTGAAAAGCTTTGTCACGGGCCGGGGTCCCCATCGCGTCGATTAGGAAGACGATGAATCCCAGCTCTGCTAAGGCAGCAGCATTACCACCCTGTTGAACTGAAGCCTGCCTACCACGGACTGCACCAACCTGGGGTCCAGGATAGATGTAGTCTACGACCGGGTATTTAGTATTCGGATCAAAGTTAGATGGGAAAAACAAGAGGCCGTGGACAGGGGTGACGCCATCCCGTCCGGTTGTGACAAAGTGAGTAGGAAAATTCCAGCCCGTTGCTAATAACTCAGAGAAATCTCCCTCTTCTAGACCGAGCAGGATACTTCCACTGGAGTCTCTTAGAACTGTC